>ERZ1292633.3403-Hain-H41-02um-R1-3403-length-15520-cov-4_pt1 | contig 15520 bp, 17 predicted proteins | sample MGYA00564406_ERZ1292633 | MGnify/ENA primary metagenome ERZ1292633 (study PRJEB36523, sample SAMEA6512639) | groundwater metagenome | collected 2019-01-08 | study: AquaDiva: Metagenomics assemblies of 32 groundwater samples | reverse complement strand
TTCTTTAACTAATACCAGCATCCCTAGGCCTGCACCAGAGCATAACCCCGCGACCATTGATCCAAAACTGATTGCGCCTTTGACAAACATCCCCGCCAAGAATACCGAAGTAAAACAGTTGGGGATAAGGCCAATAACTGCGGCTAAAACCGGCTGAAGCATTGTGCCGTTTAAAAGCATACTTCCGATCCTTTTTTCACCGACTTTATCTAAAATACAATTTAATATCACTGAAAGAACCAATAAAAAACCGAAAATTTTAATTGTGTGCCATAAAGGATGAATAACTAAAGATTTAATTTTGGAATGTTTTTTGTCCACTTCATGAGCACAACAACCAGAGTGGCCCATAATGGCATTTTCACAAGCCGACTCCACAGAAAGAGTTTGCTTTATTTGCGCTTTCTGCCTAGAGCGTGAAACAAAATCGATCGTCATCCCGGCCATAATAGCAATCACTACTTTAATAAGAATGAGCCAACCCACCAGATACAGCTTATCCGGCATAGCTAAAAGCACCGGCACCGCCTCATCTGAAGTAGAGATAAAAACCGCCATTAATGTGCCAACGGAAATTATTCTTTTTACATATAGCGCGGAAGCAATAACTGAAAAACCACACTGCGGTATACAACCAAGCAGAGCTCCGATAACCGGGCCAAATTTATTAAAACGCGTTAAAAAATCACCCATGCGCTCGCCGTAGCGGTATTCAATAAAAGATACAAAAAAATAAACTGCCGCCAGTAACGGCAGCAGCTTTAAAGTATCGAATAAGGCGTCCATCAACAAAACCATCCACTCACCTTAATTATTTGTCCCGGGCTTCCAGAATACATCTGACATTGTGCGCGACCAATCATCCCAGCCTAATGAATCATTGAAATCCGACCTATTTTCATTTACCCATTTATTAAATTGAGATGAATCATTAAATTGCTTATCTGCCCTTCCATCGTAATCAGTATCAACCTCTGCCGAATCAAACTTTCCATTTTCAACATAGACAACTACATCAGGTTTCCCATCATAATTAGTATCCGCTTCAACTTTAGTAGCAAATCCTTCAACCTGTTGATAAGTTACATCCGGCTTACCATCTTTATTTACGTCAACTGTCTTAAATTGCGAAGCCAAAGCTATTCTTGAACAAAAAAACGTCACCACGCAAATAAACACTCCGATAATTATTCTATTCATTACTTCTATTTTTCTTTCAAGTACCCAAAGATTAATATCCTTGTCCTTACTTTTCATTTAAACAAACCTCTGTCTCTGCAACAAGCTCGGTAACTAACTCTTTAACTGAAACTATTTTATTAATTCGATAGGCATTACTGCCGCACATGGCAAATCCCTTATCCATATCGCCATGGGAGGCATTTAAAAGCGCTTTGGCAATACAATAGTTTACCTTATTAGCATCGCAAGTGTAGAGGCATTTATATTCACAACCAAAAGGAACTCGCGTTCCTTCGGTAACCTTCTTAACGAATTCGTTACGAATCACTCTTCCCGGAAGCCCTACCGGACTTTTAATAACTACAATATCTTTTTCTTTAGCATTAAGATATGCTTCTTTATATTTTAAAGATACATCACACTCGTTGGTGCAAACAAAGCGCGTTCCCATTTGCACGCCGCTCGCGCCTAATCGCATAACCCGGCAAATATCCTTGCCATCAAAGATTCCTCCGGCAGCGATAACCGGAATACGCGTTTGGTTATTCTCGAAATTACGTGTAACCGCCAATACATCAGTTAAAATACTATCTAGAGAAAAATGTTCCGGATTATTAAGTTCATCGAAACTATAACCCAGATGTCCGCCGGCAAGCGGTCCTTCGACAATAATCGCATCAGGCAAGCGTTTGTACCTTCTAAGCCAAGTACTACAAATAATCTGCGCCGCCCGGCCGGAAGAAACGATCGGAACAAGTTTAGTCTTATTATTTTTGATCAAGGCTGGCAAACGTAATGGTAGTCCAGCCCCGGAAATAATCACATCTACAGCTTCAGCCTGAGCCGCCCCTACCAACTCATCGTAATTAGTAAGTACACACATAATATTTACGCCGAATGGATTCTTGGTCAGATTCTTAGTCTCTCGGATAATATTTGTCAGCTCCGCGCGTGAACGCATCTTATAATCGCGTTTTTCATTTCCGCATTCTTCCCCTAATCCAACCGCGGCAATAACTCCGAGCCCACCTTCGTTAGAGACTGCCGAAGCCAATGAAGACGCGGAAACCCGCACTCCCATACCACCCTGGATAATCGGTATCTTTATCCTTAATTCTCCTAAATATAAATCTCTAAACTCAGCTTTCATAAATTTAATCCTGTTTATTTTTTAATAAGTTCAATTTTCTTAGATCTAGGCAGGCCCTTAATTCTTGCTTCCTCTTTTGATGCAACAGATCTTGAATTTACCCGCTTATTATAACGTAACGTAACTGGTATACGACATCTAGTAAATTTGCAGCCGCTACCGTTATTATGCTCCTTAATTCTTCGTTTTAAATTATTGGTAATACCGGTATAAAGTTTACCATCGCTACATTCAATGATGTAGATGCACCAGAACATTATGATTATTATATAGGCTCTATTCGATTATGGCAAGCATTTACTGGATTTAAAACCAGAATAGAGATGAAACTTCTTAATGTATCAGAAAGATTAGCAAAATATACGCTACGGTAGTAGTAATCAGGCCTACGACTAGGCCGATTTTGAGCCAACGTAAAAAGCTTATCTTTACGTTGCGCCTTTTCTCTAAAATATCCATAGCGATAATATTGGCCGTAGAACCAATAATTGTAATATTGCCTCCATAACAAGCGCCGAACAATATCGCCCACCAAAGAGGTTTTATATTTACACTCAAACCGTCCAAGCTCTGGACAATCGGAATATAAGTAGCAACTACTACTGTATTATCCAGCACGGCTGAAAGTAATGAACTCGAATAAATAAGCACTGCTGATAACAGATTCGCAGGATTCCCAAACTTACCAATTAAACCTCGCGCGATTACATCTGAAACTCCGCTATATTTAACAACTCCGGCTAAGGCGAAAAGGAACAAAAAGAATAAGACTGATGCCCACTCCACTTCCCGCTCAACATAATGGCGCATCCTATCGCGGCGATAGAGCAGAGCCAATCCTGCGAAGACTATCGGAGTCATCATTAAAATACTATTTTTCTCAAGATTAAAAATAATTTCTATTTTATGATGAAAAAAGATACACATAAGCATAGCGCTAAATATCCCAATGCTAACTTTAGTCTTAATATCTGTAGATATTGTTATCAAAGATATGAAGAATTGATTCTCCCTCAAGGGCACAAGTTTTTCGGTCATATTTCTTATCACCTTTTTATACCAAAATGAGAGAATCGCTACGGTTACGATAAAAACTATAAGCGTAATCGGAAAAGCATTCCGCATAAAATCATCAAAAGTCAGATTAGCCCGAGCGGCAATCAATATGCCGACGGGATTGCCAAGCAATGTTCCCGAAGAACCAATATTAGTAGCTAAAACAGAGGCCATAATTAAGGGGATAGGATCAATATCAATAAGATCACAGATATCTAATATAATTCTGGCCATTATTATAATCGAAGCAACTTCACCCACTAAGCCCGACAATACTCCCGATAAAAGCATAATCAGTATGAAAAGCTTTTCCCCGGTTATATTCTTTATCCTTATGAGGCGCGTAATGATCCAATAGAAAAAACCCGCGTCGTTTAACATACCGACCAGAATCATGGTTCCGATTAAAAACAAAATAACATCCAAAGACGCGAATTTTATCAGGTTCTCTAAGTCAATCGAACGCGTAAGTAACATCGCTCCCGCGCCTAAAAAGACAAAACTAAGCCGGAGCTCCCAGTAAAGTAGCACGCCCATGATCGAAACGCAAAAAATAGAGGCGACAATCGCCTGATGCTGGGATAACCCCACTTTCACTCCGCCCAAGGCGATGAGCAAAGCCGTAGCTATAATAATAATTAATTTCTTCACTAAGTTTCTCCTGCTTTTAAGAACTCTAAAAAAATTATATAGTATTTCGCCGGCTATTACAAGGATTATAAAATTTCGAGGCGGGATCTATATCCTTTACCTAAAAAAACTAAATAGTATGGAAATTAAGCCATAAATCAGGTTTTGCACTAAGGTTATTACCGGACTCAATATTCCGGTATAAAGCAATGTTATCAATATAAAAAATCCATAGGGCTCAATTCTGGATAAACTTTCCTGCGCCCGATGAGGTAAAAAACTCATCAGAATCTTTGATCCATCTAAAGGCGGAATAGGAATCAGATTAAAAGCACCAAGAATGATATTAATCCTAACCACAATAGGCAATATGGCCGAGAAAACCGGAGACGAACTTATAGCGTTAAATTGCAGTAGGACCAGCGCAATCGTAGCTATGAAAATATTGGTTAAACATCCAGCCAAAGCAACAGAGAATAACCCGAAACGGCTCTTATTCAGATTATAATAATTAACCGGCACCGGCTTGGCCCAACCAAACCCGAAAAAAATAAGCATCAGCGCGCCAATGGGATCAATATGGGGTAGAGGATTTAAAGTTAACCTTCCATTCAAAAAAGCGGTATTGTCCCCAAAGAGCCGCGCTACATAGCCATGCGCGATTTCGTGAAGAATCACAGAATAAAGCAGCACGACCACAAGAATAATAAACAAAACTGGATTAGTAAATAAAATAGAAATTAAACCCATTTACCCTGCTCCTGGTGCGTTACTTTCCTTAATAAAGAACCCTGATCACGTTAAGTAATCAGGGATAAGAAAAGTTTTAAACGTTCTTTGTTCTAAGGTGCTTGTTCGCTAGAGGGCTGGCTAGATAAAGGCGCTGCCTCCAGCGTCTTCTTTTCGAGTTTTCTTTGCTTCTTTTCCTCGGCCTTCTTTTTTCTAGCCAATTCTTTCTGGAACTTATTATATGAATAATTATCTCTAGCCATAATGATCCTCTATTTATACTGCTATATTTATTATTTTACTCCAAACAACTGCTTTCCGCAAGCTATTTTATGGCCTTTGATGCGAGATTGTATATAATTCGTGACGCTTTTGCTTTATCTGCTCATTTAACAGATATTCGTCAAAAGACGTACCAACGCGATCAATATAACCTTTAGGAGTAATCTCAATGATACGATTGGCAACGGTTTGAACTAATTGATGATCGTGCGAAGAAAATAGAATTGTGCCGCGGAATTTTTCCAAACCTCTATTTAAAGAAGTAATCGATTCTAAGTCCAAGTGATTAGTCGGTTCATCTAGAATAAGCACATTCGGTTGAGAAACCATCATCCGCGTCAGCATGCACCTGGCTTTTTCTCCTCCGGAGAGGACATTCACCGGTTTAAGGGATTCATCTCCTGAAAAAAGCATCCGGCCCAAAAAGGCGCGGATAAATTCCTCTTCGCCGTTTACCGAATATTGCCGAAGCCAATCAACCACATTTAAACTTTTAGCGAAAAAAGCAGAGTTGTCCCGGGGATAATACGCCCTCTTGGTAGAATAGCCCCACTTAAAAGACCCTTCATTAGGCTCTTTCTCATTCATTAAAATCTGGAAGAGCATTGTTTTGGTAAGATCATTCGGCCCGACAAAAGCTACTTTATCGCCAGGATGAATATTGATATTTAACCGCTTAAAAATAACTTCTCCATCAACTATTTTAGAGAGATTATTTATAGTTAGCAAATCGTTACCTAATTCACGTTCTGGTTCAAAATTTATATAAGGGTATTTACGCGAGGAAGGCTCGATATCTTCAATGGTAAGTTTTTCCAAAATCTTTTTTCGGCTGGTAGCCTGCTTGGACTTGGAAGCATTATTAGCAAAACGCATAATAAACTCTTTTAACTCTTTGCGTTGATCCTCGATTTTTTTATTCGCTTCACCACGCTGGCGCGCTGCCAATTGGCTGGCTTCCGACCAAAAAGTATAATTTCCCGAATGCAGCTTGATCTTACCAAAATCAATATCGGCGATATGCGTGCAAACTTTATCCAAGAAATGCCGGTCATGGGAGACAACAATAGCGGTATTATTAAAATCGCAGAGAAATTCTTCGAGCCACATACAAGAATCAACATCCAAGTGGTTGGTAGGCTCATCTAATAACAATATGTCCGGATTACCGAATAAGGCTTGAGCCAATAATACCCGCACCTTTTGCCCGGCTTCCAACTGCTTCATCTCTACCGTATGCAGCTCTTCTTCAATACCCAAACCACTTAAAAGTTTAGCCGCGTCCGATTCAGCGTTCCAGCCTCCGATTTCAGCAAATTCTCCTTCAAGCTCTGAAGCACGCATGCCATCCTCATCGGAAAATGGAGTTTTCGCGTAGAGCGCGTCTTTCTCGGCCATAATCTCATAGAGCCTTTTATGGCCGATGATTACGGTAGTTAATACTGTAAATTCATCGAAGGCGAATTGATCCTGTTTTAATACCGAGATCCGCTTTCCCGGGGAGACGACCACCTCTCCGGAGCTTGAATCAATCTCTCCCGAGAGAATCTTTAAGAAAGTTGATTTACCCGAACCATTAGCGCCGATTAATCCATAGCAATTCCCGGAGGAAAAAACAATATTTACCCCCGAAAAAAGCTTTCGCACTCCAAATTGTAATGATACATTTTCAACCGAGATCATTTCTTATACCCTTATCTTTCGCTTATTTCCCTACTTTTGGCAGGAATTCTAAAAGGAAATTATTATAGCAGGATATCCCAGATAAGCAATACGCTTTCTAAGTTAGACAATACTAATCTGATACTTACCGAATTCCACAGAATCTCCGGATCGCAGTTTCCGGCGGATACGCACTTCGACTTGCCCATTTATTTTAATCAAACCGGTTAAAATACGCTGTTTAGCTTCAACTCCTGAAGCCACTAACTCCAATGCCTTAAGTAAATTATCCAGCTCGATAAACTCGGATTTAAGTTGAAAATCCATAATTAACTCCTCTATTTAAGAATTAAACGCCGGATGTTTAACAATAAGCTTCATTGACTTTTTAAGCAAACTCTTGCCCGGTTCTTTACGATGCCAGGGTGACGCGCCTGATGGATGCGGTAACGGTATCAGATCGAAATAATGTCCCGATCCGCTTTTTACTTTAAATTTACGGCCAATAATCTGATCCAGCTTTTGCAGCGGAATAAACTGCGCGATAGCCAGCTTGCCAACAGGAATAACCAAGCTCGGTTGCAAAATATCCAATTCGCCTTTAAGCCACCTGGAGCAATTAAGTACTTCTTCCGGCGAAGGCACACGATCCCCACCCGTGGGATTCTTCCCGGGAAAACACCGGCATACCGCAGCCATATAAATAGATGAACGGAACTTATCCTCGCTCATCCCCATAGCTTCACTAAACCAGCGGAAAAGAGTCTTTCCCGCGGTCCAGGCAAAGGGCCGGCCTAACTTCGGCTCCTTATCTCCCTGAGCCTGCCCGACAAGTAAAATCTTACTCACCACCGCTCCGCCGCTAACCACTGACGGATACATTTGCGGGCACAACCGGCACCGCCGCAGCTTTTTAACATGCCTAGAAAGTTTTTGAGTAATGTCCAATTTATTCTGCTTTCAGGAAAACTACTACTTAGCCCCGGAGAGAAGCTATTTTGTCCCTAATCATTTAGCATTCATCAACTAAAACTGATTATTACTATACCGATTACCACAAAAACTATTCCCAGCCAACGTTTAAAACTTACCCTCTCCTTAAGTATAAACCTCGAAGCGATAGCAATAAGGATATAGTGCATACTATCAGCAGAAAAAGCGAAACTTAAATCCGCCCTGGACAAAACAAAGAGCCAGATACAGAGCGAAGTTATACTAAATAATAAACTGATCCATACTCTTGGGATCAAAATTAACTTTAAGATAAACTTTACTATCTTAAGGATATTACCTGATGGCGCAGGCAAAGAATTTATCGCGGATTTTAAGAAAAGCTGGTTTACGGTATCGCAAACACTGGTTAAAAAAATAAGAAATAAAGTAAAAATTACGCCTTCCTTCATTATAAAACACCCTCTTTCTCTCCGGAGCTTAAGGAAACAAATACAACTCCGATTAGAATAAAAAATACTCCGACCCACCTAAGCAGGCTTACGCTCTCATGCAAAAAGATAGCTGATGTCAAAGGGATCAATATATAGCTAAAACTGGCTATCGGCACAGCGACACTTAAGTCAATCTTAGAGAGTATGGTTGACCAGGCCACAAAAGTCAATAGAACCAAAAAAAGCCCCAACCATAAAAATGGCGAGGAAAAAACACCGGATAGGAAAGTTACACCATCAGCTAGATTATTTACGTCGAAATAATCATGAGCCATGGCGCTTTTTTTAAAACAGAGATGAATCAATGTTTCTAAAACATCGGAAAAAACGAGGAAAAGAATTATCTTTAAAGTTAACTTTTTTTTAAGCATATTTGATTGTCATTAACGATATTGAAATTATCCGGCTTTAAAACTAAAGACAAAGCTTTAAGCAAAAGATTAGCTATCTTATTCCGATGCCTTAAATACGCATAGAGCGGAACCATCCCACTTCCCATCCTTAACTTAGCGTAATACTCGGTTTGTCCGGTTCTATAAAACCTGATAGAATTTTTTATGCACCAATCCACATTATAACACCAACTCACAGTATACAGGTGGTAACGATTGGATATATCATAATCGAAGCCGATATACTTATCAATACATAAATCCCTATAAACAAAACAGAGATTAAAAGCGGCGAGCTTGCCATTAACATAATAGAGGAAGAATTTAGTATTAGGCTGCATATTCCTGCCAACATTTATAAAAAATTCTTTGGTCAGCCTCTCGAATTTTGTCTCTCCCTGAATCAGAGTATTAAAATAAAGCGCGTAAATATCATCGATTATGTCATCGACTCGGTCAACTATTCGCACGGTTATCTTCGCCTGGCTATAAGCGCTTTTAATTTTACGGCGCATGTTCTTTCGGGTCGAGGAACCAAGGCTTTTTATATAATCATCTAGCGAATCAAAATTAAGTTCGTTTTGTGCCGCCGGAAAACTGTTCAGCTTAAAAAAGTCTTTTTTCAGCAAATGATCCAAGAATCTGCTTTGGCTCTCGGGAAAATCTTTGAAAATTAGAAATTTAATTCTCTTTCCCCTGGCGAATCGATCCAGGCCGATTATTAATTCTTGGATAAGATCATCCTCATTGCCGGCGTCACCACTTAAACCAATAATCCCGTGTTCACCAAATGGCGCTCCAGAGAACAATGTTTTCATTATCAAAAAACGCGGGAAAATTTTACGGATACCTGAAATGAACTTTTCCCACCAGCCTTCAACCGCAATATCCAGATTAAAATCAGTGATAAATACCGGTGCGATGAGAACAATTTGTTCATTCCGGAACAAAACGGCATAATGAAAACTAAACTCATTTAGCTTAGATTCCTCCAGGGTTTTATAAAAGGCATAGCCCTCCGGGATATCCCCGAAGATCCTATTCCAGTCTAACTGGCCAATCTGGCTAACGGAATCAAAAATCTTAAATTCTAAATTTTCCATAGATTTATAAAAAGTATCTTGAAATATCGATTATTGTAGCATAGAATAAATAAAATCATAAATAAAATGAGCCTATTTAAAGAGATACCACCTACCGCCGGACTTCCCCTTTCACTAAAAGACCTTCTCCCTATCTTTAGCCATAATAAACCCGGACGGCTGGAAGATGACCTTGTAGAATACCTAAAAATTCCTTACGCCGAGATTACTTATTCCGGAACAGCAGCATTCTATATTATTCTGGAGGCCCTTAAAAATATATCGCCTAAAAAAACAGTTATTATCCCCTCCTTTATCTGCCCTTTGGTGCCTTTAGCCATAACTAGAGCCGGGCTGAAAGTTTTAGTTTGCGATATCGAAAAGGATAGTTTTAATTTTCAAAGCTATGAATTAAATAAAATTTGCCAAGAGAACAAAGATATTTTAAGTATTGTCGCGCTGCACTTAGGAGGGATCCCGAGTGGTTTCGCATCAATAAAGAAATCAGCAGAAGAAAACAAAATATTTATCATTGAAGACTGCGCCCAAAGCCTGGGAGCATCTTATCAGGGTAAACCCACAGGCTCTTTGGGAGATTTTGCATTTTTTAGTTTTTGTCGGGGAAAAGGATTGACCATTTACGAAGGTGGCGCTATTACCAGTAAGCCTGAATTTGCCGCGTTAATTAAAGAAACCGCGAAAGGAATAGTCAAAAATAATTTTCTTTCAGAAAGATTAAAAATACTGGAGCTATTTGGCTACTGGATCTTCTACCGGCCGCTTCTATTCTGGTTTGTTTTTAGGCTTCCTCAAATATTCTGGGAGCTGCAAGGTAAAACCGAAAAAGCATTTATTGAATATTTCGATATCAATTTTCCTCTGCACAGGGTCTCTAAAACCAGAAAGAATATCGGGCATAACCAATTCCCGCGCTTAAACCAAGAGATAAAAAAACAAAGAGAAAAAGCCGCTTATTATTTAAATAAATTAAACGGAATCTCCGAGATAAAAACTATTACTGAATCTAACGGCGATTATTCTAATTACCCCTATCTTACACTAATCTTTGACCAGCCTTCAAAACGTAAAAAAGCACTTGATATTTTCAAGAACTCCGGATTAGGAGTATCCAGAATATACCTTTTTGCAATTACAAATTATTCCTACTTAAAAGATATTTACGCTCCGGAAAAATGCCCCAATGCCCGCGCTCTTGCCGAAAAACATCTCACTTTGAGCACTAGCACTTTTTTGAAAAACCAAGAATTAGATTTGATCATCGATAAATTACAGCAGATATAGGAAAAACTAGGAATTTAAAAGTTCGAGGATCTTAAGATTAGTTGATTCATTGGTTGAATTAATCAGATCTTGTGGGAACTTATCCGCCTTAACCTCTTTAGGATGGTCCAGTCGTGAAATCGCTCCTTTAATTATACCCGGTATTGAAATTTTGGAATAATCTCCGGTAATATCTAGCCCCACTATATCCAGCTTTTCTTTAATTATTTTAAGCATAATTAATAGCTGATCCAAAGATAACTTTCCCTCTTCCCAATTAGTTAAAGCGAAATCACTCTTTAAACAATCTTTATCAATAGATACATATACTTTTTTCGTAGGTAAGTTAGAGATTTGAGCAAGAATAAAATCCTCTAAATTATGATCCTTAAGCTCATCCCAAATAATTTTCGTAGATAATAATCTTTTTTCGAGCTTTAGCGACTTATTTTCAGGGACTCGCCTTAGAAAAACCGTAGTCGAATGATGCGCATAAGGATAAATCTCCAGCCTCTCATCCTTTAATGAACCCAAATTCGCGCTTTGTATTCCGGGGAAAGATATATCTTCAGACGAAACTCCGATAAGTAAAGCTTTGCGGACTAATTTATTTCTCAATGCTTGAGTAACCCAGGAGCCACAACCTAAACGCGGAGGCAGAATATCCCAATCAGGATGGAAATCAAAAACAATCAGAGATATCGGCTCTTTAATTTGGTTTATAAGCAGAGAGCTTAGATGATGAAAATCACCTGAACCCAAAAAAGTAACTTGTTCGGAGGATGAACTTTCGATCCGTTTATAAATTAAATTTTGCGTCTCTTTACTCATCCAAAGCCTGGCTTTCGGGCCCAGATCCTCTAATTCTAAAATCTCCGGATGGAACCTGGCAATAAGCTTTTCCTGGCTCTTTACACTACCATCAAAATTTAATATACGCACATTCCGAGTAAGCATATCTTAAACCTACATTGCTATAATTAAACGAAATTCGGTAAAAAACCCATCATCAATGGTAACCTTGCCTAAGCTATCCTGACGGTAGCGTATCGAACGATTAAACATCCCCCCGACAGTAAAAGAACCGGTAATATATTTATTCCATTTATGCCTTAAGCCGGCGCCTAGATGCACTTCATCGTAATTCAATACCACATTCTTTACCCCATCCTTTTTTACCCGATACTCATTAGTAGTCGCGCTACCCTGGATAAAAACCGAAGTTTTATCATTTAATAAATAAGCGATCTCCGGAGTCTCCGGGATAATACTAAAAGTTAACCGATTATTTGGTTTATAAATAAACCCTAAAATCGGCGAGACCGGATCCTCATAACCCGGAGTATATTCCGCTCCGCAAACCAAGACCCATTTTTCATTAGGTTGATAAATTAAAAAATACCTTTGCTGCAAACTAAAGGTTGAGGAATTAAAACTCCAATTATCGGAAAAAAATGACGGAGCAATCCCGATACTAAGATAAGTATTTTCAATATTAAAAAACGGGAATGTAGTTTCTATTCCGAAACCCGCGGAAGTTAAATGGCTAGGCAATTCAACCTGGGTAGTATTCTGAATCCTAATATACCTGGAGGCTAAGCCAAATTGAATCGGTAACTTACCGAAAGCTTTAATTTGATAACTATATTCGACTGCGGAATCAATAATCCCTACTTTTCCCGACTGATTACCTGCGCCGCTTAAACCCATATAGCGCGCATAGGTATCCAATTCTTGAGGCAGCTCTTCTTCTTTAACTACAATTGCTTTTCCTAATTCTTGACGGTAGCCGGTGCTTCCTTCCAGCCTCTCTTCCGCGTTATCCTGCGCGTAAGAATTGCCGGAATAAACAGACAAAACAGATATCAGTGTTAATAAAAGATTCAAGAAACTTTTCTTTTGATTTATAGCTAGCATTCATTAATTACTTTAAATTTAATAGTATATTCAGCTTTAATCTTTAATTAATCTACCTTAATTTCTTTCTCGAGCTTACCGCTAATACTACAATAACCCTCGACTGAAATCAGATCCCCGCTTTTAACATCAGGAATAAAATATTCAACCGTCTGACTCTCGTTATTATCCTGCTTTGAGATAGTATGCTCAATAATCTCTTTGCCGTTTAACCCTACATCAACTTTTTTAATATAATGGCTCGCCGGATTACTCGTATTGTGAATAATTATTGCTTGGAGCATCTTTGTTTTCGAGTCAAAGGTAATCTTAATATCTGATGGCGGATGCGCGTAAACAGTTGAAGTCAGAAACAAAAAAGCAGAACAAGCAACAAATATAACAATTCGTTTCATATTAAGCCTCCTTTTTTAAACTAGATACACTTAATAACGGCACTAAGGAATTCATCGCTAATAAGCTAAGCAACTCTACATCGAACTTAACCCCTACTTGAGTTAAAACAAAAATAAGTATCGCTACTCCCGCGCCGAATAAATATTTACCTGCTGTTTTTACCGGAGTAGTTCTGGGCTCAATAACCATAACAAAAATATAGAAGAAACTATTATAACCTAAAATTTCCCATAATGAAATCTTTTGTAATATTGCCTGGGTTCCGAAAAGCGCCAGAAAAACAATTGCATATCCGATAATAAGTTCCAGTTTTCTTAATTTATAGGCAAAATAAAATCCTAACGGCAGAAGAATATACCAAGTATAAGTCCCCTTCCATTGGGTATTAGCGCCAAAGAGAATAATAGTTAAAAATAGGCCTAAGGCCGCAGGATTAAATAAATGTTTTTTCTGAAAACGAATTAAGTACTTGGAGAGAATAGCTAATATTGAAGCCAGAACAAACTTAAACCAAGCCTCGTCGCTTGAAAGCACATAACCCACTATTAATCCGGTAATAATAGAGCTCTCGGTTATCTGGAAAATCTTGGTTTTAAAATACAGAAGAATTGATTCTGTTGCCAAAGCCGAAATCAGAGCAACGGCCATCATAACCAGAAATACCGCGTCTCTATCTTTAAACGCCAGAAAAATTGCAAAACAAACCAAATAAAGAATTAACTGGGTTTTTATTGATTTTAGTTTAAACATCGGGAGTTAAATTATTATACTATTCCTTAAACGGAACCTTGCAGAAGTTTATTTATCTTTGAATCTCTATATACAGATGCTTTCTTGTTTCTTGAAAATCTATCTCCAAATGTAGGCATATCTTTTTTATAGAATGTTCCCAGGGCAATTGCCGCTTCTTTATTGTAATCCCATTCTCTTATTTTATTCAAAGCCTGCAGATAATCGCCAGTATCATGATCTTTTAATTCATATACGTGTTTATCATAAAATTCATACATATTGTAATAAGTTACGCAAACCTGTAAAACATCAACTAAAGAAAAACCTTTATGCAAGATTGCTTCCTTAAAAATCTTCTTTAAGAGCTCAATGCCATGGGAAGTCCCTCGGGCTAAATATGTTGCTCCGCTTGAAAGCATTAACTCCAAGGGATTTAGCGGTAATTCTTGAGTGCCACTTGGCGTGGATCGACCGCGGAAACCTAACGGCGAAGTAGGTGTGTACTGTCCCGTAGTAAGGCCATAAACACGATTATTATGAATAATCATGGTAATATCCACATTACGCTTGGCGGCAAATATCAAATGTTCTATTCCCTCGCCATAAGCATCACCATCTCCGGCGAAACCAATGACTTTTACATCTGGATTCGAAAGCTTAATCCCTTCTGCTGCAGGAACTCCTCTGCCATGAATAGAATAAAAACTATTCAAATTTAAATAATCTACGATTTTAGCATGGCAACCAATACCCGAGACTAAAACAATATTTTCTAAAGGGACTCCCTCGGCATTTAATTCGCTTAGAACTAACTTTACGGCATTCAAGATAGCAAAATTTCCACAACCCGGGCACCAGGTATTTTGAGCATAAGTTCCGAGATTCAAAGCATTCATATTTTAACCCCTCTTACCAATTCCTCTAATTCATCCAGATCAAATGGCCGGCCGTCATATTTTAAAATATTCTGATCTACATTAAAACCATATCTTTTAATCAATCTGGCTAATTCTCCTTTAGCGCTATTTTCCACGCAAACCAGTTTTTTTACGCCACTTAACGCTTCTTTAAATTGCTTTAAGGGAAATGGCGAAAGCACTATCGGCTGAATAACCTTTAAACCTAATTTTTTGGCCACTTCCACCGATACCCCTTTATTGGAACCCCAACAGAGCAAAGCAAGCGAAGAATCCATCTTTCCATAGACTCCTACGCAACTGAACTTTTCTAATTCTTCCTCTAAAGATTTCTCTTTACGTAATCGCTTATCCTGCATCAAGGTGGTCTGCTTGCAATCTTCAATAGTAATACCGTATTCATCGTGTTCATAACTATTTATTTTTACAATTGCCTCTTTATCAGGAACAAATGCCAGAGGAGAAACTCCGCTCTCCGTATTAAGATATCTTTTGTAGGGAGATTTCCTATCCCACAATAAAGGCTGCTCTTCTTTTATTTCAGGGAGAGAACTTAAATCAAAGTTAAAAACGCCTTCTCCTAAATCCTTATCAGTAAGAATAATTGCGGGCAGCTGATATTTCCAACTTATATTCATTGCCTGGGATGACCAGAAATACGCCTCTT
>ERZ1292633.2547-Hain-H41-02um-R1-2547-length-18586-cov-5_pt2 | contig 15520 bp, 8 predicted proteins | sample MGYA00564406_ERZ1292633 | MGnify/ENA primary metagenome ERZ1292633 (study PRJEB36523, sample SAMEA6512639) | groundwater metagenome | collected 2019-01-08 | study: AquaDiva: Metagenomics assemblies of 32 groundwater samples | reverse complement strand
CTCGGCCCCCCCCTCACTCTCTCTCTCTCTCTCTCTCTCTCTCTAGAGCCTTCCTCCTCCTCCGTCCTCGCTTGTGCTGTGTGTCAGCTCCCTCCCCATTGTTAGACCACACCGAAACCGTCGATCCAATCGATGACAAACGAGTTCACGGGTCACACATGTAGTACGCGCCGGCTTCCCATTGCTATCGAGGTGCTTTTCGATCTTCTCACTCACACCACCCCTTCGCGGGTGCAACAATGTCCGGCACACCGTCCGCTGGGCGGCGCAAAACCCTGATCATCGTGCAGGACGGTGAGCCAGGTCAATGCGACAATAATACCATCGAAATGCTGGCGCTCAGCCAAAGCGGCTCGCACCCACCCGGCTCACCGTCGCAGCACCCGACGTGGGCCTCGACGAACGGCGCCACGACGGTGTCCAACGGGCACCACGTGGCCCTCGACTTCCTCCACGTGCCTCCACTGCCTTCGCTCAGCCATCTCAGCGCAGGCGGCAATCTGTTGCCTTCAGGCGCGTCGCCGCGGGCTGGCGGAGGGGGGCACCCGGCTTCGTCGCCTCGTAACCGCATGTCGGCCGGCGGCGGCGACGGGACGCCGTTGGAAAACACATCGTTCCCATCGCGAAGCGGGGGAGGGGCGACCGTTGTGGCCGGCGGCGATTTGAGCGCGTCGCAGCGAATGGATTCTGGCCGTTCGAAGCTAGTCCGCGTCCTTTCCAACAAGGACAACGGGCCCAACGCGACCGGCGGCACCTCATCACTCGCCAGCGCGCGGTCCGACGACGACGAGTACAGCATCTTCGACGCGTCGCGGAACGACATTGTGCGCATCGCGGCGGGGGGCGACGCGATGGAGCGCGAACGGCTGCTCGCCATCATTGATCGCTGCAGGCTGACGTGGCGCCACCGCCTCTGCTGCGTCTTCGAGGGGGCGCCGCATGACATGGATCAGCGCTTGTCGAACATCATCAACGCGGTGACCGTCTTCGTGGTGCTCGTCAGCATCACCGTCTTCTGCATCCAGACGCTGCCGTACTTCTACGCCAACCGCGACCAGCCGGTGGAAACGGACCCGCTGTTCTACATCGACGTGCTCTGTGTCGTCTTCTTCGCCATCGACGTCGCCGCTCGCCTCATCTGTGTGCCATGGTCCCGTGTGTTCAACGTGCTGTTCCTCGTCGACATTGTCATTATCACAACGTACGTCATCGACAACATCGTCGGGTCGAACATTTCCTTCGTCCGGCCGTTGCGGTTGCTGCGTATGCTGCGCATTCTCAAGCTCAGCCGGTACAGCAGCTCCTTGCAGCTCATCCTCATCGTGCTCAAGCGATCCTTCAAGGGCATTTCGATGCTCGGCTTGCCCCTCCTCATGGTCATCGTCATCTCCTCCACGATCATTTACCTCTTTGAAATATCCGAAGCGGATTTTAATCCTGCCCTCCGACGCTGGATCGACCCCGATACGGGCATCCCCATCGCCATCCAGAGCATCGGCACCGCCATGTGGTTCGCGTGCGTCACAGTCGCCACGGTGGGCTACGGCGACGTCGTGCCGTCGACGATTGGGGGGAAAATTACCGCTGTTTTTTTGCAAATCGTGGGCGTGCTCACGCTGTCCTTCCCGAACGTCGTTCTGGGCGCGAACTTGGAGCGCACGTTCCGGAACCACCGCATGCTGCTTGCGCGGAAGTATCTGACGAAAAAATTCCGCAAAGTGCTTAACGTGGTCGTTTTCATTCGGCGGGCGAGTGCACTAGGCGAGCTCCGCCGGCACGCGATGCTGGACGAAACGCACACGTCGCGCTCGTCCACGCCACAAATCTCAGCCCGAACCGGCGCTGCCGGGACACCGATCCTCGGCCCGCCGCAGCAGAACTACATGCTCACCCCGGGCGACATTGAGGGTATCGTCTCCAACGCGGTCATCGGCATCACGCGCGAGAACATACGCTGGTGGAAGTACCGCAGCATCGGCGGCGTCGAGATGCTCCAGACGCTGCTGGAGGTGTTCAGCGGCGTCGCGACAGTGCACGAGCTGCAGGAGGCGCTCAGCATCAAGATCCCTGGCATTCGCAACAAGGACGTCGCCCACGCCGCCATTCACTTGGCAAAGGCAAACTACTTGGCCGTTTTTGTCCTGCGACGCAACACGACGCACATGGTCCTCGCCCTCGCGAATGACGCCGTCGATGAACTGCTCGTTTGCAGAGAGGACAGCAGCATTATGCCTCGCCGGTCCGCCGAATATGCCCGTATCGCGTGGAAGCAAACGACGGGTCAAATCGTTCCGTTCAAACTGGCGCCGCTGCTCTCCACCTATCCGGTGTGGCTCAAGCGCGAGAAGTACGTCATGCATCGAGGAGGGCAGCCGACCGATTTCAAGCTGACCGTCCCGCCTCCGAACGGTGGCTGTGGAGGAGCGGCCCCCGCTGCCGGGACAAACGGCAAAGCCGGTCCAGCAGCCGGCCACGCCGCCACCGACGGGAAAGCCAACGCCCCTCGCGGGGCCGCCTCAAGTGCCGCCAAAGCGCCGCCGCGGATCGATCTTACCAAAATGCGCATCATGAGCAGCGCCATGTCGGCCGCCCTTCACGATCAGCAAACATCCCTCACGAAGCTGAAGAACACCATGTCGCGGATCGCTGAGGACGCGCGGCGAGCGTGAGCTGACTCGCGCTCGATCCGTTCCGCTCCTCCTCAGGGTCCTCTGCTACGGGCGTCTCTTTACCCCACCCAGTCATGTTTCAAACACCCCCTTCAGACGGAACGCGATTAAAACGAGAGCGAGAGAAAACAGATGATGTCGTTACTCCGTCCAGATAGATGGCGAGATGCGATTGCTTCAGCGGTTTTTCAGAAGAACAACACTTTCAACGCCAACAATGTCATCGTCGGCCGTCGCCGGTCCGGTTCTCGCCGCGGACACATTGGCCTTCGAGTTGCCCTGTGTCGCGCCATCCAATCAGGTGGCACGCGCCGCGTTTGCGGCAAAGTGTGAGGCCGTGGTCCGCGCCATCCTGGCTCTACCCCCAGAGGACGGGGGGGACGAGTTCGAAGTGAGCGTTTGGTCGAGCACCGGTGCCGGCACCACCGGGTTCGTACGCGTGTGCATCACCCCCCGGCACACGGAGGGAGCGGCACGCAACGAGGCCATCGCCGCATTGGCCCACATGCTCGTGCCCCAGGACGGACGCGCATCGGCGGCGGCGTATGCACCGGTCGTTGGAACAGCAGACGTTCCATCGAGCCGCACGTGCATGCGCTTGCCCACGGCTCCGGGCGGCGCCGCGATGTTCTTTGGGCTGCCGGAGACGTTGCGGCGGATGGGCGCGGATCGCTTGACGTGGCTCAATGTGCATTACACTGCCCCAGATCTCATGGAGCCCGGGCTGCAGCGCGTCGGGGGAGTGCCGGAAACGTTGCCAGGACAGCGGCAGCAACAGGCAGCACCCCAAGGACCGCCGCAGCAGACGGGCATGTGGGACGATCTTGTGCGCGCGGGGGCGGCCGTGCCGCCTTCTACCGCCGAGCCGCTTCGCGGAGGGACTGCGATCATGACAACTGCGGCAGTGACACTGAGCCGCGACGCAGATGGGCGCCCATCCCCGCCGACGGCGCCCCCAACCCACACGCCTGAGGCGACGGAGCGCTTCGCCATCGCCGGAATCAAAGCCGTGCGCGACTTGGAGCGGCAACTAGCCACGCCAGCGGGAGGCCTGGACGAACCGCGAGGCGGTCCAGTTGCCGCCGACCGCAAGAAGCTGACGCTTCTGTCCATGCCGCCCGAGGTGCCAGTCCGCGTCGATGTCTTCGTTGAGTGCATGCGGAGAGACGACGAGCCGTGGGATGGGGACGAGCCGCCAACGGGCGCGGCGTGGACGATCAACACGCTGCAGCAAGCCCTTTCGTCCACGCGGGTGTTCACGGCATACCGGACCACGGTGCAAGTATTCACGCTCACGGCCCCTCCGCATTCGCAGTTTTCGCGACCCGAGGGTGCGTCCATGATGGGCCGTCACGCCGTGTTGCACGTAGCTCAGGCAGCGCAAACGTGGGCCGACGACGAAGGCATCTATCAGTGCCCCGGCCACTGTCCCTCGCTGGAGATCGTGCCGTCCGTGATCACGCTGCACCCGTCGACCGTGGTTCCGGTCGAAACGGTTGCGCGGGCAGAGGAGCAATTTCTGTCCACGAAGGCGGTGTTGGAAGCCAATGACGAGGCGGGTGCCCGCAAGTACAGCGGCGGCGAAGGCGTCACGCTGTCGGTGCTTCCGGGAACCTTCGAGGCCACCGGAACGAGAGGTGAGGACGACCAGTTGCGCGTGCTGACCTACAACGTCAAGCACGGCGGCGGGAGCGGAGCGGACCGCGTGCCGCCCCGCCAGGCCACCCGCGTGTTCAGCGTCGAGCACGTGAAGCGTCTGCAGCCGCGACGCTCCATTCTGCTGACGATGACGTGCAACGAGGTGGAGCGCAAGGCCGCGTGCGGTGGGCGCCGCTTCTGCCTGGAGCACCTGACGCCGGAAGGGTCGTGGAGGACGGAAGACAGCGACGTCTTCTTCAGCTACTCCCCAGACGCAGCGCAGTGCTGCCGAGAGCTCTGCGCCACGCTATGCCACTTCAGCATCTTCCGCTTCATTCTCGTGCCCGAAGGGGTGGATCTAAGTGGTCGCATCGACGACCGCCACAGCCGTGAATGGGACGCGTCTGAAATCGACACCAAGTTCACGCGCGGCGGAAAGCCCTACTATGTTCCGGTGGGCTTCGCCGGCACCGGCTTGACCAGCGAAAAGTTTGACACGCGAAGCCACAATGTAGCATTCCACGGAACATCCCCGTCGAGCGCGGTCACCATTGTGACCACGAGCTTTCAGCTTCCCGTCAACGTCCGGCCAGGCCACATTCCACTGAGCACAACGGTCCACGGCATCCCCAATTTTGCTGAGGCCATTTTCGCCACTCCCAGCTACCGACTTGCCGCTTGCTATGGAAAGACCAAACTGGCCGTGAACGCGAAGTCTGGCGTTACGTGGATCGCGGCCGAGCACATCAAAGAGGGCGGCTTTCTGATCGTATTGTTGCAGTGCCGCCTGGACCCCGGAAGCTTCACGGAACACCCGAACACGATTGCGACCACTCCTGGCGTGAAGTGGGCGGATCCACACTACGACAACGCGACCATCGAGTGGCGCGTCGCGAATCCCACGAACATCGTGCCCTACCGACTGCTCGAGATGAAGGTGCCGCTGGCGGACTTTGTCGATACGTTCAAGAATTGCAACTTCCCGAAAGCGCCTTCTCCGGCCAAAGCAGAAGCGCCAACCAAAGGCGCGTGATGGCGCGATTTTTAGCCCTCCGTCGCTACGTTTCCCCCTCTCTCTCTTTCCCTTCTCAACTCGCACCGTCTCCTCCTTGTTTTTTCACCCACTACTTTATTTGCCACTTCACGCCCTTTTTGTTTTTCCCTCCGTCCAGCTTCCTCTGGATGCTGCGTTTGGATGCCCCGTGCGATTGGTGCCGCCACAGTCTCGAGAGTCGCCGCAAGGTGAGTGGTATCGCAGTCGCACTTTGTAACGCACATCGCCGGCCTTTTTTCTTTATTTTCCAACGGTTGAGTCAGCACCATCAATTTTCTTTTTTGAAAAAAAAGATGGTCAAGCCCCTTGTCCAGAAGAAGATCGTCAAGAAGCGCACGAAGAAGTTCACGCGCCACCAGTGCGAGCTCTTCAAGTGCATCGGCACGTCTTGGCGCAAGCCCATCGGTATTGACTCCCCGGTGCGCCGAAAGTACAAGGGCCAGAAGGCGATGCCCATGGCGGGTTACGGATCGGCACGCGTGACGAAGTACATCCACCCGTCCGGCTTCCGCCACTTCCCCATTAACAACGTCGAGGACTTGTACATGCTGGTCATGCAGAACCGCAAGTACGCGGGCGTCATCTCGCACACCGTCGGCGCCAAGTCGCGCAAGGCCATCGTGCGCCGCGCTCGCGAGCTCGACGTTAGGCTGGTCAACGGGGCCGCGAAGCTGCGCCGCCTCGAGAAGGCGTAAAAGAGAATCACGAGGGTCGTCGCTCGTCGTCTCTCGCCCCCGTCACCGCTGCGTTCCCCGCCGCGTGCCTCATCGTGAAGAGGAGCACCCTCCTTCTCCGTTGACGCGCGGCGCCTCCCCCTTTTTCTCCTTTCCACGGCGCGCGTCGTGGTGGCTGCTTCGGTCCCCTCTGGTGGCAGCATCTCAATGCCGTCGTGGATTGCTAAATCTCTCTCTCCCGATCTAAAAGGAGGGACACTGCCGCGTAAACGGTGAATGATGGCGTTGAGTCCACCCCCTATCTCGCGCAGCAGTGCATCTCTTTCTCCATTCCATTTAAAATAGTTCCCTCGTCATTCCCACCGGCTTCGTCGTCGCTTCCTCTTCCCCTTTTCCGAAATGGCCGACTACGACAAGATCAGCGACGACGGCAAGGTGACCCTTTCCAACGATGAGCTCTCCGACGCGGACACGTCTGACTCGGGCAATTCCACCGATCTGGGCCTCGTCACCAACCGCATGGTCACGGCGGCCAAGGAGCGCCACGCGACGACGATTTCCGCGTTGCCCCGGGCCTCCGCGATGTGCACCATGTGCGACGTCGCGGGCAGCGAGTTCATTTGTAAGCAGTGCGGCGGTCTCAGCTTTTGTCTGAAGTGCGCCGTGTCGCTGCACGACAACAAGTTTCTCGGCACCCACAAGATTGAGTCGCTGCTGTCCATGGAGGGCAGCGTCAGCACCATCGCTGAGCTGAAAATCCGGCTGCACAAACCCACCTTGCCAGAGGCCTTCAAAGCCCCGCCGCTCAACTTGGATCCCGTGGTTGCTGATGGGGCGTGGCGCAAAGGGGCGAAGCTCTACGACGCGCAATCCAACATGAACTCGGTGCACACGGTCGCGGCGAAGGAGCCGCAGGTGGATCCCGCCGAACTGGCCGCCGATCGACAGTTGCTCGTCGCGCGGGCCCGGGAACTGAAAGGGGCGGCCGACACACTGAAGAAGCTGACACAGAGCGCGACCAGCGAGAAGACTCACTGCCTGGAAGCCACCGCTACCGCGAAGGAGGCCGTGCGCCGAAAGTTTGACATTCTGCGCACGTTGCTAGGCGCGAAGGAGCAAGAGTTCCTGGCCGTCGTCGACGATGCAGGCCGACGCCGAATGGACGCGACGACCAAGTTGGTGTGCGACGCGACCGTCGCGACGTCCGAGACGCAAGGTTTCGTCAGCCACCTCGAGACGCAGCTCGAACGGCTGCAGGCGCACCGGGGCTTGTTCATCGAGTCCCGCAAGAGCCTGCTCGAGTCCTCAGGCTCCAAGCTCAACATCCTTGACGACACGATCACCCGGCTGCAGCTGGAACTGGACGAGTGCCGCAACATTTCTCTCGGCGTCGCGGTGCCCATCGAAGGCATCGTGCTCGCCATCCAATCCGTTCACGCCCCGGCCGCGGCGCTGCCGCTCGGCGCCCACGTCGAAATCGCTGGCATCGACGGGCAAGGGCCGGTGACGCAGCAGCAGTTCCACAGTGCTCCCGGTGTCAAGCAGTGGGTGTCAGATGGCGGATCGCAGCCGGCCGAGCAGCCCATCACGCCACGGCGCTCCTTCGCGAAAGAGCTAGAGGCGCTGAGGTCGACGCCGCTTTCGCTCGCGACGGCGAACCCTGCGCCTGCGACCCGACCGCAGTCGCCCATTCGATCACCCCTAGCGGACGGCCGCGGCACACCCAGCGGCGATGCGCCCTCGGCGCTCATCACCCGAGCCGCGCAGCGCACGGGCACCGCGATGCGCACCGCCTTTCCACCAGAGCTCGAGGCGCTGAAGCGGCAGGTCGCCCAGAGGCATCAGGCAGGGGGGTCCGGTCCGAGCACACCGCGGCGGCAGGCGCCTTCGTCATCAGGGGCAGCCCTGCCCGTCGAGCGGCAGCACTCAACCTTCTCCGCCATGAGCATCGGCTCCCAGCCGCCGCATCGCGCGTCGTCCCCTGCCAGTCACCGAGCCGCCACGCCGACCCGTGGCCCTGGCCACGGCGACAATTTCCCCGGCCCAGGTGCCTACTACAAGGTGCAGCCGTTCAACACTAGGAGTGTTCTGAGCACACCCCCTCGCTCGTCGTCGTCGCGGCGGTGACACACAACACGGCTCTCTCCACCACTGTGGCAATCCTCTTCATGACGAACGAACGCGCGCTGTACTACCGACCGACGTCGATGCCCTTCCCGTCACGACACCCCGCCAGCTCCGCCGCAAGCCCCGTAGCCACTCCAGGGACAGGGACAACCGTCGTCGAGACGAGAAGGGGCCTACGTCGCGACGAGCCTTCCTATTGTGAGATCCCCACCCACCCCCCCAAAAACAGATGAGGTCATGTGTCGTCGTGGGCGATTTTTTTTAAATGGCCGTTGCCGCTCCGATTCCATCGGTCGTCTGAGTGTATGCTTTTTGTTTGTTCTCTCTTTCCCGAAATTAATTAATTAATTACAAAAGGGAAGGAATGTATGCCCGGAGTGCGACGAGACGCAAAACGTGGGGCCGCGGAGGAGAGCGAGTCCGCCGTCACTGATCGGTACGTGCAACAACATGCCACCGCGGCCGCAGTGCTCGCTTTCTCTCTGCCTTCGCTCTCTCTCTCGGCCCCAGGCCGGCCGGGGGTGATGCACTCTGGGCTCCAACCTGGTTTACCGAGAGCTCGTGAGAATATATCTGGTCGCATCTGAACGCGGGTGCTTCGTGCTCGTTGCGTCCATTCCCCCCGTCCCCTCCCGTTTCCCAGGCTGTGAGTCAACAAATCACACCTAAAGGCAAACGCGCTGCCGACAGCTGCGTCGCTCGAGGGTCACTTATGCTTCGCATCATACGGCCAGGCCGTAGTGGCGCGCCGCAAGGCGATGCGACAGCACCCGTCCCTTCCACTGAGGTGGCTCCACCATACGCCGCATGCCGCCTGAGCACCGTGCCGGGTGGTGGTGGTGGTGCCCGTGGGGTGACAGCCGCGAGCCGCGATGGCGTGTCGACCGTCCTGCCTGGGATTGCGATGGACCTCGCGGCGCGCGTGGCCCCTGCACTGCAGCGCCGAGGAGCCCGGCTGTCGTGCACTGTCCCAACCGCGGACGTTGTCATGGTTGGCTCCTTGCACGGTAGTCAGAAGTTGACGCCGTCGCCGTCATCAGGCGACTCCCCTGCGACCATGACGCCGCAGTGGCCGCCGTGGGAGCAAGAGGATCTGCGCTCCCTGTGGGTCACGGTCGGCATGCCGACACCGGACTACGTGCGACGCCTGTCGAAGCATTGGCTCGGGCCGCAGTCGCCGGCTGTGGAGGTCACCTTCGTGGACCATGTCGTGTGGCCCACCGCCCTCGTGCTGCTACGACGCCTGGCAAAGGCGTGGACCTCGGCCGAGCACGGCGCCGGCGCCAGCGGCCAGCCGCCACGACAACTGTCGGATGCGTTCCTCATTACAAGGGGGGGCGACACGGAGACGGACCAACCGCCTAACGGCAGTGGGGTCAACACATCGCTAGACGACGATGACGACGACGAGGAGGAGGATGCAGAGGGGGAGGCCGCTCCCACGGTCCACCAAGCGGCGTTGACGGCCTTAGCTCCTCTCGACGGGACATGTGCCACGGCCGACTCGGCCCATCTATCCGGTGCCCCGAAGACCGACCCCGTCGTCATGCTGGCCGGTCGGCAGCCGTCGCGACGGAGGCCTCCCCCGGACGCGTTCCCGTCGTCGCCGCCGCACCCGCCGTTGAGCGACGCTGTCGCCCCGGGAGGCGTGGTCTTCGAAAGCGACGACATGAAGGCCGCGACGGCGGGCGCCTCGTTCAGCAGCGTTGATACCGAACCAGCGCAAGCACCGGAACGGAAGATGATGCCTGCCAAGACGGCCGGCAGCATCGCCCAAGTGCCCCTCGCTCGCCAAGCGGATCCGCGTCCGACCCTCCCCCACCCATCAGTGCCCGCCGCGGCGCCGCCTCCCAGCCCGAACGCCATCCTTGCCGTCGCGTTGTTGACGGCCACGAAGCTGCTGGAGGACCGGACGCAGCCAATGAGCTTTTACGCGAGCATCACGGGCATTCCCGTCGTGATGTTGCGAAAGGCGGAGCGTGTGTTCCTGTCCCAGCTTCGGTATAGCGTCCAGCTGCCAAGTCCGGACGAACTGCGGTCGGCTCGGGAGGACCTGAGGGTCATCCATGTCGAGGAAGGACGCCCGCCGCCGCAGCACCCCCACTGATCAAGTGCCGCGATCGGCAAAATTGTGGGATGCCGACACCATTCGCGCGGTGATGGGATGCGGCTTCGAACTATCGGTGGAGCCCCTCTCGATTCCCTCAAAACATCAGACGTTGGGGTGGCAACGATAGCCCTGAGGTGGCGGGTCGTTCTAATTCAGGCCACGTGGTGCGTTTGTCCGCTGTCAGTGCCTACTGCCTGTGCTCGCGGCTGCTCGCATCTGTCCCCCCTTTATCTATTTTCCCCGTTTCTTTCACACCTCTTCCCAAGTCGCAGAGCAAATCCTGTGCGCTGGCACTCTACACCAAACAACACTCGTGAACACACACAACACAACAAATCAAAAAAGAAAGGTCAACCGTCGAGGACTCCTTTTTCGAAACAACGCCCTTCGCGGTCTTCGGAAATGCAAGTCGTTCGACGAGTCGATACTCGCCGTGTGAGGTACTTTGCACCGGTACAACTGTTCAACCCCCCCCCCCCCCCCCCCTTTCTTCTCTCCTTCCACCCCACTTCTCATGTGTGGCTCGGACCACATTTCACTCGTTTGCCAAGAAACACTCAATCAACGCAGACACAAGACCTCCACTCGCTCTCAAGCTCCAAAGAGTTCCATTTCCCCCCATTGTTTGATTTGTGCCCCCAGGAGGAGCCCACACGCGTCACAAGTGGCTGCTCTTACCGCAGCCGCCCTCCATCCTAGAGGGGGGCCATCCCTCACCCCCCACACACAGAGGGAACGACATTCCCACCACCGGCGCGCGCCATGGTGTTCTCGATGTGATACGCGCGGCCTTCCCTGACGGGTCCGTCTTTTCCGTGACGCGATCGGCGTTGCTGCTGTCAATGTGTCTTTCGTCGATGTCGCAGCGTGCACCTTTCCTCTCTTTTCTTTTGGCGTGTGTGTTGAGCGCCGAACGTTTTATCACCGTCGTGCGATGACCGATGCCCACCACACGCTGGTGGCCGACGTCACGGCGGTTAGGGTCAAAGATATCTACCACGGGGGATGGAAGCCGTTCCGGCCCTCCCCTCGCCGAGTGGCTGCACAAGGCGCCACCTCTCCCGTTCGCAGCCGCGTGCCACCCCCGCCGGCAGACGACCCCCACGGCCCGAAGGGGCGACGTGCTACTCAGGCGCTCTGCGGGCCCTCCTCCTCCTCCTCCTCCTCGGCGGCGGCGGCACCTCCCACGGCCCCTCCTTACTTCCTTTGCTCACCACCGAAGTCGGCGCGCGTGGCCCGGGTGGCAATTATGTCGACCGGAAGCGTTCGGCAGGCGGCCGCTTTGAGTCACGCGACGAGGGCACCGGCGGCCGTCGTGGGCACCGGCGAGCGGCTCCCTAACCATCGCAGCGAGTGTGCCGCACACGCATACGACGGCTTGCGCTCGAGCTTCGGCCAGCACCGTTACGCGGTCGCGGGCACCATCCACATCGCGCCGGTACTTCGCTCGCAGCCTCCGCCACCGGAGTTTCCGAAAATTTCAGAAAGCCACAACGACGATGACGACGCCATCTCCCCAAGGAGTCGCGAAACGGAAATGCAGCAATTCCGCAGCGCGTCGCAGTGCTCCGTGAGCTCCTCGGAAGCCGGCAGCGGCGCTGCACGTGGGGATTATGAGAAGAACCAGAAGCTGCTGCCCAGCGGGCGCAGCGCGTTGTCACTTGCGACGAAAGAGTCGGAAGCCGCCGCAGCGGTCCGTGCGTTGGATACGTTTGACCGCGATGTGGCCCTCTTGCAGGCCGCGGCCACCGACAACGGGGCCATCCTGGCGGGCCCGGTATCGCCCCCTGGCCGCAACCGGACGTCGCACAACGGCACGCGCAGCGCGACGACGCTCGCCGCCATCAAGACGCTACAGGCGGCGCGCCGACAGCAGCAAGTCGCAGTTGCCGCCGGGTCCGGCAGGAAAGTCGGAGCAGCAGCAGCAACTGGGGAAAAGGGTGCCGTCGGCCCGCCGCTCATTTCGCCGGTTCACCCCATTGTCGCACTCTTCGCGGGCGCATCGCCACCCGACGTCATGTCCGCGTACCGCACCTTCTGCACGGACCAGAATGGGCTCATTGCCAAACAAATCATGGCCCTGCGGCCAGTCCCTGCGGCCGCTGGCCCCCCGGTCCCGCGCCGGAGCAATAGTCTGCGGAGGAACAGCGCATCGTCGACCCCTGTCCCACCCCCGGCGGCGGTCGAGCCGTCCGAGGCGGGATCGACGCGCCCGACCCGACGCGGTTCCGTTCGCCGGGCCTCCGTTGTTTCAGTGGCCGCCCCGAATCCACCGTCCTCCTCATCGCAGGCAGGCGAGGCGCGACGCACCAGCAAAGCAAGCGCCGTGACGCCACAGTTGGCAGAGGGCCAAGGAGCGGGGGGCGCCGCGCAGACCGCTTCCTCCTCCTCGGCGGTAGCGGCTGCCGGAGTCGACGCGAGCAGCAGCAAGGAGGCCGACGCCGCGTCGAGCAACGACGGCGAGCACGCCTTCCGCGAACTCATGCTCTGCCACGAATCGAGCTACTGCCTGCTGCCGCCCCCGCCGCCCGGCGGCAGCGTCTTAGCTTCGGACGTCGCCGGCAGCGCGACACCGCGGACGCAGACCCAATCGTCGACGGGCGATACGGCATCACCGCAGCAGCATCAACTGGAAGAGGCCGCCCGATTCTATCACGGTCCGCTGATTCTGGGACCCAAATTTGCCGTGGCGCTGCTGACGGCGCTCGCGCCCGGCGGCGCCCGCCACGTGCTCACCGAAGCCATGGCCGAGGATCTCCTCCGCGCGGCGGTTACAAGTCGAGCTGCGTCCGTGCAAGACACGGTCCAAGGCCACACAAGCGGACACATCACGCTCAACTCGCCGGCCGCTAAGTTTTCTCACATCTTCGCGGTGATGTGCAACTTGACGCTTCCGAAAGCGGTGACGGAAGACGGCGTCGACTTCTTCCTCGCTTGCTTCGACCCCTACAAGACAGGCAAGGTCCCGCAGTACTGCCTGCTTCACAGCCGATTCGTCGACAAGTACGTCAATCGCCACGTCACGGGACGCGCGGCGGAGCCCGTATGGCGCTGCTTCGTGGAGGCGCTTCGATCGCTCGAAAGCGCTCGCAATCTGCTGCTGTACGGAAGCGAGGAGGGGGGCCGTGGAAGCCACGAAAGCGCCATCCTGCAACCTGAGAGCGCCGCCACCACGTCCTCCAGGGGTCAGGCCGACGCGGCGCGGCGGCGGAGGGGAACCGATTCGTCGCGTGGCCATGACTCGCCACGCTCGTCGCCGCCTCGGCCTTTCAAGCAAGAGGCAACAGGAGACGCGGAAGGCCACCGGCTGCGACCAGAAAGGGCGTTGGAAGTTCGCCGCTACGACTGGGCCATCCGAACATTTGTCGTCAAGCAGGCACCAGGACGGCCAGCGGGTGTCGCCCTCGACCCTGTCGTGCGGCCGGACGACTTGTGCCACCCGCCGTATGGTGTGCCCCTTGCCGACGCACGGGCGGTTCTGCTGGGCACTCCCAGTCTGTACGCATGCTTCGAAGCCGCCCCGTTTGCCTTTTCACCGGTGCCGGTGCCCGCGGCGCTCGGTGCCGCGGCCGAGAAGCTGCGCGACGCGAAACAGCGCGGGGGAGTCGCGGCAAGTGATTTCGACTGACTTGCGCGTCCCCCTGTTGTATTCGCGGCGTCTCACATTATGTACGATCCATTGCCAGGCAGGAGCGCCCACCACCAGTGCCCCACAGCGACGTGCGCGCAAGTGACATGCCAACGGGGGTGGGGCTACGCTCGTTTTCTCCCCGTCAAACAGTTACGACTTCCACTACTCCCCTCCGATAACCCCCATTCGTAAGCATGCTCCTCGATGCTTGGCTCCCAAGCCGACGAAGCGGCACTTCGTTCAAGACCGTCGGTATCGCTGCCCTCCTCGTCGCGGCGGCCGCCAGCTTCGTCTCAGCGCTGGACACGACCGCCATCATCAACACGACAACGGCGGCCGAAGAGGAGCATCGCGCCGAAGTGGACCGCTTGCCGGTGCACACAGCCAAGGCGGTCGTGCTTGCCATTATCTTGCTCGTCAGTACGGTTGTCTACGTCTCAACGTGCATCGGCAGCAGCGGCAGCTGCGCGCGCCGCGTGCCCTCTATTGTGCCCCATCTCATCGCGTCCTTCAGCGCGGGGGTGTTCATTTACGTCGCAGTGGCCCATTTGCTCGCCGAAGGCAACGAGATCATCGGCGCGCTGAGTGAAGAGCGATTCCGAGCCGCGTACGCGTGTTGCATCGCGGGCTACCTCGTCACCGTCACCATCCAGAATTGTGTCGGCGGCGAAGGACATTCACACGACGGCGGCGGCGGCGGTGACCCAAACGATGGGCATCTGCATGTGCAGGAACCTGATAGGGATCAGCCAGTACGGCAGATGCCGGACGCCGTGCCGCCATCCGTCGTGGACGTCACACCTTCCGTCTTGCCGACCACCACCACTGATCAACAGTACGTGGCCGACGTAGCGCGGCGCGGCGACACCGCGAAGGACGAATACGCAACCGTGATCGCCACCCTTCTCGCGTTCGCGATTCACGCCGCCGCTGAGGGGCTCGCTCTCGGCCTTCAGTCGACCGTTGCCGGCGTCGTCATGATCGCGATCGGCATTATCTCCCATTCGTGGGCGGAGGAGCTCTCGTTCGCGGTCATCGTCACCAGGCGACTGCCCACGGCGTCCCCGGCGATCCGGCTCGTGTTCATGCTCGTGAAGGCGTCCTTCTGCCCAATCGCCATCGCCATCGGTTGGTCCATCAGCAACGTCGGCAGTCCGACGGCGGCAGTGGGGTACACCATCTCGGTTTCGGCCGGTACGTTTTTGTACATCGGCCTTACCGAGTTGGTGCCCGAACTGTACTCGGCACACAGTGTTGCTGCCCACAGCGGTGAATCGCCGCTTGTTCGTGCCGGGAAGCAGCTCGTGACGTCCATCGCGCTGATCACTGGCGCTTTGGTCATCTTCACTATTCAAGTGTTGACGTTCAATCCCGACGCCCATGACCATTGAGGCCCTCCCTTGTCGCCGGGGAGGGGGGGGTGAACTACCGACCATACGTAACAGGGATGCAACTAGGGTAGTCACCCACTCGACCTTGCTACAGAGAGAGAGAGAGAGTGTGTGTGTGTGTGTGCTCGTGTGTGTTTTGTGACAGAGTGAGAGATCGTACACACCCTCGCTTAACCGGCGCTAACGGAGAACTGCATCGACACTTGCGTCTCATGGCTTGCAACCC
>ERZ1292633.740-Hain-H41-02um-R1-740-length-36937-cov-6_pt2 | contig 15521 bp, 7 predicted proteins | sample MGYA00564406_ERZ1292633 | MGnify/ENA primary metagenome ERZ1292633 (study PRJEB36523, sample SAMEA6512639) | groundwater metagenome | collected 2019-01-08 | study: AquaDiva: Metagenomics assemblies of 32 groundwater samples | reverse complement strand
CCCCCCGAGTCTCGTCCCTTCCACTGCCCCCCCCAGCGCCCCCCGCCAGATGACCTCATCGTGATGATCCATCAACGTCAGAAGAGCCATAGTAGAAGAGAGAGAGAGAGAGGTGGAGGGGGCCGCAGCGGGGGGCACTGGAAGAAGGAACAAAGGGTCACCTGTGCTGCTGCTGTCATGCCGCGCCATCGAAGGCGCGTCGTGGGTCGGGTTGATGCTACCGTTGCCGGTGCACGGGTTCCGTGGCTGCACTCCGCGGTTGCCTTCCTCCCAATGTGACAGTCGGCCACCTGCCTTTCCGCTTGGCCCGTTCCTCCCCTCTCTGTGTCTCTCTGTCTAGTCCCCCTCATCCTCGTGACGGGGTGACGGATCGACGACTGAAAGAAATGGCTGCAGCGCCGCGCCCAGCGGGTCCTCCTGCCCCGGCTTCCCCGGCCAAGCAGGTGGCCCCTGCCGTCCCGACCGCAACGGCGGGGGGCTCCGCCGCTGCCGTCCCCGGCGCTCCTCCTCCTGCGTCCTCGTCCAAGGACGGGTCCCCGCAGCCGAATAAGAACATCCAAGTCTTTCTGCGCATCCGCCCTCGCGTGCCGAAGGAGCTCACCGAGAGTCATTCCTGCACCAACTTGACCATGGATCCGGTCGACCCAAAGGTGGTGCACATCACCCGCACCGACGAATTAGTGAGCGGAACGGCGGCCGCTACGGCTCCCCGGCGCACCTACAACTTCCACCAGGTTTTCGGACCGGATTCCACGCAGGACGATGTCTACAACCGCGTGGCCGCGGACGCCGTCAACAGCGCCTTCGAGGGGTACGATGGCGTGATTTTTGTGTACGGTCAGACGGGTAGTGGTAAAACCTTCACCATCGGTAACACGGAGCCGAACAAATTGGGTATCTTGCCGCGCGCCGTCAACGAGGTGTGGTCGCGCATCGCCGCGGACCGCGGGCAGGCGAACTACACTTGTCAAGTGAGCTATGTCCAGTTGTACTCTGAGGTGCTGATGAACTTACTCGAAGACAAGCCCTTTGAGCATCGCGTGAAGCTCTCTGGCACGACCACGCGGCAGGCGAACATTACCATGTTGGACGAACGCACCGGCAATCCGATCGAGCGACTGGTGAACAACGAGCGCGAAACGATGCAACTCTTCGACTTGGGCTCGACCCGCAAGGAGATGGCGAGTACCGAGATGAATGCTACGAGCAGCCGATCGCACACCGTGTTCACGATGACCATCACACGCTCCGTCGTGGCCGCGGGCGCGGCGCCCACGAGCGGCGGCGTCGTGCCGATGGCCACGGAGGGCAAGCTCATTCTTATTGACCTCGCGGGCAGCGAGCGAATCAAGAAGACCGACGTCACGGGCAAGCAACTGGAGGAGGCTAAGGACATCAACAGTTCACTGTTGACCCTCGGCCGCGTCGTGCACGCACTGACAGAGAAGAAGAAGGCGCAACATGTGCCTTTTCGCGAGTCCAAACTTACGAGGCTGCTGCAGTATTCCTTGCTCGGCTACGGCCGCACGACGATCGTGATCAATGTGAGTCCTTCCGACTACAACACGGGGGAAACCATTAGCGCCGTGCAGTTCGGGCAGCGCGCGATGACCATCGAGCAGTCTGCGCAGAAGCACGAGACGTTCGACTACAAGGCCATGTACTTGGAGCTGCAAGGACAATTTGACAAGGCGGTCGAGAACGCGGTCACCGGCGCGATTGCCGATCAGAAGCGCATGACTGATGCCGATATTGAAGCCTACAAGTCGCGTATCGGGTTCCTGGAGGAGGCGAATCAGCTGTACATCAAGGAGGTCGATTCGCTGAGAGCACAGCTCAATGACGCCCGAGGCGGCAAAGGCACTCCGCAGGTGGCACCGGCCGCGTCGCCGCAAAGCAAGACTCCTGCTGCTATCGCAGCGGGTGGCGTCGCGTCACCTGTGTCCACCTCTGGGGGGGGACCTCCCGCCCCCGCAGCGTCGTCGTCGTCCGTCACCAGCGAGGATTTCCTTCTCTTCGCGAATCGCCTACGCTTGCGCACGGCGGAGACGGAAGAGAAGCTCGTCACCATGCGCGACGAGCTAGCGCAAGTGCATCGCAACGCGGAGGCCAAGGAAGTGCAGTTGCTCGCGGTGTCGAAGCGGTACCAAATCTTCCGGCTGAACGCCGTTGATGAGATAGGAAAATTGCGCGCGCACGTGACAGAGCTCCAGGCCGAACTCTCCGCGTGCAAAGGGACGGACTTCCTGACCACAGGGGCGATGCAAATGGACCTCCCAGCCGCGCTGCCGGACACCGCCACGGCGTCGGTCGACGCTCCCGGGGGTCGTGGAGCCGGAACCGCCTCGCCGTCGAGCGAATCGTCAATAGACTCATCGCCGGTGCCGCTTCGGCGGACGGAGCGTACGACGGGGAGCTTCAACGAGCCCTGCAGGACGCGAACGACATGATTGCAGAGCTCACGGAGGAAAGACAGCTGTTCATCGTGTACCAGGACATGGCGAAGAAGGCCATCCGTTTTTTGCACGGCGAAAGAGAGGCCGCGGTGCTACATCTGAAACGACTGCTCGAGGGGTCGTCGCCAACGAGCACGTGAGAGGAGCCGCGGGCTGCGTTTGGTCGCGGCCTCCTGTCAACAGAGGGGTGGAACGGGTCCGTTGTGGTGATGGGTTTGTTTCTGCTTTTTCCGTTTTGCGTGTTTTGAATGGACGTCCGCGATGATGCTAAGCGTGTGATGAGGCTGGCGGCCGCGGAAAAAGAGGGCGTTTCAGGGTTTGGGTTCTTTCTTCTTCTAGATCACTCGCTTCCGTCTCTCGTCATGTCCGTCCCGACGCGAGAGGCTCTCGTTTTGATCCTGGACATCGGGTCCACCATGCCCCCGAGCGCCTTCGACCTTGCGCGTCACGTGTGCACGGAGCTGCTGCAGCAAAAGTTAGTCTTCGCCCCGAGAGATTTCGTCGGGGTTGTGTTCGCTGGCTCCGTGGGAACGCTCAATCGGCTGCATCACAGCGTCGTCACGTCGGGTCGTGGCACCCCTGCGCGATACAGCAATATCACGGTGGTGCGGCCCGTCATGGTCCCGAACAAGGACTACTTCGAACCTTTCAGCAGTATCGTGGACCGCCAGGCACCAGTGGCCGGATCCCCGTCCTCTACGCCTGCTGGCTCCCCGAGCCCGGCGTCAGGTGGCACGAGCGCGACCGATTCAAGCCCAGCGGCGTCACCGTCGACGCCGCCAGCCGAGCGCCCCGCGCCAGGGGGACCAGCGTGCGACCTCATTGACTCGCTGATTGTCGCGGAGGACTTGATGCACGAGTGCACCGGTACGCGCTCATTCCGGCGCCGCATCATGTTCGTGACGAGCGCAGCCGGCGAGGTGAAGCACAAGGAGGCGCTGGCGCCTCTCGTCGACGCCATGAAAAAGCGCAACGTCGCGCTCGTGGTCGTCGGCATCGATTTCTCCGACGCGTCAGCGGCGTCGACCACTGCCGACTTCGCGTCGCTCTCCATGAAGGAGCAGAACGAGCGAGTGTTGCACTTCATGGTGTCGGCTCTGGAGGGCGAAAGTCTCGTCATTCCGTTGCACGACGCCACCGAGGCGCTCCATGCGTTGAGAAAGCGGAACATCCCGCAACGGCTGCTCGGCCGAGCAATCCTCGACATGGGCAGCATCGCGATCCCCGTTGCCGTGTACACCAAAACCCTGAAGCAAGTGGTCCCGTCGCTCAAACTGACCTCGTCGAAAGGCAGCTTGTTCGTGGAACGGCGCTACTTCAGCGTGCGACGCCCCGACGTCGAAGTGCCGCCTGAGCGCCGGCTGAAGGCGTTGCGCTACGGTCGCTCCCTCATCGCGTTCACCGATGCGGACTTGCAGCGACTGAAGTTCAAGTCCGTGAAGTCCATGTCGATTTTGGGTTTCGTGCCCACGGACCAAATTCCCCTCCATCACATCGGGGGCGGCTGCAAGGCGATTGCGCCCCTCGCTGGCGACGCCAACGCCGAGCGGGCGATGACCACGCTCGCTGGGTCCATGCAGGCGCTCAAGCGGACCGCGCTCGTTCGCTTCGTGTATCGCGACAACAGCCAGCCGAAGATTGGCGCTCTCTTTGCGAGTGTGAAGCCGTCGAGGAGCATTCTGTACTTCATGGCGCTCCCTTTCGCCGAGGACCTCCGTGGCTTCAATTTCCGCTCGTTCAGCGAAGTGGGGACGTCGGCCGAGGAACAAGCGTCGGTCGACGCGATGGTCAACGCCATGGATCTGTCAGAGGACCTTCCGAAGCCGAAGTTCGCCTTCAATCCGTCGCTGCAGACACACTTCGCCGCCACGCGGCATCGCCTGCTGCACCCGAAGGGCCCATTGCCGCCTACGAGCGCGGCGCTTATGGAAACCAGCTGTCACTGGGGGGCCCCCGGAAACGTGCTGCACGACGTCGTCGAGCGAAGCAAGGCCGCTCGCGCGACCGTGCAGCGGCTATTTCCGATGCCAGCGATCAAGGCCGACGGTAGCAAGGGCGACGGGGCTGCCGGCGGAGGCGCGGCGCGAGTGTATTGGTTTGCCAAGGCGGGCGGCGATACGGAGACCGCGTCCGTGGGTTCCAAAACGACCCGTGCCGCGAGCGGTGGGGGGGAGGGCGATGGCCGCGAGCCCCAGCGCCGCCGCCGCGAAGCGGATGGCGACGCCGGCACCCCGTCGGACCCCTCCCTGGGACACCTGAGCACATCGTCGCTTCCGGGGCTGCACCTGCTGGGGCCCGACGCCGCCACGGCCCCGTCCGGCGCCATCATCCAACACGTCTCCACGGTCGACCCCGCGGGCTCGTTCCTCACGCTCGTTCGGCGTCCCGGGGAGGACAATGTCTCTCGAGCGTTGCACGAAGTGTCCGAGGTGATCCTTCGCCTGACTCGCGAGAGCATTGGTGAGCAGTTCTTCGACCGCATCTGCAGCGCGCTTGAGGCCATGCGCAGCGTGTGCATCGCGGAGGAGGAACCGCGCGAGTTCAACGCGTTCTTCATGACGCTCTTTTCCGTGTGTCGGCTTGAAGGCCTGATGGGACTTTGGACGCGAATCACGACGCGGCACCCCACGCTCCGCTTCATTTCCAGCCGCGAGTGCGCTGAGAGCCATCTATCCGATGCCGACGTTGAGCGGATGATGGCGGGTCCCACGGATGCGGACGATGCCCCGGAGGACCGCGGAGCAGAACGAGACGAGGTGTCGCTGTTCGACGAGTTAGAATGATTGGCGCAGCGGCAGCGTGGGAGTGGACAAGGGAAGCGGGAGGTCGGCGAAGAGGAACGAGAGAAAGTGGAAACCGGTAACGTTTGCTCCAAATCCAGCGTTTTGTTTTGGTTTCATCCGTGCGGCACGCTTTTTTCGCGAGCGTGTCTTCCACTGTTGGTGCTTGCTGCTGATGAGCACGAATGCCCTTTGGGCCGCGTTGATTCGGGATGACCTTTCGTTGGGGATTTGATCATCAATGTCTCGTCTCCGTGCTGTTGATCTTGCAAAAAAAATCTCGTATGTAATGTAGACGCTGACGTACCCAACGGGGCGGTCCACTCCTCCCCTTCTCTCGAAATGACATCCGCGGCGGCCGGAATCAGTGGCGCTGCGGTTTTCGACCGCGTTAACATTGACGCCGTCTTCGCTAGCTTGCTCACGGTACCCGACGGCCCAGACAAAATCGCGGTTCAGCGCTTCGTCACAAGTGCCGCAGAGTCTTACCAAGCGCTGCGACGCCAATATGACGCCCTACTGGCGGTGAACAAGAAGCTAGCCTTGGAGCAGCGCCTCTCAAGAGCGGCGCTGCGTTCTGACCAGGCCATTCAGGTCGACAGCTGCCGTCCGTCGTTGGATTCGCCGGCTGCTGCCGGAGACGACCCGGCGGTGTTTAACTGTGACGACGATGGCGACGTGAACGCCCATTTGTCCTCCTCGGCGCCCCCGCCGCCTCCGCTGCCCCAGCACCACCAAGCGGGGCGGAGAGGGAGCCATCACGGCTCGTCGCGGGCGTCGTCCTCTTCCGGTCACCCAGATGGAAGCCGGCCGCAGCTATCCGCGGTGGACGCCTTCCTGGCATCCGATGGCGGGAAAGGAGTGGCAGTGGACGCGGTCGGCGGCAGCGGTGCCTCGAAACAGTCGCCATCAGAAGCAACTGCCGCTACGTTTCAAATTGTCCGCACACGAGCGGTCGGTTCCGACTCGGCGTCTGCCGCCGCTGAGGCCTCCGGTGCCAGTGGTGGACCCACCCGTAGTTGGAGGGAAGGAGGAGCCTACACCGTTTACGAGCGATCGAGGCCAACGGCAGCTCGCACAGGTCAGGCGCCGGCAACACAGCCGACGGCCGCATCGCCGGCCCCTGTTGTCGGTTCGCGCCAGCTTACCGTCCCACAAACAGATACTCTGCTGCTTGTCGGGTCGTTTGTCGGCACAGCGATGGCGATCGCCGCCGCTCTCAATTGGGCATTGAGACGATCCTCGTAAGCCGTTGCCACGACCACCCACTCACAATGCGACCCCTCCTAAGGCACACACCTCGTTCACGGCCTCCCCCCAGTGCGGTTTCCGTGATGTCTCGAGCAGCGGAAAGTGCGATGGAGGAGGGGGAGCTTCCAGACAAAAAGGCACACTGCTCACCCACCTCACACAAAAGGAAGAGAGACAAGTAGTCATGGCGGCCGCGGACGACACCTCGAGCGGCTCCGGTGTCATGTCAATCGACGCTCTTATTGTAGCCTTTCCGCACCAAGGTCGCGTGCCGTCGGCGATCGCGCCGCCCGGCTCGAATGGGCTTTCAGCGGTCACCCATCAGCCAACAGTGGGGGCCCCACAAATCATCAAGCAGCTGCGTGCGTCCGTCCTCAACTTCTGGGCGGCGGGGAGCAGCAGCAGCCAGCACCACCCCCCTTTGCCCCCCGTGGCATCATCGGCCGCCGCCTCCTATGTGCTGCCGGAAAATAGAATGGCGATGTGGCGGTTGCTTTTGCTGGGAGGAACTGCCCCTGAATTTCCATCGGACTTCGATTCGTTCGTGGGGACCTCCGCAGCGGACGCCGCAGCGGTGGAAGCGGATGCCGAACTTTCGCTCAACGCGGCGAACTACTCTGGGGATCACGCAGCGGCCGCGCGCCAGGTTCAAGGTATGGTCGAGTACTTGTGCACAAAGGTGGGTCGCAAGTACGAAAGCACGCTCACGGAGCTGGCCACGCCGCTGGTGGCGGCCGCCGACGCGGCGGGTCGGCCCCTGGCGGACATCATGCCGCTGTTGTTCGTGGTTGCGAGCAAGGTGCTCCCCAGTGCGGTGGCAGTGGGCCGCAACGAGGCTCCCTTGCATGAACTGATGCGCCTCGTGCTGCAGTATCACGACCCACAGCTCTCGGTGCACTGCGACCGCCAGCACCTCAACGTCGGGCCGCTGTTGACGTCGACGTGGCTCGTCAATTTATTCGTGTCATCTAGCCGAGACCTTCGCGACGTCATGTATCTCTGGGATGTCATCTTCGCGTTGTCGGACTACGACCCGAGCGTCACCATTGTCTTTCTAGCCCTGGCCCGCTTCGGGTTGCATCGCGACGCGTTGTTGCAGTTACACGATGTCACCACCATGGCGCGGCTCGTGCACCGAACTTCTTTCGATGCTGCGGAATCTGAAGGTGCCGCCGCGGCGTCCGCCTCGGGCTCGACGTTGCCTCCAACTTGGCTGCGCCGCCTCGTGGCGGATGGCAGGCGGATCCTCAAGTTCACGCCGATGTCCGCTCGTGGCCTCATGAGGCTGTATCTGCACGCGTTGACACTACCCGCACTGGCGCCGGTTGTGCCCGCCCCCGCGTCACCCAACGGCGGCGCGGATCCACTCCAAGTCGCGGCCGGTGACACGACCACGCCGGCTGCTCATGCCGCACGGCTGTTGGAGCAGCCCGTGCTGCCCGTCACCACCGACGACATGTTAGCCGCCTTCGCGGTCATGGAAGATGGACAGCACCGCCCGCCGCACCTGAACCACGTCGTCCTCGACTGCCGCGCGGAGAAGAGCTTCCACCACGCGCGGCTGCCCACGGCCATCCACGTGGGCAATGACGTGGGCTTCGATCCCCATCTGTTGGCGGCGGTCGTCGAGCGCTTCGACCACGCCAAAGGGAGCCACCTCACCATCCTCGGTACCGGTCGCGGCCTCAACGATGAGAGCAATCTGCTGAAGATCCTGGCGTTGCACTTCGTGACGCATGGGTTCCCGTACGTGAGCTACTTGGACGGCGGTTTCCGATCCATCATACCGCTGATCAAGGCGGGGCGGATGGAGTACACGCGAACGGCATCCACACGCCCTTCGAACATGGAGAGCGACTTCGCCGGTCGCGGAGGTGCGGCGAGCAGCAGCAACGGCAGTGAGCCCCGGCGTGCCAGCCCAGCACCGCTCCCTCCTCCTCCTCCTCCTCCTCCTCCTCCTCCAGCACCGCTGGCGCAACCGGAGAGTCAGCAAGCGGCTCCCAAAACGGCCGTTGTTGCCTCGGTGATCAAAGAGAAGGCGACGGTGGCGACGGTCAAGGCCACGGAAGGACTCACCGCCGCGAAGGCATGGGGCATGTCGCTCGTGAAGGGCCTGTCATCCTGGCGCGCGGGCAGTGGATCCGCCGCGCCGCACGGCAGCGAAGCGGAACTCGCCGCGCGGCGGGACGTTGCTTCCCCTCCCGCAGAGGCCGCCGCCATCGGAACGAGCAGCACGGAGGCGCACCGACCCGCCGTGGGGCCATCTGCCGCTGCCGTTCACCACGACCCTGTCCACCCGCCGGCCACCACGCTTGCCGGTGGTGGGTCGGATTCTCCCCCGCCGCGGTTCGCTCTGCCGGACGACGATGACGACGGGGCCTTGGACTTGATCACCACGCTGCCCGTGACGACCCGCGCGCCTCCCACGCTGTCGACGCCGCTCCCACTGGCAAGCGTGGCCCAACCGCAAACGCCCGATCCGCCAAAAGGGGCCGCGCCACCTCCCCCCGCCTCGGATGACTTTGACGACATTTTCAAGTAGTGTGCGCTGGCAACGTGGTGGCGCCGAGACGGGGGCGCGACTGCCGCGAGAGCTCGTCGCCTCCCCCTGATTGATATGCCGCCGCTCCTTTCTCTGCACGCTCAATCTCTCCACCCCCAGTCAGCCGGCTGCATGCGAGAGAGGAGGTCCCCATGAAAGGGGGCTGAGGATGAGATGTTGTGTCGTGTGTCAGAGCGTCGGCGAGCAAAGGAAGAGGTGCACTTGTGAATGAATGTATCCGACATGGCGCGACTAAGCACCGGCGCCCCCGCGGAGGTTGACGCCGCCACCTCATCGGCCACGGCAACGGTTCCGCCCACACGCGTCGGTTCGCGTGGGACGTGGGTCGCCGCCGTGGCCGTCTTCGGCGCTCTTGTCCTAGTATTTCCCCCCCCATCCCGGCAAGCGCAGAGTGGTGCTCGCGACTGTGACCTTCAGCGCATCACAGAGCAGCAACAAGAGCCTCCGCCCCCATCTGTCGTGGCCCGTGGACTGGGCGGCCCTCTAACCTTCGTGGCGCCCCCACCCTGGCTAGTTCCCGCACGAATCGATGAGGTGCACCACCTTGTTGAAGCGGCAGCTCCCCCCGACGGATGGCCGTTCGCGGGGCTCGATGCGCTAGAGTACACCGTGCGCGATGCGTTCCTCGTGAACCGGCGGTCAGATCGGGTGTACCCGTGGCTGGCGAATGAGACGACGATGACGTCAGTAGACCGACGACACCAGCCGGGCCACTTCGCGGTCCCGTCGCAAGTTGATCGCGTGGTCATCGAGGTGGGCCCAAACACGGCGCCGGAAGTATTCCGACTGTACAAGCGGCGCGCATCCGCCCCAACGACGCTGTTCGTCCTCGTCGAGCCGCTGACCATCGACCTTCGCCACAAGTGCCACGGCCGGTTCCCCGGCCGTTGCCTGCTGCTGCCCTCAGCCGCCGGGTTGCAAAATGGGCACCTCGCTTTGCATGCCGCAGAAAAGTGCTCCTCGGTCTTGGGTGGCGCGAAAACCGGCTGCGCGGTGACTAACGTGACGCTGAATGTCAGTGTGCTAACGTTGGACGCGATCGTCGAGGCGCTGCCTCGGCACCTCCCGGTGCCGCTGGTGGTGTTGGACTGCCAGGGAATGGACCTCGGCGTCGCAGCGTCCCTCCGCCGGCACCGCGCGCGAGTGGGCATGCTCGTGCTGGAGTGCCAAGACGTGCCCCTCCATGACACGTCCACCCTCATCTCACCTCGGGCGATGACGTGCGGTCAGGCGATGGACTGCATCACCAAGCAGTGGGCGTGGCGCTTCGTGCACTGCTATTACAACACGTACCATGTGCGGGAACTCAACTGCGCGTTTCGCAATCCGGAACAGCCGCTAGCGGTCACCAACCTCGACTTGCTCAATCCCGTGTATCGGAAAGCGAAAACTGGGGAAATGGCGGATCCGGCGGCCCCACGGAGGTTTTCGCCTGATCATTATGCGCCCGTGCCGATACGGCATGCTGCCGTTTGTCCGCCGTTTTTTTCCTACAACACGCTCTCGGGAAGCGTCCTGTGCCGCGGTCGGCGTGGCCCTGCATATGCCAACAAGTTGGTGACGTGGTCGCTGTCGCTCAAGGAGAACCACCACGTCGTGGTTGGCCATGTGGATCCCTTTGGTCACTTGGATTTAGGTGATGCGGTGACTCTGGCCATTGTGGCCATCTCCTCCCGGAAAGACACCGGCAACATGTCTATTTTTGCGCTCGTCCAAGTCGTATTCGGCGTACGCGAGGAAGCGATACAGCGCTCGTGGGGCTTGATTTCATTACAGCCGTGGGGGAGCCGCGACGAGATCGTTCCTAGCTGCGGGGCGGCCGCCTGCGTGTCATTGCCCGGCCGGCTGGAGCCGGGCGACCGTGTCGGATCCGATCCCAGCGGCGGCCAAGAAGGGAACGTGTCAGCGATTTCCTTCACGTCGCTCCTCTTCGCGATTCATCCTGAGATACTCGCCGCCCCTTTGCACATCCTTCTCAGCGCTGGCGAGGACAGCGAGTTGGAGTCCTTGGTTGGACTCGAACGTGTCCCAACGGTCGGTTCCCTCCGAGTCGCCGTGCTGTGTCAACAGGCAGCAGCAGCAGCAGCAGGGGCCGCAGGTGCTTCATCCTGTTCGGGAGGCACCATGAACGAGCGAGTCTTACGGGTCACGCGGGGCCGCTGGCGTTTGGCCATTGGGGAAGGCGCCTGTTCGTCGTCGAGTCTGCTAGGGCTCGCTTGGTGTTTCTTGGCCCGGCTGTCATGATCTGGGTTTGGGTCACGCGAGGTGTCAAATTTGGAATTTACATTCGGGATGCCGAGCAAGCTACGAAATGTGATCCCGTTGGTGACTTGTTAGGCATGCAAATGTTGTTGTGTCGTTTGTCCGAGGGACGCTTCTCGCGTAATCGTATCGGCATTCCATGTGGCGTGTCGCTCTTCGTGCTGTCACGGTGCTCTCCTTGTGGGCTGCCGTCACCTCCATCGCGCAGCGCGCGGTGCCGCCGCTGTGGACGTTCGAAGACATTCTTCAAGCTGGCCCCATCTGCGTGAATGACGACGTGGCGTATTTCGCCGGGCTGCGTTTAGATTGGACGCCAACGGTGACCGCCCTTCACCTGAGCAACGGCACCGTCGCCTGGAGCGTGCCGCTTCCACCGAGTTTCGAGTATTCCTCCATGAGCGTGCCTAGTTGCAGCAGCCGCTCGCTGGCGCTAACGTCCCAAGTTTCCGATGTCTTGGTGTTGGACGCCCTGACAGGTGCCACACGTTGGACGCGGACATTAAGCACCGCCGTCGGCGCCACTGTGAGCAGCGCGCTCATTACCGAAGGGGGCGCCGTGGTCGTGGCGACGACCTCCCATACCTATGCTCTGAATCCTGCGAATGGCGAGACTGTGTGGATGTCATCGTTTTCGCCACTTCCGACGGCCACTGGCGCCGCCAAGTACCGCTTCGGCTTCACCAACGCCCATGTCCTCTTCGTGGTCGTCATTGACAACACCACGTCGGCCCTCGCTTTGCGCTTGACCAATGGCGAGTTGGACTGGACGGCCAGTTTGCCAGGCACGGAACGGGGCCAGCAAGTATGGGTCTCGGACGTTCGAGCGACCGGCGACGATGGCGGCATGCTCCTTGTCGCCTTCACGCCTCGCGGCGCAAACAGCAACCACATTGCGGGTCTCTCCATTGCCGACAACGGACAGTCCAAATGGGTCGTCAGGATGCAAAATAGCATCGACTTTTGGTCACCGCAGATTAGTGCCTCGCACGGCTTATTTGTCGTCACGGCGCTGTCGAATGCCCACCCCTTCGGATTCAACCTCTCGTGTTACAACGCGTCGAGCGGTGAGCTGTCGTGGACCCAAGGGCCCTTCCCGGGCTTCCAACGCAATGTGTACAGCCAACCCGTTTCGCCGACTCTGTCAGACGGCGTGGTCGTCTTTGCGCAGCTCTACGCCGTGGTCGGACTGGACGCGACGCGTGGAGGCGTCGCAACGTGGCAGTCCACTCCGTTCTTCTCGTCGGTGAATTGGTATAGCTTCACGAGGTCGACGCGTCACAAGTTGGCCCTCGCGGCCGTGAAGAGCAGCAACACGACCGCGATGGTTGCAGCCTACGCATTCCATCCGATCGCGTGAAGTGTTTTTTTTCAGAGAGAGAGAGAGAGAGAGAGAGCGATCGAAAGAAGCGAAGTGAGAGCGATTGTTCTGTCAAAAAAAATTGGGATCCGCAAACGTGACACAAACCGTTACAACGACGCCCGGAAGGGTTGCCACCCCCTGCCCTTAACTCGTATTGCAGCCCCGTCTTTGCTCGACGTACAGTATGACCATCCATCGGACGAGGAGCGGCATCCATCGACCGTCCTCCCTGTCGAGGGCTGCGCTGCTGCTTGTCGTATTATCGGTGCTGTCGTGCTGCCCCTGTTTCGTGACGTCCTCGGATCCGGACCTCGAGATCGCCATTGCAGCCGAAACCGGGGGCAGGAACGGGGTTGCCGGGGCCGCCCCGCCACCCGGGAATTTTTTCGACGTTGCCTCATTGGGGATGAAAACCGCGGTGCTGGAGGTTGACGATGACGCGTCAACCGCTGCGGTGGCGGGGCAATGTGTCTACGGTCAGGTGATTATTCGGCCGGCAGGCACCGCATCGCGGCTCGCCGGTGCCATGCAGAAGCAGTCGACGAGCCCATGGGTGGTGCTTCGCCACTGCCGCGTGCAGTCGCTTGTTCTCGTGCTCCGGGTCAACGACCACGCCACACGTGAGGCCAGCATCGCCGCGACGCTCGCCAGCGTGTACCGCGTGCAGCTCATCGCCTCCGTGGTCTGCGGGTCGGCTGGTATCGTGGTGGACGCTTCCGAGCTCCTACCCCTCACTGCCACGGAGACCGTCACGTTCACTGCCGCGCCGCCCCCACCGACCGAGACCGCCGCCGCCGCCGCCGAGCCGCCAGCTGAGGACAGTGAATTCGCCGCGGCCGCGGTGGTGGCCTCTCGCCCCTACGACGTGGCGGCGTCGCCACCGAAGGGCGCCGGCTCGCCAATGTACTACGTCAGTTTCGGTCAGATCGTCGCGAACGCCAGCACGTTCACTGGGACGTCCGCGGCGGCGTTGGTTTCCCTCCGGCTGGCGGACGATATGGGCCTCGTGGTGCTGGTCGGCTCCGCCATCGATTTCTCTGACTGCAAGCTGTCGTCTATCTCTCCTGGCATGCAAGCGGCGGTCGTCGGCCTTGGCAATGCGGCGCTCGGTGACAACGCGAGGGTGTCCTTCGTGCGATGCGCATCGAATGTGGAGGCGCACACGTTATTGGCCCTCTTGCAAATCGCGGGTGCCGTCGTCATCGCCGACGTCGTCGGCGGCGGGCGAGACGAAAGGCAACCCCCCACGGTATCCATGCTCGACTCGAACCACACGGCCGCGGGCACCAGCCGTTGCTACGGCGCGCTGTGGGCGATCCAGGTGTCCTCCGTGTGGCCCTTCGAGGGGCGGCTGGTCGTCCTGCGGAACCAGTTCGACGTCAGCATGCCTCGGGACGGGATTTGCTTTGGGGAATACGGCCGGTCCGCCCCTGTGACCGCCATCTATGCATCTTTCGCGTTGGTCGGCTGGAAATCGAACACGTCGCAGCCGGAAAAGGGGGTCGTTATTGGCGAGAACACATTCCGCGGAACGGCTGTCTGGGTGAGTTTTCTGCGCGCGGGTTCGCTGGTGAACGCCGCGGTCTACGCCAACCGCATTAACTGTCCTCCGACGTGGAGTCGCCTGATGCTCCTGCTCGTGGCGGGCATCGTGGTCGACTCCGTGATGGCGTCCAACGACGAAATCGGCATCGAAGTCGCGGGAGATTTGCTGCAAAGTTCATTCTTGCTGAATGGCGTATCCCGTGTTGGTTGCCCCAGTGGCTGGACGGGCGAAGATTGCGTGGCCGTGAAATTGCGTGGTCACATGTGGCAGTCATCGTTGACCGTCGCCGCTGGAAATGTGGCGCTCGCCGACGCATGGGGCAGCGTCGGATTCGTCCGGATTGCCGGCTTCGTCCTCGCGTCAAGCTTGAGCATTTCGGATAGCGTTGTTCGGCTGCGCACGACACACAACTGCGGCGCATTCAACGAGGCCGTCTCATTCATGCAAGGAATGGACCCACGCAGCCGTCTCGAGATGCGCAATGTGTCGTGGAGCGTCACGACGTCCATGGCCGATGTGTGCGGCGGCTCGTTTGTCGCCGCGCCGCCGGCTTACGTGGTCGCTGCGCGATCGTCGATGTTAGGCAGAATCGTCATCGACGGCGGACAGGCGATCCTCTCGACGCGCGGCTGGGCATCGTTTCTGTGGTTCACGTCCCCCCTGGTCACGCGGCTCGAGCTCACCAACGTGACCGTGACATCGTCTGGGTTCATGCGCTTCTGGCGCGTTTACATTTCCGGGCAGCTCACGGACTCGTCGCTGCAGGTCGAGTGGAGCGTCTACATCGTCGGCCGCGTGCTCAACAGCAGCTTCGCCATGTTCGGCGATATCGGTGGCTTCTGTTCGCATCCGGCGCTCGGCGACGACTGCCGCGGGCTCGACGTCGGCACGCTGGAAGACTCCTCGGTTGTGGCCCGCGACACGCAAGTTTCGTTGTCGGGTTCGCACTCCACGTACGGGGTGATCGTCCGCGGCGTCGTCAACCGGTCCGACTTGCAGTTCGAACGGGTCGGCATGGCGGTGTACACCACGAACTATTGCGGCGCGCTCAACCGGGGATTTGCGTTTCGAGGTGGAATGGAGGCATCGTCGACGTTCACGCTCTCGTCATTTTCACTCAGCGTCACCACGTCACTTGCGAACATTTGCGACGGCAACTTCGGATTGGCGCCGCCTGCGTTGGGCGTGTCTTTCGACGACAGCATGCTGGGCCGTGTGTCCATCCGCAACGGCACGGCCGATCTGCGAACGCGCGGCTGGGCATCGTTTCTGTGGTTCACGTCCCCCCTGGTCACGCGGCTCG
>ERZ1292633.3401-Hain-H41-02um-R1-3401-length-15528-cov-6_pt1 | contig 15528 bp, 8 predicted proteins | sample MGYA00564406_ERZ1292633 | MGnify/ENA primary metagenome ERZ1292633 (study PRJEB36523, sample SAMEA6512639) | groundwater metagenome | collected 2019-01-08 | study: AquaDiva: Metagenomics assemblies of 32 groundwater samples | reverse complement strand
AATGCCGTGACGTGCTGGGCTGTGGTGCCGATTGGTTGCATTGCGACATCATGGACGGTCATTTTGTCCCCAATATTTCTTTCGGGACTCCTGTGTTGGAACGGATTCGTGCGGCCTTGCCGGATGCAGTCCTCGACGTGCACGTAATGGTGACCGATCCCCTCATGTGGGCACCATCATTCGCGAAACTTCGAGCTCACATGTATACCTTTCACATCGAAGCGGTTACCGACGCGCCGGCCACATGCCGGGCGATTCGGGAATTGGGCATGAGGGTCGGTGTAGCGTTGAAACCCAAGACACCAGTGGAAGCAGCTTTTGAGGTGTGCGACCAGGCTGCCGTTGACATGGTGTTGGTAATGACAGTCGAGCCCGGCTTTGGAGGACAAAGCTTCATGCGGGAAACACTCGCGAAGGTCGAAATTCTGAGGCGCCGTTATCCAAAATTACACCTGCAGGTGGATGGTGGCATCAACTTAACGAACGCTGCTGAGGCAGGTGCAGCCGGAGCAAACGTTATCGTGGCAGGAACGTCAATCTTCAACAAAGTAGGAGAAGAACGAACGCGAATGGTGCGTGACATGAAATCAACGGTCGACGGTGCGCTCTCACCTTGGCGGACTAAGCGCCCTAGTTTGTAGTGGCGGGTGTGCAGCTAATCAGCTCATGACTGGCGATTAAAAGGTCATGACACGAAGTGTTGATGTAATGACCGAGGGGATGACGACGCCGAATCTCGATCGATTCCATTTTGCGCAAGTGATACAGATGATTTTTCGCCGTTTATGGGAGATCGTTGGAAAGAAGCTTCTGAGAGTGCCCATCGGATTATGGCTCTACCTGGCAATCGTCTTGTATTTATACCGCCGTTTGAGTCGCGAATTCTTAGGAATCGGAACGTCAAATGTTCGCTTGCGCAAGTCGATATTCAACTTGTCACGCGAAGAAGAGCAGTTGAGTGCGCGCCTCGTGGATTCGCAACGGATCAACGTCTCGTTCGATGACATTGGAGGCAACGCAGATGCGAAACGCATGTTGACCGAAACCGTCGTTTGGCCCCTTCGACATCCTGACTTGTTCCCTCCAGGTACGCTACGATCCCCGCCCACGGGAGTGTTGCTTCACGGACCTCCCGGAACGGGAAAAACCTTACTTGCGAAGGCTTTGGCGAAAGAACTCGACGGATACTTTCTTGACGTGTCAGCCGAAGCCTTGTTCTCGCGCTTCGTGGGTGATTCAGAAAAACTTGCTGCTGCACTGTTTTCGCTGGCCGCGAAACTCGGGACGTGTGTCATTTTCATCGACGAGATCGATTCCATTCTGGGAAATCGCACCGTTCATGATTCAGCGTCGTACGGTCATGTCAAGTCTATTTTTTTGTCTAAGTGGGACGGATTGGCGGCTCAAGGAACAACATGCAGGACGGTGGTTGTCGGGGCGACAAATCGACCGTTGATCCTCGATGAGGCCGCGCTGCGGAGAATGCCACTGCGCCTGGAAATCGGACTCCCCGATGACTTGGCTCGCCGGACGATCCTGGAGTTGCTTCTCAACAAGGAGCCGAGCTTTCGATGTCTCACGGCAGAAGCACAGAAACACTTAATCGAGAGCGTTGCCCATCAAACCAATTTTTACAGCGGAGCCGATTTGCGTGAGCTCTGCAAGTTGGCGTGCATGAGCACGATGCGTTCCATCATGACCCGGCGAACGTCGGCACCTCAATCGCAAGCCGACATGCTAACACTTTCAGTGTTTCAGGATGCTGTCACGCGTGTCGTGCCGACGACGACGTTCAAACGACCGCATTAGCTTCCCCACTACCTCGTCACGTTTAACAGACCGATCGAAATTCATGTGGCTCCAGTATGCTGTGATTTCCCATTTCCCCACGTTTAGATGAACGCCGTCGCAGTCATTATTTCTTCCCTCAGGGAGTCCGGCGCGGACGCATCCGCGATGCGGTTGGTGCGCGAAGCCACGCGCCCTACAAGAAAAGTGGTCCAAAACACGCACGCGGACGACGTGAAACCACTGAAAAGGGATACCGGGGAGTTACACCCGCTCGTGGCCGAATGGGTGCAGTATCACACGCAGGCTCCAGAGGACTGCGCCCGGCAAGATGCGCCTCCATCACGTGCGGAAGCCAAACGCCGTCGAGAGAAAGCACGCCACGGTCACCGCTTTTGGTCCAACCGCCTTCGTTTGCTCGAGAAAGAGGCGGCTGAGGCGATGTCGGCACTCGAGGCTTCCAGACGAGGTGCAACTGCCACCGCCATAGCAATGGAGGCAAGCTTCACTGTTGAAAGACAGTTGGACGAGGACCGACAGCTCGACGAACTCAACCGAACGAAAAAACGTCATGCCATCCTACAATTCAAGGAAAAACACCGGAGTTCGTTGCGGGATTCCTGCCGTCAACTGTTGAACGAACGCCGGGAAATGGGGGACGAGCGACGCCAGGAGGCTCTCGAGGGACGGGAGCTGGTCGCGCAGTTGCGCAGGGAAGATCTGACGAAACGTCTCGAGAGTCGCCGGAACATCATCGCGGAGAAATTATCCGGAGTTGTGCGCCGTGTGACCACACACGCAGAATTCCGTGAACGAAGTCACGGCCGCTGGGTGAGCGAAAGTCAAGAAGCGTTGGAAGACGCTCGACGACACGAGAGTCAAATTGACCATGCTGTGCGAGCAAGTTCATCGCTCGTTGAAAAAATTCGTTCGCTCCGAAACGAGCTGCGTCATGTGACCGAATCACAGTTCAATTCCACTCGAAGTCGGACTCGCCGTTCGACATCGCCAATTGAAACGCTGTTGAATGTATCCCCCATCGCCAAAACACGTCTGTAGTCCATGTGTTTGTAGAAGTTATCAGTCGCACATTGGCAGCCACCACATGTTTGTGTTGGCCGCGATTGAACTCAATGCGGAGTATTGTTGTCGTTGATCGCGAGCGAGTTGCTTTCTCAATGTCTCTCGTTCGGCTTGCCACGACTCCCTTTCGGGATCAAAAACCGGGGACATCCGGTCTGCGAAAAGCAGTAGTGGTGTTCCAGCAACCCAACTACCTCGCCAACTTTGTCCAAGCTACATTCGATGCCCTTCCTGCGGCAGGCATTGAAAAACCAAAGACGCTGGTCCTGGGTGGCGACGGACGCTATTACGGCGCTGAAGCATGCCAAACCATCATCAAGATCGCTGCCGCCAACGACGCTGAACTCGTGATCGTCGGCCAGAATGGAATTTTTTCCACTCCAGCGGTGTCAGCCGTGGTGCGTAACCGCGCAGAACGACCGACAGGCGCCTTTATTCTGACTGCCAGCCACAACCCTGGAGGCCCGACCGAGGATTTTGGTATCAAATACAACGTTGCCAATGGTGGCCCAGCTCCCGAAAAGGTGACGAACGTCATTTACGAAAAGACCCTCGCAATCGCACACATTCACTGGTGCTGCCTCGCCGATGTCGACTTGTCAGTTCAAGGAGACACCGTCGTCACTCTCTCGAACGGTCGGCCGTTTACCGTCCGCGTCATCAGCAGCACGGCCGACTATGTACATTTGCTGAAGTCTGTGTTCAATTTCGACCGTCTACGGTTGTTGCTTGTCCGACATGACTTTAAGTTCGCCTTCGACGCCATGAACGGAGTCGGCGGTCCCTACGCAAAGGCGGTCTTTATTGACGAATTGGGAGCGAAGGCAGACCTCATTCGGAACATTTGCCCGAAATCCGACTTCGGCGGCTTGCATCCCGATCCCAATCTAACGTACGCAAAAGAACTCGTCTTGAGGATGGGACTTACATCGACCGGTGAGCCGCTACCCGAAAACGGGGAATCCATCCCAGATTTTGGTGCCGCGAGCGACGGTGACGCCGATCGCAACATGATTCTCGGCAAACGCTTTTTCGTGTCTCCTTCCGACTCCGTGGCGGTGCTAGCTGCACAGAGCCAATGCATTCCTTACTTTGCCGGAGGTTTGAAAGCTGTGGCTCGATCGATGCCCACCAGTGGCGCATTGGACTTAGTGGCGAAGGCGCTCAATGTTCCTCTGTTCGAAGTGCCGACGGGATGGAAGTTTTTCGGCAACTTGATGGACAGTGCAGCCTTGTTTGGAAAAGCGTCGTTCGTGCCGTTGATCTGCGGTGAAGAAAGCTTCGGGACGGGAAGTGACCATGTCCGCGAAAAGGATGGAATTTGGGCAGTTTTGGCCTGGCTTTCAGTCCTTGCTGAGCATAACCACGATGCAGGCCGGCCCCTCGTCACGGTGCAACAGATCGTTGAGAATCACTGGAAGCGCTTCGGTCGCAACTACTACTGCCGATACGACTACGAAAACGTTTCCACTACCAGTGCCGACGCGCTGATGGCCCACCTGCGATCCCTCCGTCCAGCCGCCATTCCTCCGTTAGAAGGTATCGCGTGTACAATTGTTGATGACTTCGAATACACAGATCCCGTTGACGGCAGTGTTTCCAGCAAGCAGGGCCTGCGGTTCATCTATGCCGACGGATCGCGGTTTGTATTTCGCCTGTCGGGAACCGGGTCTCAAGGGGCTACCATTCGACTTTACCTCGAACGCTTTGCGAGCGCGGCTGCCGTCACTCAGCATCTGGGCAGCGGATCGATGCCCTCTGCAGCGCAAGCACTCAGCGACCTCGTGCAAGTTGCTCTAAACGTTTCTCAGCTTGCCAAGTTTACCGGACGAGAACGCCCAACGGTGATCACTTAATTTTCACCCTTACGCTATTCGTGTCGCTCGACACACAGCTATCGATTGGTGTTTTCGCATGGGTTAACGGATGTGACCGCGTGTGCCCTCGACGATCGATCGAGACGACGCGCGAAGACGCGTTACGTCACAGCAATTTATGGCTCAAGCGTGTTGGGTTGTATCACACAAACCAAGAAACTTTACCGGCATCCACCCTCCGTCCATGTTGTTTGACCAGGAGGCGCAAGCACTGTTCCGGACAGAGAGCATGCACGTGTCATCGCTTTGCGAATCGTCCAATTGGCTCATCGATCCGACGCCTATCATGCGAAATGTGACGGTGGCCTCGGCAACGCAGCGTGGTAACCGTGAGAACGCCGTGACTCCACGTCAACGACGTCTAGCAACTTGCTTGACGCCGCGGCGTTTCGGTCGAGACGTCGCGCATCACACCCTGTCGCCAACGCCAGGGACGGCCCGGGGCCTCACGCCGCTGCGAAAGTGCACCGCGATTTCACACACCTCGATTCATAAAGCTACGTGGTCGAGAACGGCTGTGCAACCTTTGTCGCTCAACACGTCCGATCGCGTCAGCGTCGCCGCCCCCATTCCGAAACATGAGGTCACACTGAGCCTCGCATCCAGCGCCAGACAAGCTCACCCCACCGCCCGGTTGGCAGGTGCGACGCCACGTGACGGTGAGACACCAATTCCCTGTGTTGAACGCGATGACGACAACGCGAACGATTTGACACCGGTGTTTACGATGGTGCTAGCCGATGGCGTGGCGCAAACACCGGTCACATTCCGATCGGCATCCCCGTCGCCAGAGTTTCGCCTGTTGCAACCGATCGCGGTCATGCCGGTGATCGAAGTTTGCGTCCCGCTGGAACGGCACGATTCTTGGCGCCCGTTGGTCGAGTTAGTGCCCTTTTATTTAGAGGAAGATCCCCGCTGACACCGTGATGGGTTGTAGATTTGCTGTCTTTCACGCAAGAGGTGTCTTTCGCGCAAGTATGATTACTGCAACATATCGTCCATCCAGTTTGCTTGATTTTCCGAAGTTTTCTTTTAAGGGTGTCGCGTGCATTCATGGGAAAGCTCTCAGTGACGGTAGTGGCCGGTCGTCAGCTCAAAGGTGATGACAAGCTTTCAAAATGCGACCCCTATGTGAAGCTGTCTATGGGAAGCAAGTCGTTCAAGACTCGGACCGTTGACAACAACGAGGATCCCAACTTCAACGAAACATTCTCGTTTTTCATCGCGGATGGCAGTCGCGACAAGCTTCTCGCCGAGGCATTCGACGCCAATGTCTTCAAAGACACTTCGATCGGCACGGCGACGCTCGATTTGTCGTCCCTCGTAAAAGGCCAAAAGGAGGAACTTTGGCGCCCGCTGATGAAGGAAGGCGTGTGCAGCGGTGCCGAACTTCTGATTCGTCTGACGGCAGAGGACTTCGGCAAGGACCCGGCCGCAGCGTCAGCCCCGGCACAGACGTCTGTGGCACCGACAGCGCATGCACCGCCACAACAGCACCCGACACCGACACCGGCACCGACACCTGCCGCTCCACAGGGGGGCTACGCGGCACAACCCGCTGGCTATCCCCCACAGCAAGCGTACGCGGCTCCGCCAGCCGCGTACCCTCCCGCACCGGGCTATCCGCCAGCCCAGCAACCCTCGTATCCACCCTCGCAGCCTGCGTATCCACCACAGGGCTATCCCCCTGCACAGGGCTATCCCCCGCAGCAACCAGCTGGATACCCTCCGGCATCGTCCGGCTATCCACCGCAAACGGGATACCCTCCTGTGCAAACCTACGGCTACCCGCCGCAAGCAGGGTACGCGTACCCCCCGCAACAGGGCTACCCACCGCCACAAGGAGGCTACCCGCCGCAGGGAGGCTACCCACCGCCACAAGGCGGCTACCCGCCGCAGGGGTACCCACCGCCGCAAGGCTACCCGCCGCAGGGTGGCTACCCACCTCAAGGTTACGCTCCGCAGGCCCCCCCTGCCGGTGGATACGTTGGCGGAGTGGCATTTTATTGACGAAAGAAACTTTGTGTGAGTCCGAGCGTTCGCCCCCCGAGTGGCCGCCAATTCGCAACCCCCTTTGCGAGGAAATCGATCCAAGTTTGCTTTGTGGATCACTACCTTCTCATGCATAGAGACCTTATCGATGGCCCAATGGGTACCCCGGACAGCATGGCGCGTCGCCAACCTCAACAAGACCTATGGGGCAGCCTACGTAGGATTGCAATCAACTGAGGCCCCAGTGACGGGATCTTTCCTGTCCGTCACGTTAACCAGGCCCATGGCGGCCCTATTTCCCGGCCGAGAGGAATCCAGCCGAACGAACCTGATCAAACAACTGGCCGCCAAACAAATTCCCTTTATCGACTTGCGCGACGAAATACCGCGTCGTCACGAGCCCATCGTGGCCACGAAGTCTCTCCCACATGTGATGGCTCTTCACCCACACGACTTGCTGTCGGGCGCGTGTCGAGAGATTCTGCCTGTCGACCGCAACGCAATCCTCGTCGTCGTGGCGGATACAGAACGGCGCGCTGCCGCGGGCTTTGATGCGCTGAAGCGACAAGGATACTGCAACATTGTGCTTGCCCACAGCGACATCGTGAGGAACGTTTGCACAACCGCTGAGAACAATTGACTGCTATTCTTTTTCGCCCGTTTCCGCCCTTGTTGCGCGTTGTCTCACAACGGTTGTGAATGTGCCCCGTTACGAACAGTTGGCTCCTCCCCTCCGCGAATGGCCGACTACCGATCGGTTCCGGTTCGGAAGGCGTCGCCGTGCCGGCACGACGGCGAGAAGGCGGCCCAGCCTCAAATGGTGGTGGTCGTTGCCCCACCACCCGCGACGAATTTGTCGACAACGCCCCGTGGGCGTAGTCCGTCACGATCTGCCCCTCCAGGCCTCAGCCTGGAAAACTATGAGTCGCAACCTATCACGCAAGCCGTCCTGACTTCGCCCCGTAGTCTGCAAGCATGTGCTGTCTGCGGTATTCATCCCACTGAACTTGCGCCCCGTCACGCATCGCAGTTTACTGGAGCGGGCGTGCCGCTGGCTATCGCCAACCTCCGTTACTCGCACTTTGAGTCGCGACGTCAAGCAAAATTGAAGCTTGCTAAAGCCGCACGCAACCAGTTGTTGACCGCCGCGACGGGGAGTGACAAAGCGCCGATCACTGCGACAAGAGGCGGCACCAAAGGGGAGGCAGCCACACCGGTCGTCGGACAAACCCCTCGCACCCCCGGCCAGCGAGCAGCGTCCGCCGGCGGTCCAAGGTCGGTGACCCCACAAACGCGGGGCGCGCTTGTTTTGGTACCCCGCGAAAACACCCGCGTGCAAGAGACCATCTTGGAAGGCAACCGTCGGAGAGCAGAAGCGTACAATCGTGCTCAGCAACTGGCAGCCGTTCGAGAATTGGAAGTCGTTCGCCGGCAGCAAGAGCAAGCGGCACGCTGCCGCAACCACCTCGAAGCTCTGCAAAGTGAGCGCGAGCTAGGTCAAGAAGTCAAGCGGCTGCGCCTGGTCGACGTGAAAGACCACGTGCAACAGCTTCGACGCATAGAGCAGTACCGCACGCAAGTCAAAGCGCAGGAGTGGGACCGAAAGGTGACCAATCGCGTCGTTGACCGCACCTCCGTGCTCGCCGCTCGCTCCGATTACTTGACCCCGCGCCAGCGCGAGGAAAAACGCCGTTCTGCGAGCGCGGCTCGCTGAATGGCCTTTTCGCTGTTCGACACATGAACTTCTTAGAGCAGCCGGTCGCAGGTCTAAATGTGACAAATACGCTCGTTGATGAGGGCCCGAGACCCACCTCCTCACCGCAACGTGCCACTGACTCTCACTTGCGTGGCATGTTGTGCCCGGTTTACATTACAGCCGTATTTTTTGCTCATCCGCACACAACTCATGTCCGCGGCAACGCAACCTGCGGCGCTTGCGCCCGTTCCCGTTCCACCTATGAAGGTGCCAATGAAGTTTGTGGCGCCTCCTGGTACGATGCCGAAGCTACCTCCGTCGATGGTCGGCATCAAGCTCGCCGGTGGTACGCCGACCATGATTGCAGGAAAAATGTACATCAAGATGCCCGTTCCCGTTTCTCTGTCCGTAAAGCCCCCATTGCCCGTCGCGGCCGCCCGTCCCACCATCGTGCGACCTCCAGCGTCCAACCCCAGGGCGCCGCCGAAACCACCGGCAACGAAAAACAAAGAGCCGTCCTCCGGTGCACCGTCGTCCTCTGCGCGCCGCATTGCTGACATGAAGCTGGATGACGAGGAGGAGAACTTGCTGCTTGGAGTCAGCAAGGCAAAGGGACCGGATCCAATGCGTCGCCGATCTGCCAACCAGAAGCGGCGCCGCTCTCGGTCATCGTCATCGTCGTCATCATCATCCAGCAGCAGCAGCAGCGAGTCCACCTCGAGCGACGATTCCGAAGCGTCCGTTGAGTCCGGTACCGAGGAGGACCGGCGCACGCTGCTCGAGTTGGCCAAGCTCCACGGAATTCTGCCTTCGCTTGACATTCTGAATGAGGCAACGGTGATCGGGCCACCTCCACGGCCCAAAATGTTCTATTATCCCGCAGACATCGACGCGCGAGTCCAACTCGTCAAGGTGCAAATCGAGAAGCTGTCTGCCCAAATGACGATGAGGGATGAGAATAAGTGCGTGAGCCTCGGGACAAGCAAGGTAAACTACATCGATCCCAGAATCGTCGCTTCGTGGGCACACCGTGAAAACGTTCCCATCACCCGGATCTTCAACAAGTCTCTCTTGAAGAAATTTCCATGGGCTCTCGGTGAACAGAATTACAATTTCTAAACGGCTGGCAATCCTCATTGGAGCTGCGCGTTGGTAGGGAGGTGCGGTGTATGAACGTTGGTGAAGCGATCACTCTGCGTCCTGGTTGGTGTTAGCTTGCAAGGCCGTTGTTGTGGACAATCGTGTGTGTACCCCCTTCTCCTTTTCGTCAATCAGTTGACACATGTCCACCTCGGCCGTGCTTGCCACTATTCATTCCGATGTCGAGGATATGAGGCGAGACATCGGGGTCCTCTCCAAAGTGTACAACGCGCGCGTGATGACGGGACGTCGATTTGTTCACATCGCGTCATCGAAGGCCACCAAGCGGCGTGATGAACAGCAGGCGCGGGCGTCATACCGCCTGCCCCTGCCCATTCTAATGCGCTTCGACAAGGAGCAACCGCCGCTGCTCCACAAAAAGAAGGCCAATCCGAAAATCATGGTGATCGACGACAACCTCCTTCACGGCGCATGCGCCATGTACACCCTGCAGAAATACTTTCCTAACGTCGTGTTCGCCTCGAACGGGCGGCAAGGGCTGGAGATATTGGAGCATCTCCCTGTGGACGTGGTGTTCGTCGACGCGTCCATGCCCGTCATGAACGGCGCAGAATTCACCGATGTTCTGCGGTACACGGAGCAAACCGTGGGCGGCCGTCAGGTGCATCGCCTCGTCGTGGGCATGATCACGCAGCAGCAAGCGCTCATGCCCGACGTGCTCGACGACTGCTTCGTGAGCGGCATGGATCGCTACGTAGTGAAGCCCCTAAGCCTGTACATGCGCGCGCTGATCGACAGCATCGCTCTGGAAGGCGGATCGCACGAAGGGTTTCGCAGGCGTGCTCTCGAATCCGGTTTGTTTTCCTCCCACGGGCAAATGACACAGCTGCTGAATGGCACTGATGCCGAGCGCAAGCGGCAGCAGCAGCTGCTGCGCATTCAAGACCCGGAGACAAAGGCTGAGCGCGAACTTGTGACGCAGCTCGAAGACGATGAACGGTACTCCGTCGAAGACCTGCAAGTGCGGCAACGACAGGAAGACATGGCGCGCGTGCAAGCACGGACGATGGAAATGCGCTCGACCATCCGCGAGTTGGAACGAAAGTTGAAGCAAGAAACCGCGCGCAATCGTGCACTGACTGAAAGCAGGTCCTATTTAGACTCTCTCATGTCGATCGAGCGAACCGCAAATGCGTTGAGAACCCAGGTCGCCGAGCTCGAAGTGGGCCGTGAACAGGACAAGGAAATGATCAACCGTCTGACCACGGATCTACGCAACCTCTTGGCGAATGGAAGCGCGAACGAAAAGCAGGTGAGGGCGGCCAAAAAGATGAGTGCCCGGCTTCAACGGCAGATGGAAATGACCGAGCGAGCGATGCTCGCGCACGAGGACTATCGCGCCGACCAGCATTGGTACAACTATTTCGGATCGTTTCCTTTGCAGCGCCGAAAGTACGCGGGACCGCCGCCGAGCGGCGCCAACACGAGCGCCAGCTGGTTTCACATCCTGTTCAGCCGGTTTCAAGCCCTCATGGCCACCCACGTGAAGGATCTCGAACGGAGCGGCGAGGCGGTATATGCCTTGGCCCAGCGAGCGCCGCACAAGAATGTCTCATTGGATTCTCTTCGTCAGGATGTCATCTCCACTATTTCGGCACACTACGACGACGTCACCCGGGCCGCCAACGAGCTGGCCGCAGAATCCAGTCGGTGGACAGCCGATATGATGTTGCGAGAGATCAAGCTGTGGAAGCTCGCAGATACCAACCACGCTGAACTCTCACTGGAAATGAGACGCGTGGCCGAAAACATTGAGTCCGATCGACGAAGCCGGGGTTTTGTGGAGGGTTCGACGCAAACCGACTCGTGCCAACTGAGCTGTGCGTCGCCTCCACCATTCACCTCAAAACCGAACCAGCATGATAGTACCTTTCTCACGAGCGTCGCCTCGAGCAAGCCGACGGACGACGACGATCCCATTGCCGTCCTGCGGCACCTGGACGGCCTCATGAACAGTGACTTGTATGTCAGCCCCGAAGTCCGCAAAGCAAGTTATGACAACGTCGTCTCGGCCATCGCCACGAGGGAGGATCACCGCCGTACCACGATGCTCAACATTTTGCGAGAACTGCACCGAGAAATGTCGACTGCGGTTCAGGCGGTCATGCCGAGCGGTGGCCATCAGAGCCATTTCACCGCCGCGTTGGCTGGTGTTCCCTTCCTCAAGTCGCCCCAGTTGTCGCTGTACGAACCGCATCCGATGAAATCGATCTTTGGCAAACTGTTCGAAGTGTGCGACTCGGTGTCGCCGTTCGCGGACATCATCGCCAAAAGGAGCATGTCCTCGTCATCGAGCACTAAGTCGAGTGCCTCGCCGACGACTGGCCAGACCGGGAAACCGCGGCCCCAGTCGTCGGCCGCTCCTTTTTCACGCGCCGCGCTTTTAGCGATGGTCGAACTCATGGATGCGGAGGGATCGCGCCCCACCCCGACGGGCACCCCGGACCGCCTGATCGTGTCGCACGTTGCGCGTGATCCCGAACCCCTCGACACATTGGCCCCTGTTTACGGCACCACGCCGTTCGACATCATCGCCGCGAATCCCCATGGCACCATTCACGACAACATCGTGCAAGCGGGACAGACCGTACTGATTCCGTGCCAGCCCGAAGTGATACGGCACCAAGTCACGGCGGCAACCGCCGGGGCAGCCGCTTTGGCCGCCAAAGCCGGTACTGCGACGCGTGCACCAACCACCACTTTTGTCACCCCAACCACGAAAGCTGCGTCGACGGCCAATTTTTCGAGGCAACCTGCCGCGGGCAGCGTCCCCAGTGAACCGAAAGCCCCGCCGGCAGCCACCACTTCCAAGCCCCTTACTCGCGTCAAGACCGTTGGAAACAGCAGCATGAAGCAGCTAGTCGAAGCCCGACGGGAGCCAACATCTGTCCGGGTGGCTGGTCCCGTCATTGCGGCGTCACCCGCGCGGAAGTTAGCTCGCAACAAGAGTGGCAGGGGCTCGTTCACCCAGGCATCGAAGATCATCGACACTGTTGAGTCGCTGCGGCAGAAGGCGAAGACGACCACGGACAATAAGGGCAAGATTCTGACGAAAGTCGCCGCAGCGATGCTGCAGGCCACGCTGAACGATGACGCCCCCGGCGCCAAGCAATCGGTGACCGTCGACGTGACGCTGCCCTTGTCGCTCCGGGACATGGCCGACATGTGCCTGACCACGGAGGCCGCCATACGCGGCGCGAATCCGACCATCGATGCACTGTGCACTCAGTCTGGCAGCGATGACGACGACGACGACGGCAACGGCGACGACAGTCGCTCAGGCCACACAATGCTGCCGATTTCCGAAATTGTGGTGCCCATTTCGGCGGACCTGGCAACCGAAGCCGTGCAGTCGTCGCAGGTTATGGATCTGTCGATGACGGACTCCGTCGTCACTGACCTACTGCACCAGCGCGCGGCGGCGATGACGTTCGAGGAGTCGCACGACACCGCTGATGGGGGGAACGACACCGAGGCGATTGCTGCGGGGGCGGCACATGACACTCCGATGTGGCACCGAACGCTACGCGACGGCGAGTCGATCGCACAGATCGCGGAGTCGACCGGGGTAAGCGTGGATTCAATCCTGTCATCGAATCCGCATCTCGCGGGTCGCAGCGACAAATCAGCCACCGTCGCCGCCCCACTGCGGCTCCCAGCGACACCAACGACTCCCCTGACGGGCGTCCCTCATCCACTCGGTGCACTTCTCGCGAAGGCGCTGCAGCAGCATGCGTCGGTCACCACGTTTGGAGTTCACGACCTCCCCCAAGTTGCGCGGGACGCCGCAACCGACGCTGCGCCCGACGCCGTCGCCCGGGCTGTCGCGGGAGCACTTCAGACCGACTCCGTGGCAGTTGCGGTGGACCACAGTGGGGTGACGATAAAGACCAGCGAAATTGTTCGTCTTGCCGACGAGCGCATCGAACACTTGCACGCCGAGATCGAGGGGCAGGTCGCGGCGCGAGCAGTGGCCTCCGCGACGCAACGAGCCGAATCAGCCACTCGCGCGAACCTTCGCATCGCGACGCTTCGTACCGAGCTTGACCAGGTCCGGTCGTCGCTGACGCAGCTGCGATCATCATCGTTTGCTGCTCGCGACAAGGGTACTACAAGCTTGTCGGCGGAGAAGAAGCCAACGAGCGCCGCCGTGGCGGCGAGCAAGAATGTGGCTCGGAACCCACCGGCGATGGCCAAGGCCAGCAGCGGCCAAGATGTCAACACACTGCGTCACGCTAATCCGGTTCGACAAACGCTCCCGGCCGATCAAGCTAGCCGGCGGCTGCCGGTCGCTGCAACGACGGCAGTGGATCGCCGCGCTGTCCGGGCGCCTGTCGCTGCCAAGCCTCGCCTTGCCGATAGCAAACCTGTCGGGGAGAGAGCTGCGTTGGGATTGTCCGCGACGATGCCTCCCTCTGAATCGATCAAGTCGCATCTTGCCCAAGAGGCAGCAGCTCAAGTGCCCCGTCCCCAGGACAGCACGACCAGTACCGCCACAGCCAGCGTTACTCCACAGCTTACGGCCAGCGGCGAAGCCAACGCAGACGATCTGGACCTGGACTCGTACAGCGATGACATCCTCGACCCCGCGGCGCTATCGGCGGCGCCCCCCGAGCCGGAGTGTATTTCCGCCCGGACGAGTCCCACCTTGCCGCCGGAAATCGCGAACGCCATTCGTTCCACCGTGGTGGATCCCTCCTCATCGACGGCGGCGGTGGCTCATGCAGCGCCAATCCCGTTGCCTCCGCCGCCGCCCGGTTGCGACATGGGAACGCAAATGACTCCTCCCCAACCGCCGCTTGTTGTCGGTGACCACAGCAAGCGATTTCTCGCTTTGGAGACCGACGCAGAAGCGCCACCGGCGGCGATCCGCGCGGTTGATGGAGACGCGGCGGATCCCATCCCGGCGGCTTCCCGCGTGCGCCCGCCGTCGCAGCCTTCCCGCCGAGTCGCTCCGTTGTTCCCCACGACGCCGGCGTACGTGTTGGCACCCGACGCGAGCCAGGCATCCGCTGTCCCGCCCCCACCACTTACAGAGGGTTTCGGTATCGCGGGTCGCGGCGTTGCCTCTGGTGGGGCCCCTTCGGCCGCGGCGGCGACCCGCAAATCCCCCCCGAAGGCGATCGGTGACGCTGTGCTTGTGTCAGGCACGCGGAAACCACAGGCAAGTTTGATGGAGAAGCTCGACTTCCTCAATCGCCTCGCTGGCCCCCCGTTGGCCCCCGCCGCAGTTGCGACCGAACCGATTGCGCCCGTCGGTAGCCTACCGCACAGCACCCGTTCGCCGCACGGCGGCATCGTTCCCCTGCACCTGTTGCATGCAACGAAAGGCGTCGCGAACGCCGCCCCGGCGCCGGGTGGAGTGATGGAAATTCAAGGTGCTGGGCGATCCCAGCCAACCGAAAAGATTCCGAATCGCCCGTCGAACGCGGTTTCATTGCCTAGGGCGGCGGTTGCGGCAACGCGAGAACCACCCACGCGCAGCCCGTCTAACCCGCTGCCCACCGGTGGCTTGGTGGTGGCCGCCATGGGGCCTGCCGCGCCGCTGTGGTCGGCGACTGGGGACGGCGGCGTCACGTCGACAGGTGGTGCCGCTGTCAGTGATGGAGCGCCCAATCCCGCATTGCCAAAGAAAGAGCCGCGTTTGTTTATAGGACATCCCTCCGCGCCGTCGAATCCACGCGGAGGGTCACCATCGAAACGACCCGGTCCGCGATCCAGCGATTCTGTCACACCCAGTAGTGAAGCCGTGATGCTGCCTAACGTCGCTGGGCGGGCGATCGACGGCCCTTCGACGCTATTCACTGGAGCTAGTCGAACCACACACGATGTCCAGGCGGCACTGTCCGCCATCACGCCAATACCACCGCGTCCAGGCCAACAACATCAGGTAACGGAACGGGCCGCTCTCCCGTCGGCACGACGACACGA
>ERZ1292633.2175-Hain-H41-02um-R1-2175-length-20348-cov-9_pt1 | contig 15531 bp, 22 predicted proteins | sample MGYA00564406_ERZ1292633 | MGnify/ENA primary metagenome ERZ1292633 (study PRJEB36523, sample SAMEA6512639) | groundwater metagenome | collected 2019-01-08 | study: AquaDiva: Metagenomics assemblies of 32 groundwater samples | reverse complement strand
CATAGCCTCCTTTGACACTTAAAATAATATAAGAATCCGTTAAAGGATCAACCGAATTTGATCGTAAAATCTTACCAAAAGCCGGACTAATATTCTGCAATCCATTGAGACTACTTTGAGGCGTAATAAAACTAAATGATTTTCCATTCGGCTGAGCAATGATTTGATTATTATCAGTTATTATCTTAAAAAAATATTTTTTGCCGGGTATTAATTCTTTTAATATTGCCAAATGAACTATATACTTGCCTTTTTTTTCACCTATATTATTTAAATCTTTTTCATCAAGAACTATTTTATTTTCGTTATTTTCTGTTTCTCCATAGATGATCCAGCCCGATTCTTTTTGGTCCGTTTGCCAAAAAATACTAGTTTGAGTTGGAGATAAATTTACGATTTCAACTCTTTTTGCTATCTTTAATGACGCCTTAGAAGATCCCGCTGAACCTAAAAAAAATCTCGCAAAAATAACCGTAGTAAAAATTACAAATAAAAAACCAATCACAGTTGGTAATTTATTTTCTTTGTTTAAATATAAGTCAGAATAAATCATGGTTACTCGGTTTTATTTTTTAATGTTTCCAAAAGTTCCTTACTGATTTTATATTGATATACCTCAGGAAAAGTAATCCTTGATTTTATTTTGTCTTCAGTTGATGCGTGATAAATATCGGCAATTAGCCAACAAATAACCGTCAAAAAAACTCCTATTGATAATAGTAATACTTCTTTCCTATTCATAAATAGTAACCGTCAATTGTTAAGTTAACTTTTAAATCTCCTGAATCGGTCGATTCTTTTTCCCGACTAATTAACAATTCATTAATTATTTTCAATCTTCTTTGAGCATATACGTCTGCTATGAACAGTTTCAAATTTTCAAAACTGGCAGTTGCTTCCATTTGTAATTTAACATTCTGTTTTTCTTTGTTGGTTTTAGTAAAATTTATATTAACAATATTGGCTTTATTAATTGTAAGAGAATTTTTATCAGCTATTTTTTTTATATCTTCAACGATTTTATTTACTTCAGGTTTTTCAGAAATTGACTGGTTAAGTAATGGTAAATTATCTCTGTTTTCTTCTATTTGCGTTTGAATTAAAGTAATATTACTTATTTTTTCTTCATAAACTTGGTCAACTTTTGTTAAATCAACCTCTTCTTTTTTTAACGAATAAGCTGTAGTTAACGATGGCTTTATTGCAAAAATTATAAAGACAGAAAAAATAATCAGAAAAAAAATAATATAAGTATATTCTCCACCTTTTTTTTCAAAAATTGATCTTGATATAACTTTTAAGTTCATATTTTTTTATGTATTAACAAATTTTTCTAAAATTAAAACAAAATTATATCCCGTTTCAATTTTTTTTATATTTTGAAGGCTAACTGTTTTAAATTTATTTTCTTTCTTTAATAAAATATAAAATGCCTGCAAATGTTGTATCTCTCCTGCATTACCTGTAACTCTTATTGACCCTTCTTTTACTTCCATATTGGTTAAAATGATTGTCTCTGGAAATGAAGTAAGAAAATAGTCAACCATTTCACTAAATTTTTTTTGCTTAAGAAGAGTATCATCAATAATTAAAGTTTTTTTATCAATCTTGGCGGCTTCATTAAGAAGTGGTAAAACAATTTTGACAATTTCTTTTTTTTGTTCAACTCCTTCTTTTAAATCTATTATTCTTTGATCAATTTGAAACCTATAAAAAAAGACTCCAATTACAACTAATTGGGTTATGACAATAATATATCGTAAATAATTGAGACCAAAAAAAGTTAATTTATCTAGTAAATTAAGCTCTTTTTTTTCTAGCAAATTTATTTTGTATCTCATTTCTTTTTTGAAATTTTTTTACTGACTCGTGATTTTAATCTTATTGCTTTATTTTTATGAATCACATGATGCTTAACAGCCTTATCAACCTGAGAATAGAATAAACTAACCATTTTTTTTGCGTCAGCTCCTCCCTTTCTGATTTTTTTTAATGTTGTTTGATAAGCCTTGACATAAAGACTATTTACTTTTGTTCTTTTTTTATCTTTTCTAACTTTTTTTATAGCTGATTTGATTATTGGCATAAAATGAAAACACCCCCTTTAAATTGAATATTCTTTTGTAAAATATTTATCCTCATTATTTCCTTTAAAAATTAATTCCACTTTTATTTTGTTTTTAATATTATGATAAACACAAGTACCCGATGAACATGTACCTAAAGTTATCTTTTTTTCAAAATCTCGCCCAGTTATTTCTGCCGTACTATTAACTCCTTGTAATCCACCTTCTACAGTTTCATACGATAATATATATTCTAAACCTGTGGTGTTTATGGGCATATTTTTTATTGAAAGTAAAACTTCTTTTTTCCCTGTTAAGGCAGTTAAATTAATTTTGACTGAACCATCAATTGTTGGAATAACACTATCCAATGAGGCTGCTTGTTTATTATTATTGACAGATGCTTTTCTTCCCATTAACATCCTATACCCTAAAAAAATAAATAATATTAAAAACGCACCACCAAGAATCATCATTGTTTTACGATTTAGTTTCATATTTAATTAAATTTTTAACTTTTCTGCTAAATAATTATTTAACTTACTAACACTGATTCGTTCCTGTTTCATCGTATCTCTATCTCTAATAGTAACCGTCTCGTCCTCTATTGAATGATAATCAATTGTAACACAAAACGGTGTACCGATTTCATCCTGGCGCCTATACATTTGACCAATATTTCCCGAATCATCAAATTCACATACATAAGTTTTTTTTAGATCGTTAAGAAGTTCTAAAGCTTTCATTTTTAACTTCTCGTCCTTTTGCAAAGGAAACACGGCTACCTTAACCGGAGATAGGCTCGGTTTTAATTTTAAAACGATTCTTTTTTTACCATTAACTTCTTCTTCATGATAAGCATTTATAAGAATCGTTATAAGCAGTCTTGACAGTCCAAAAGTTGGCTCAATTACATGAGGGATAAATTTTTCGTTTGTTTTTGGATCACGAAACGCAAGATCAACTCCGGAATTTTTTATATGATTTTTTAGATCAAAATCAGTTCGATATGCCAGTCCCCACATCTCTTTCCAACCAAAAGGAAACTCATACTCAACATCCATGGTTTTTTTTGAATAATGAGATCTTTCAAAATCTTCATGTTCCCGCCAACGGATTTTTTCTTTTGCTAAGCCTAACTCCAAGGCCCAATTCCACATTTCTTTTTTCCAAATTTCAAAAATGGCTTCCCAATTTTCGGGACGAATAAAATACTCAAACTCCATTAAATCAAATTGGAGAGTCCGGAAAACTCCTTGACCCAAGGTTATTTCGTTTCTGAAACAAATTCCTTGAGAAGCAATTCCAAAGGGCATTCTGACTCTCATTGTATCTATCACATTTTTAAAGTTCATAAAAATTCCCTGAGCCAGTTCTCCCCGCAAATAAGCTTTTGATTTACTATCCTCAACCATACCTATCTTTGTTTCAAAAAGAAGATTAAATTTTCTGACATTGGTTAAATCTGACGATCCACAGTGCGGACATTTTAATTTATTAGTTTTAATTATCTCCGTTAACTTCTCAACCGGCAAGCCCTCAACTTTAATATCTTTTAATTTAGCCTCGATTAAATGATCGGCACGAGTCCGATATTTACAGTTCTTACAATCAACTAAAGCATCATTAAAACCCGTTACATGACCGGACGCTTCCCAGACTTTAGGATTTAAAATGACTGAGGAATCAACCATGACAATATCCCGTCTTGATAAAACAAATTTTTTTATCCACAGATCACGGAGATTGTTCTTAAGTAATACTCCATAGTGACCAAAATCCCAGGTATTGGCCAGTCCCCCGTAAATTTCCGATGACGGGTAAAAAAACCCCCGTCTTTTTGCCAAAGCTATTATATTGTCCATAAGTTGTGTGTTAATTATAACGTAAGCAAGGGAATTTTTTCATTAATAATTTCCTCGATTAGAGATTTTAGCTCAAGATAACTGACTTTTTGGTCCAGGTACCCTAATTGCATCATAATATCAGTTAAGTACTGAAACGTAACGATATCCGGCTTAATTGATTTGGACAAATCAATTAGAAAATTTTTAGTTAAATTATAGGTTTTTGTTTCCTTTTGCTGCTCTGGCAATAAACGTTCAAGGACAAATAAAAAAGAATACAGATTATTAACTTTTTTTTCATTTTTTTTCAGTTCAGAAAAGCCGGAGACCAATTCACTTTCCTGAAGATAATAATGGTCGTTTTTGTGACTGACCAAAACATTAATTAAGTTTCCAGTCTGAAGATGCGGAGAACGACGGCTGGTTATCTTCTTGATTCCTTTGGCAAACAACGTCAAACGACCTAAATCCTGGCTAAAAACGCTTATCAAAACATCCTTATTAAGAAGATCTTTCTTTTTCAAAACAATCGCCTCAGTCTTTAGTGTTCTTGTCATTATTGATAATTATATAAGTATTTTTAAGTTTTACTTAAATAAACTTTTTCAATATAATTTTGAGAATTTGTCATCATTAAGCCCCCTACATTAGGAGCGAGAGGAGATTCGTCTGGCTTTGTAATATGAACAAAGGAGTTCCTTTTTTCTTTAAAAATAATATTTTCATAAACCTTCAAAGTTGCTGGCAAACTTGTTAATAGTTGTAACCTAGTCAAAATGTGACTTGATTTTCTACCGAAACAAATCACATTTCCCTGGCTTAAGATTGTATTTATATCTGGTAAAGTAATTATTTCGTCAGGCATTAAGTTAACTCCTATATTTGGCAATGTAATTCCGTCGCTTATATTCAAATCAAAAACGTCGCTTCTATCTCGACTTGCAAATCTGGTCACATCATCAGGTTTCCCTAATACCATTGTTGGAATAAAATTATCCGTAGTACTTGGATGAAAATAATATCTTCCATAAAATGCACCTGTACCTCTGTTTTTATACAATTCCTGGGATAAAATACGTTGGTCTTGTAAAGGATTGAATTTATCAAGTGTAAATCGACTTATTGGTAATTTATCCCACCATACAGGACCAAGATTGTTTGGGTAAATTTCTCTTTCTACTTGGCCAACCATGATTTCTAAAGGACTCGCCTCTTTTGATCCTTCCTTAAAAACTTCCATAACAAAAAACTCCTTTTGTAAAATCTGATAAAAAAAATCCCGCTTGTGCGGGAGTTTTATATTTTAATTAATAAAAAACTCTCCCGCCTAAGTCGGGTTTAAAACAACAACCTGTTTTAATAAAGAGTTTTTTATATCCATAAATGAAAAAACCTCCCTTTTGGGAGGTCAGTTTTTATTTAAAATTTTTATTTTTTATTTAATAAACCTATCTCCCTCAATAAAGAGGTGACAACGACTACTTGAGATTCGTTTATTAATTTCATGGTTTTCATTTTAACATAAAATTTTACTTATGTAAGGCTTTTGGACTTGATAATAGCTTAATTTTTATAGATGACAAAGATTTCTTTGGAATTATTTTCGACACGGATAACATTTCAATACCAACCGGTAATTTGTTTTTATCATAATCTACTATAAGATCTGTGCTCACTGGTACCGTACCTGCAACTGAATGTTTATTGAGATAGATATACATTGCATCGGCTTGTGGATCGTAAGTAACTTTCATTTTATTTCAATTAAATTTTTAATATTCTTTAATCTTCCTAAGCTTACAGGGTGAACAGTTATTATTCTTATCTCAAATTCATTTTTGATCGTAACTACTTTCAAGGCAAACTTTTCTGTCCACTTTTTGTAAAAAGCAACTTTATTTTCTGTCTCGTCATCTAAGGCTTTTAGCTCATTTTTCTTAATTGTATTTATAACTCCCTTTCTATTAATTCTTCTTAAAACCATTCTTTCTTTAGCGTGTTTAGTAAAAACATATTTCATCTATTAGGATTATAACATAATTATTTTATTTTGTTTTTTATCTCTTTATCTGTTCTCAGCGCACCATCAAATAAAGTTTTGTTATTATGACTTACCTTTAACTTTTGTTCCTCTACTCCTGCTTGCTTCTGAATTAGGAGAGAATAATTTTTAGTATCTACGCTTGATGGTAAGGTATATTTAACTATAACCGTTGCTTGTCCTTGCGTTGGCACTTCCAAAAAACCTTCAAAGACTGTTTTTCCCAGTTCATCATAAGTTTGGACTTTCTTAGTTGATCCTTTAAGGCTGACCAACTTTGAGCCTAATGGAACATAAAATCTTATCCAGTTACGAAGAGTGGCATTTAGACATAGACCGCCTCGCTCCAAATTGCAGTCTGAAGCCGGATATGGATTTCGAAAATTAATAGATACTTCCCGATCCGGTCCATTGGCTTTTGAATCAATACTTTCGCTGACAAACATATTTGATTTGGCCCCGGCAAAATTAACGTTATTAATATGAAGATAATCACCCTGATGATCTCTAATTCTTCCGGCAAAGTTTAACTGTTCTAAAGATTTTTGAGCCTCCACATTTTTTAAATCAACTTGAATATGTTTTTCTTCAAGATTTTTAAACATTGTTTGCATTAAAGTACCCCAATATTTTGAAGGTGAAAAACCAATTGCATTATAAAATAATTTATACATTAGATCGCCCAATATTCCTTTTCTGTCTTCTTTTACGTAACCAACCGGCCTATCTACTAAATCAAAAAGTGTATAAATTGCTTCCGGACAATCGCATCTTTTATCAATCTTGGCACTGAATCTAATTCCATTAACTTCAACATCTCCAAATATTGTTAACATGTCGACCAATATTTTTGAGTCTAAAGCAATAATACCGTCGTACTCAACTTTGGCTCCGCTTTTTTGATAAAGACTTTCAAACAACTTGACTGATTGAACAAAATCAGGAGAAAGATTACTATCGCGAATATAAAATTGACTAACACCCTTGTGATAAGTTAATATTTCTAATGGTGCCTTTGGATGATTTGAGATAGAGGCATCCAAAGAATAAATATCATCAGACCTATAGATACTCATCTTGCCATTTCTTATCTTGAATACTGCATAGAAAGTCAAAAATCCTCCAGTCGCCCTTCTTTCTTTATCATTTTGATACAAAATTAAATAGGTTTTCTCTTCTTTACTTCCAAGAATTTCCGGAAGTTTTTTAATTAAAGGCTTTGAATTAACAAAAAGTTCTGTCATTCCTTCAAACTGATTCTTGATATTAATTATATTATCACGAAGAATTAGTTTCCCTATTTTTTTTGGATAACGATTTGGATTTATTTTAGCTATGCTTTTTCCTGCTTGATTCATATCTTCGGCTATTGGATCAACTTTCTGGACAACTTTATCCAAGGTCATAACCGCTGTTTGTAACCGATCTTCCGATGATTTTTCGTTAAAAGACTTTTCACCTTTCTTAAAACCAATTAAATCTGCATAAGGTTCAATCGCAGTTATCGTCTCACGACCGGCATTCAACAAATAATGGCCACCAGTTAGTCCGTTTTTTAAATCGGACACATACGGAATAAAAGATGCCCAATAAATTGAATTTGCAGCTTTTTCAAGATTTTGATATTTATTTGAAAAATCATCCAACTTCGTTTTTAATAGCTCAATATCATTCTTTGCAAAAATCAATTTCATTTCCTTAGCTGAAGCCATAACAATATTGGCTTTTGCTTTTATATTGACAATGGGTCGATATATAAAAAAATATCCGAAAATTAATATTAATACCAAAAATATCAACCCTCTTTTATTTTTGCTCCTTCTCATTTTGTTTTTAAATTATTAATTTTTAATTCTTAATTATTAATTTTATCATACTGCCCCTTTTCCGCTTATCATTATAACTGGTGTTAAAAACATAATTTTTAAATCATTCCATAAAGACATATGTTTTACATAATCAGCATCAATCATAATCCTTTTATCAAAATTTATTTCTGATCGACCGGTCACCTGCCAAAGACCGGTTACTCCCGGTTTAACGGACAAAACCTGATTGACTAATTTTTTGGTGTGAGGATATTTACTTAACTGGTTTTCTAACTCGTCAGGATAGTAAGCTCTCGGACCAACAATGCTCATTTCCCCTTTTAATACATTAAACAACTGGGGAATTTCGTCGATTGAATGACGTCTTATAAATTTGCCAATATGGGTTACTCGCGGATCTTTTATTAATTTGTAACTGCTTCTTTTATATTCATCAAATAATTTTTTAAAACGGGGATCAGTTCTAAGTAAATAATGAGCATTGTTAACCATTGATCTAAATTTATACATTTTAAATTTTTTTCCTTTTTCACCAATTCTTTCAGGGACATCGGCAAAAATGGGGCCTTTTGAATCAATTTTTATTAAAAATGATATTAATAAAGCCAAGGGTGAGAATAATATTAATATAAAAATTGCTCCCACAATATCTACAATTCTTTTTAAATTTTTTTGATATTTCATATAAGACTTTCGTGCTCTGTTCCGGGAAAACTTTCAACAATTTTTTTAACTTTTCCCATTGAATTTTTTTTCGTAATTAATATAGCATCTTGAGTATTTATGATGATAAGTTCTTCTAAGTCAACCCCAACAATCATTTTATTTTCATCATAGTTATAAATTAATGAGTCTTGAACATTATCTAAATATACCCGTCCGTTTGTAACATTTTCTTCTGTTTTTAATTGTAAAGCTTCCTTTAGTGCCTCCCAGCTGCCAACGTCACTCCAACCGATATCTTCAACGATAACACCGGCATCTTTTTTATCCAAATTCTCCAGAATTGCATTATCAAAATTGATGCTTTCTACTTTCCCATAGGTTTGTTTTAAAAAAGAATGATAATTTGGCTTACCATAATTTTTTAATATGGACTCAGTGTTATTGTAAATATTTGGTGCTAATCTTTGAAAATATTTATAAATAAAATCAGCACTCGATACAAAATATCCTAAATTCCAACCATATTTCTTTGACTGAAAAAATTTTTTGGCAGTTTCTTCATTTGGTTTATACTTTAACCCTTCAAATTTATATATGTTTATATTATCTTCCTTTTTTATTTGCTCCCCAATATGAATATAACCTAAGTTTGTGCTGGGAAATCGGGGTTTATTGGCAATGAAAACAATTTTATTAGGATTTTTTTTGACTTCCGATCCGGCTAATTTTAATATTTTTTTAAATAACGGTACTTGTTTAACTAAATGATCGCTCCAAAGAATGGCAACAGGTTCCTCGGGGCTTAATTTTGAAAGAATTCCCATGGCAAGTGCGATTGCGGGAGCCACATCCTTCTTTTCTGGCTCAAAAAAGAAATTAGAATCTGGGATTTTTGAAAGTTGTTTTTTAACAATATCTTTATAAAGTAGGTTAGTAGAAATATAAATATCAGAATAATCAAAATCAGGAATCAATCTTTCAACCGCTAACTGCAAGGTTGATTTATTACCTATTATCTTTTCGAATTGTTTAGGTGACTTTCGTCTTGATAGTGGCCAAAGTCTGATACCGGTACCACCGGCAAAAATAACTGCTTTCATAAATTTTTTAGAAAATTATCAACAAATATTTCTTTACTGAATCTATCTATGTTTTTCATTCCGAATCTTCTTATTTTACTCCCTAAATTGTACTTAATTTTATTAAATCTTTCAATTGCTTTCCTTAAGTTTTGTTCTGTTTGTAAATCAAAAAATATACCTGTTTTATTTTCTATGACCGTCTCCAATGCTCCCCCTTTTTTGTAGGCAATAACCGGGCAATCAAAAAACTGCGCTTCTAGGGAAACATATCCAAAGTCTTCTTCTTGTGGCATAATCAAAGCCTGAGCGTTTGAATAAAAGTTTCCTAATTCAACGTCAGATAATTTAGATAAAAAAGTAATATTTTTCCCGGCTATTTGTTTTAATTTATCCTCCTGACTCCCTTCCCCAACTATAATTAATGTTTTATTTAATTTATTAAATATCTTAATCGCCAAATCGACTCTTTTATAAGGTTCTAGTCTTGATACGACTAGAAAGTATTTAGTATTTAGTATTTTGTATTTAGAATTTATTTGTGACTTGGAGTTTAATATTTTGGATTTAATTCCCTGCCAATAATTAGTTTCAAACCCTGGATAAACAACCTCCGATTCTCGCTTGTAATATTTTTTGCAACGTTCTCTCACCGTCTCTGATATTGAAATAATTTTATCCGGTCTTTGAGCGGCTACAAAATCCCATTTTTTTATTTTTTCTGAGTAACCTCTAGCTAAGTAACTAACTAACCCATGACCAAGATACTCTTTCCTGTGACTCCATAGATATCTCGTTGGGGTAAGCAAATAACAAATATGTTGTGTTCCCGGTTTAGTGATAATCGATTTAGCAAATGAAGAAGTCACCGAAATAACCAGATCATAATCGGAAAAATCAAATGACTCAAAGGCAAAGGGATAAAAAATAAAGGATAAAATTCTATTTTTTTTAATAAAATTGGGGAAATTTTGCAAAAAAGATGTTTTAATTTTTAAATCTTTTGCCCACTCAGCTTTTGCTTTATCAAAATATGAAGTATAAAAAACCGCTTCTGGAAACATTTCGTGAAGATTTAAAAGAACTCTCTCTACCCCACCCCACTTATCAATCCAATCATAAACTATTGCGATTTTTTTCAAATTAACCATAGTCTCTATTATAACAATCTCCCTTGTGATATTATTTTATTAATGAAGTTTACAAAACAAAACATTAAGGATATTCCCGTTGAAGCTGCTCACGGAGGATCGGGTTCTAGGCAAATGCTAGTTTCCACTGATAAATTAACTTCACGATATTTTGAAGCAATAACTAAAGCTTTTCTTGAAGTTGGAAAAATATTTGACTGGCATGAGCATAATGATATTGATGAAGTATATATAGTTCTAAAAGGCATTGGTAAATTTTACTGTAACAACGAAGTTGTTGATTATCAAGTTGGGGATGTAATTACAATTCCTGCCAATACCAAACACAAGATAGAAGCACTCGGTAATGAAACTAATGAATATTACTTCTTTAGAATAAAATGCAAATAAACTATCCCTGTGTCATTCCCGCGTAGGCGGGAATCCAGACTGAATATACATTTTAAAGAGATTGGATCCCCGTCTTCACGGGGATGACAACAACGACACAGCAAAGCGCTAATTATTAAACAGAAGAGATTTTCTTTGATAACAACCACGAAACAATCGCAACGATCAAAACTATAAGAGCGAAAATGAATTGGAAACTGACCAAAAGAAGAACTGTTGTAATTAATCCAAAAAGTGCAATAAATTTAAGAATTGTTTGCTTATCTATCTCCATTTAACACCTCCTGATATATTTTTAAAGTCTTATTGGTCATTTTTTCAAAAGAATATTTATCAGTAATATTTTTATAATCAAACTTTGGTTTATTTTTAATAAAATTATTTATTTTTTCAGCAATATCGTCGACACTGTTTGGATCAAATGATAAATAGTTATTGCTCAATAACTCTTTAAAAACTTCGATATTAGACGCAATTATCGGTGTATTAAAATATGCCGCTTCAATCAAAGGCAGACCAAATCCTTCAGAAAGTGAAGGATGAATCAAAGCTAGAGCATTCTTATAAAAAAATTTTAAATCAGACAGTGAGGAATTAGCTGATAACAAGATATTATTATTAAACTTTGATGTATCGATACATTGAAGTATTTTATTCGCAAAATAATCTTTTGGCCCTATGAGTATTAATTTATATTTTTGATTTATATTTTTAAAAGCTTCAATTAATTTCTCAACATTTTTATGAGGATAAAAGTTGCCAACATAAATAAAGAAGTTTTTAAATTTATTACTAAGGTTTTTATTTTCTGTTGACTGTACTATTTGATAGTTGACTCCTTCATAAATTGAAAGGGTTTTTCCTGATATTTTTTTTCCATAAATATTTACTAATTGATTTTTGACCGTTGCTGTAGGGGTGATTATTTTAATCGCCCGATTGACTTGGCACCAAAGAATTACCCTAAAAAATAAATGTTTGATATTATAAATTAACTGATTTTTTGTTGAAGCTTTTCCAGTCTTAAATAATGAAGGGGTCACATCATGAACTGTGGCAATAAATTTCTTGAAATAAAAAATTGGGTAACTAAAATAGGTAAAATGCATCAAATCCAAATCATCCTGATAAAGTTTTGAAGCAAAACCAACTTGTTCACCAAAAGTATGCCAACGATAATTAGTTCTTCTTTTTATAAGATTTTTATTTTTAAAAGAGACTTTATCAAAGTCATCAGATATTAAATATATATAAAATAACTCGTCTGTTAATTCTTTTTTTTCTAAATAATAAATAAGATTTTTTAAGTAAGTACCTACTCCCGTTTGAGAATATAATCTGGCATCTATCCCTATTTTTTTCATTTATTTAAACTTTTTTTAAAGTCAATTGCTAAATAAACCAATTTATTAATTAACCAGTTATGGTTTTCAGCATAATGTTTACTATAAAAAATCTTCATAGAATCATAAAAATAATGATTGGTTTTTTTTTGAACATCGGTATTTTTTTTCTTCAAACCGGATACTGACTTTAAATGAAGAACTTGCCATAAAGGATAATAGATAATTTTATATCCTAATTTCTTTATTTGAAAAGCCATTTCAATATCTTCCCCATAGGCAAAATAGTCTTTATCAAAGCCACTAAGCTTATTTAAAATTACCCGTTTAGAAAGTAAAAAAGCGCCCGTGGGAACGTCAATTTCATGAATATTATTTAAATTTAAATCTACTAAATGATAACCACCAAATAATCTGTTTAATACTGGTACATTAAAAAAAAATTTCTCTAACCCCGAAAAATAGGTAAAAGATCTCCAAAGAGTTGGAAAACCTCTGTGAGAAGCGGGGTCAATCTCACCCGTTGGCAGAACTACTTTAACTGTTAATGCCCCTATATCTTTCTGTATTTCCATTATCTTTATTAAATCTCGAAAATCAATATCCGAAACAATTGCGTCAGAATTAAGATAAAGTATATATTTCCCCTTACTTTTTTCTAAGCCAAAATTGCTTCCTTTACCGAAACCAAGATTTTTTTTATTCAAAAATACATGAAGATTTTTCCATTGTTTCTGCATGTCTAAAATAACTTCAGTTGTTCCGTCCCGAGAATTATTATCTATGACTATTACTTCATATTCCAATGGATATTTAACAAAGTTATTTTTTAATGAAAGGAGACATTTCTTAGTTATTTCTTTTGTATTGAAAGAAACAATAATAATAGAAAGAGGGATCATAAATAAAAAGTAAATTATCGTTTCGGTGATTGTTTCATTCTGCGTGACTTTCCTCCCGTACCTACTTTTCTTGTTTCTTTCTTCCTTGGATCTCTTGTTAACAATCCATTAGCTTTGAGTAATGGACGATATGCTTCATTATCAACAATCAGTAGTGCTCGAGCAATACCATGAACCATTGCGTCTAATTGACCGGTCGTACCACCACCATTTACAATTATAGAAACTGCGAATCGATCTTCATTTTTTGTCAAAATTAATGGAAGTGATAAAAACTTTTTTTTGTAAGCCTTAAAAGATGTTTCCTCAATTGATTTACTATTTATAAATATTTCTCCCGCTTTTATTTTTAATTTACCAACTAATTTTTCTTCACTTTTTTTTACTAAATAAAGTCGTACACGAGCTACTGATTGTTTTCTTCGACCAACGGCTTCGTAATAACTTATATTTTTAGCTTTTTTTACCATATTATTTATTTATGAATTTATCTTTATAACTGTGTTCTGCATTTGGAAATACATTAACTCGATTCAACCTATCACTGCGAAATTTATTTTTAGCCAACATTCCCGATACTGCTCTTTTAATAATTTCCCGCGAATCCTTTTTCAATAAATCTGTAAAATTAATCCTTCTTAGACCTCCAGGATACCCTGAGTAATTAGTATATTCTTTAGATAGTGCTTTTTTTCCGCTGATTACAACCTTAGAAGCATTAATAACAACAACATAATCTCCTATGTCCATATTGGGGACATAGCTTGTTTTATGTTTTCCTTGGACTAGTTTAACGATTTGCGGTGTCAAACGTCCTAATATTTTTCCGGATGCATCAATCAAGTGCCATTTTCTATCAATCTGCTTTTCTTTAGTCGGTTTTGTTGATTGAGTCAATTTATTCATATTTATTTCTGTTTTATAATCGGATATACCCATTCAATACGAGCTGTTTCAGCCCCATCAGATTCCCGTTGACCTAATTTGATTACTCTTATATAACCTCCATTTATCTTTGCGATAGTTGGACCTATATCTTTATATGCCATTTCAATAACTTCTTTACTATCTAATTTTTGTTTTAAATAGTTAAGATTTGATTCCGTCTTTACTTTCATCTTTTCTATTAATCTTTCTATTACAGGTTTAATTGCCTTCGCCCTTGATAAAGTTGTTGATAATTTTCCTTTTAGAAAGAAATTAACAGCCAATTTTCTTGTTAGGGCGCGATTGGCATCAATACCATTACTAAATTTTATTTTTTTTACTCCATGTCTCATATTTATTAGCTTAATTCTATTTCCATTTTCTTTAACTCTTCTTCTATCAACTCAATTGATTTTTTTCCAACGCCCTTCATCCCAGTAAGCTTATCTTTTCCTGTTTTTACTAGGTCTGCTACTGTCTCAATTTTTTCTCGAAGTAATGCGTTGATTACTCTTGACGGTAAATTTAATTCATCAATGATGATATCAAATAGCTTTTTATCAATTGCTTCCTTTTTTTCGTCAGCTACACTTATTTGTTTTTTTAATTCCGGAGCATCTTTCCCGGAAAGAAGATAGCTAAAATATTCTGTTAATAATTTAGATGCTTCTTTAATAGCTGCTTCTGGTTTAATACTTCCCTCCGTTTCCAGTTCGATAATCAATCTGTCAGAATTATCTTTTCTACCTATCCTAGCCTCTTCTACCTTGACATTGACTTTTTTTATAGGTGAGAAAAAAGCATCTACTGGAATATAGCCGGTTTTTTTTTCTTCCCGATCCTCAACTGTTGAATAACCAACTCCTACTTCAACGATTGCTTCAATGGAAAATTTAGCTTTATCATCGGTCATTTCAGCAATATAAAAATCTCCATTAATTGGTTTGATTTCGCCTTCTAAATCTTTAGCTAATATTTTTTTTGCACCTTTTCCTTCAAAGCTTACTTTATAAGGTCCTCCCTCTTTTACATCAAACTTAAGCTGTTTCAAATTTAACATAATCTCCAAAACGGATTCTTTGACTCCCGGAATCGTTGAAAAAAGATGTGGGGCTCCATCGAATTTAATATTCGTAACCGCCACTCCTTTTAAAGAAGAAAGAAGAGTTCTTCTTAAAGCATGACCCATACTTTGACCAAAACCTTGTGGCAATGGTTCAATAACAAACTTTCCGTAATTACCCTCTTCAGTTTTTTGGGTGAAAAAAATTGGACTAAACATATTTTTTA
>ERZ1292633.3093-Hain-H41-02um-R1-3093-length-16492-cov-4_pt2 | contig 15533 bp, 13 predicted proteins | sample MGYA00564406_ERZ1292633 | MGnify/ENA primary metagenome ERZ1292633 (study PRJEB36523, sample SAMEA6512639) | groundwater metagenome | collected 2019-01-08 | study: AquaDiva: Metagenomics assemblies of 32 groundwater samples | reverse complement strand
CTTTTTTCCGATTCAAGGTCGAACCTTTAGAAATCAAAAGTGGGGGGCTCACCCCGATACATTGCGCCAAGAAAAGGAGTTTCGTCATTCACGGTATAAACGTCATGAAGACCGTCATTATCATTCAAGCGCGCATGAGTTCCGTGCGGCTCCCCGGCAAGGTCATGCGGCCTCTTGCGGGCAAGCCGGTTCTCTTTCATGTCATCGCGCGATGCCGGAGGGCCGCGCGCGCCGCTCTGGTCGCGGTTGCGACGAGCGTGGAGCAAGACGATGACGCAATAGCCGCGCTCTGCAAGGAACTCGGCGTTCCGTGTTTTCGCGGCCCCCTCCATGACGTGCTTGCGCGCTACGCCGGCGCGGCCGAGGCGTTCGGAGCCGAGCGAATTGTGCGCATCACCGCGGATTGTCCGCTGATTGACCCTTCCCTCATTGACCGATGCATTGAGCGGTGTGCCGAGCAACAAGCCGACTATCAGAGCAATGTCAATCCCATCCGCTCATTTCCGCGCGGACTGGATGTTGAGGTGATGAGTCGCCGCGCGCTCGACGAAGCGCACCGCGACGCGAAGACGCCTTATGAGCGCGAGCATGTGACTCCGTATCTGTGGCAGAATGTCCGCGGCGCGCTCCGGATTGGCGACGCCCTCGTCGCAGAGGGGGGGTACCGCAGGGATTACCGCTTGGCTCTTGACTACCCCGAAGACCTCGCGTTGTTGGAGAAGCTCTACGAGCGCTTGTACCTCCGCGGGAGTCCCGACGCGGACGCTCGTCTCATTCCCGTCTTGACTGTTCTTGCGCATCTGGACGCGCATCCGGAACTCGGAGAGCTCAATTTGCGCCGCGAGCCCGTGCCCGACGCCGGGGAGCGCCATGCGCCCGCTTCGGTAACCGTCATTGACTGCGGCATGGGCAATCAGGGCTCCGTCCTCAATGCGCTTCGCTTCCTTGGCGTGCCGGCTTCTCTCTCGCGCGACGAGAACGCGTTCGCGAGCGCAACCCATCTTATCCTGCCCGGAGTCGGCGCGTTTCAAGACGGCATGGAGCGTCTCCGCCGCTTCGGGCTTATTCCGCCGCTTCAGCGAGAAGTGTTTGAGAAAAAAAAGCCCTTTCTCGGGATTTGTCTCGGCATGCAGCTTCTTGCCTCTGTCGGAGAGGAAGGGGGCGAGGAGAGGGGTTTGGGCTGGATTCCCGGACGGGTGCGCCGATTTCGGGTGGACGAGAAGAAGTTTCGCGTTCCGCATATCGGTTGGAATGATGTCGCGCCGAAGGAGGGTTCCCCGCTTTTTGCGGGCATCGCCTCGCGAGTCTTTTATTTCGTGCACAGCTACATCTTTCTGCCAACCGAGCGCGCCGCAGTGGAGGCGGCATGCGATTACGGCGAGAACTTCCCGGCGGCGGTTCGGAACGGCAATATCTTCGGCGCGCAGTTCCATCCCGAGAAGAGCCAAAAGAGCGGCCTCGCCCTGCTTTCCAATTTTCTGCAGTATGCTTAAAACGCGAATCATCCCTTGCCTCACGATTAAGCACCACCGGCTCGTCAAGAGCGTGCGGTTTCGCGAACACCGCAATATCGGGAGCTACATTGCCGCGGCGCGGGTCTTCAACGCGCGCGATGTGGACGAGATGATTATTCTTGACCTTGACGCGGCAGAGGGGGGAGTCAATCCAGAGCTTCTTCAAGAAATTGCCAAGGAGTGCTTCATGCCGCTTACTTTGGGCGGAGGCGTGAAGACGACTGACGACATTCGGTTGCTCTTGCGCCTCGGAGCCGATAAAATTGCGATGAACACCGCCGCGTTTCGCGTTCCCTCGCTCATTACGCGCGCGGCAAGGGAGTTCGGCAGCCAGTGTGTCGTCGTATCCATTGACGCGCAAAAAAACGACGGCCGGTACCGAGTCGTTATAGACGGAGGGAGGGAGGAAACCGCGCTCTCGCCTGTCGCGTGGGCCAGGGAAGCCGAAGCGCGCGGAGCCGGAGAGCTCTTTCTTACCTCCATTGACCGCGACGGAATGATGCAGGGGTACGACTACGAGCTCTTGAGGGAGGTAACGGAGGCGGTGGGAATTCCCGTCATCGCCTGCGGGGGAGCGGGAAGCGCCGATGATTGCCTGCAAGCGGTTACTTGCGGCGCATCCGCTGTCGCGGCGGCGAGCATATTTCAATATACTGAAATTACCCCGAAGGATATCAAACGGCGCCTCGTTGCGGAGGGCGTAGCAACACGACTATAAAAAGAGAGCGGCACCGCGGGGCGTGAAAGCGCGGGTCGCCTCGACCAACCCCGCGCTAGGCAGAATGTCTCTCCATTCGTGTGCGCCATTCTTTTAATTCGTGTGTACTATTCGCTAAGTGTATCTACTTCGTTAACCGTATCTACTATGAAATCATTTGCCTACTGCAGAAACTGCGTCATGCCGAATACAAAGCCCGACCTTTTTTTCGACGAAGAGGGCGTGTGCGACGCGTGCCGCTCTGCGGAACTTAAGGAAAGCATTGACTGGGAGGCGCGGCGGAAAGAGTTTGAGCGTGACATCGTGCAACCCTACAAAGGGCGGACGCCGGGAAACTACGACTGCATCATTCCGGTCTCGGGCGGCAAGGACAGTCACTATCAGGTCTATCTCGTGAAAGAGGTGTATAAGATGAATCCGCTCCTCATAAGCTTTGAGTCAAGCATGCGCACGCCGCTCGGGAGAAAAAACCTGGATAACATCCGGACGGCCTTCGGAACGGACCTCGTTGTCTTTGAGAAGAACTGGGAGGTCTATAAGCAGATGTCGATTGAAGCGTTTCAGCGCGTGGGGGATGAGTTCTGGCCGAACCACATCGGCATCTTTACGGTGCCGGTGCGTTTTGCCGTCGCGCTCAAGATTCCGCTCATTGTGTGGGGAGAGAACTCACAGCTTGAGTACGGCGGGCCCAAGGCGGCGCGCGCGGCTAAAACCTTGGACCGGCGCTGGCTTGAAGAGTTCGGCGGTCTCTTGGGGCTCCGCGTCGCTGACATGGTCGGGGTGCGCGGCATCGCGCGCGAACAACTTATACCCTACACCTATCCGTCGCAAGCCGAGTTGCTCGGGGCCGGTATCAGGGGAATCTTTCTCGGGTACTACTTCAAATGGGACGCGCGGACGCAGGTGGAGCTCATGCAGCGCTATGGGTTCAGCGTCAAAGAAGATGGCCCGGTTGAAGGGACATTCACGAACTATGAGAATCTTGACGAGGAGTTTCAATCGGTGCACGACTATCTCAAGTTCGTCAAGTTCGGATTCGGCCGGGCCACGGACCACGCCTGCCTCCAGATTCGCAACAAGCGTTTGGCGCGCGAGGAGGGAATAGCGCTTGTGCGGCGTTTTGACGGCAAGTTTCCCCGCAAAGGCATGGCGGCGTTTCTTCGCTATTCGGGGATGAGCGAAGAAGAGTTTAGGCGCGTCGTGGACTCGTTCACGGACAAGGCGCTCTTTGTCCTTGACGAGAGAGGCGCGCTCGCGCGCGATGCGGAGGGGAACCTTATCAAGCGGTACACGGACTACCGCGTTACTTTGTAACGGAGCGAAGCCATGAAAGAAGTATCGTTGCGTAGAGCAGAGCGGGTTGACAGCGAGTTTTTGTTCGCTCTGCGCAACGACGCGGAGGTGCGGCGCCTTTCGCTCAATCAAGCCCCCCTTGACTCAGAGACGCATAGAGGGTGGTTTGCGAAGAAGCTGGCGGACCATAACAGCGCGATTTTCATTGCCGAGATAGAAGGCGCGCCTATCGGGCAGGTTCGGTTTGATGTGCGGGAAGAAAACCCGCGGGAAGCAGAAGTAAGCATAGCGCTCGTCGCGGAGTTTCGCGGCAAGGGATACGGCAATCGGATTCTTAAAAGCGCGGCGGAGAGATTCTTCGCTCTCTTTCCCGACGCCGCAACACTCTACGCATACATTAACCTCGGCAACGAAGCGTCGCTCCGCAGTTTCCAAAAGGCGGGCTATACACTCCTCGGAGAATCTACGCGCGGCGGCCAGACGCGGCACGAGATGGCTCTCGCACGCCCATCGGTTACGCAGACCCTTTGATGAGATACGCGCTTGGCGTTCGCGCGAAGGGAAGGCTTTGGAGTTTTATGTTTTTACCCTTGAAGTACTCGTCCACCGCGTCTGACTCTCCGAATCCGGGAAGTCCGTATTCATCAAAGGCGACCACGCCTCCTGGCGAGACTGCGGGGAAAAGATTCTTGAGAATCGCGAGTGTGCTTTCGTAGTTGTCCACATCAAGGGAGAGGAGCGCAATGCGGAATCCGAGATGCTTTTTCGGATATGCTTTCGTGGTCGCAATCACATTGCCCGCGATGAGCTCCACATTCGTGATGCCGGCGTTTTCCAGATTCTCCAAAATTGCTTTCTGCGCGCTCCATCCGCGCTCGTGCCGCTTCTGCACTTTTTCGTCTTCGCTTTTCGCAAATGTCATCTTCCGAACTTCGTCAAAGAAGTCAAAGCCGATGATTCTCTTTTTGCCCTGCGGAGCGAGCAGTGAATGGATTTTGGCGAGCGTGTAGAGCCCGCTTCCCTTAAAGACCCCGCACTCCACGATGTCGCCGGGGACGCGCTCTGCCATCTTCAGAAGCTCATAGCGCGCGAGAATCTTCTGCAGGCGGTCTATGCCCGCCTCGGCGAGAAACGCGTCGTAAAGGTTAAGACTTTCCGCCGCTTGGGTTGACTTTTTTGCTTTCATGACGGTATCCTCGCATGAAAAACGCTTCGTGACAAGACACCGCTATGCCTGTTACATTTCAGACTGAATCTTCGTTTTAGACTGTGCATTACGAAACTCCGCGAGTCGCCCCCCACTTTTGATTTCCGGGATTAAGGTTCGCTCTTTTTTCCGATTCAAGGTCGAACCTTTGGAAATCAAAAGTGGGGGGGCGCACCCCGATACATTGCGGCGAGAAAAGGAATTTCGTAATTCACGGTTGTAGAGGTATGGACATGAAAAAACCCACCGTACTCATCGTCGGGGGGGCGGGCTATGTCGGGGGTGCGCTCACCGACCTTCTTCTCATGCGCGGATTCTCTGTGACAGTCTACGACAATTTGACCTTCGAAGACCGTTATCTGAAAGATGTCGCCTTCATTTTAGGCGACCTACGGGAGGAGGCGAAGCTCGGCAAACTCTTGCCCGCTTTTGACATTGTTGTCTGGCTCGCGGCGGTCGTGGGGGACGCGGCCTGCGCGCTCAATCCCGCGCATACCGAGGAGGTGAATGTGGCTGCTCCGAGGCGTCTCTTCGGCGCCGTAACCGGCAGGCTCGTCTATGTTTCCACCGCTTCGGTCTACGGCATACAAAACCGGCTTCTTGGCGAAGACAGCCAGACGCGCCCCCTCTCTCTCTATGCGCAGACAAAGCTCGCGGCGGAGGGACTCGCTCTCGCCTCAAGGAAGGGCGCGCTTGTCTTCCGGTTCGGGACGCTCTTTGGTCTCGGTGACCGGCATTCTCGCCCGCGTTTTGACCTCCTCGTCAATCGCTGGGCCGCAGAGGCGGCGAGGGGAGAGACGATTCGGGTGCTCGGAGGCGAACAGTGGCGCTCGTTTCTGCATGTATGGGACGCGGCCGAGGCGATTGCCTTCGGGATAGAGGAGAATCTGCGCGGACTCTACAACGCAAGCGGCGAGAACAGGAGGATTCGCGATGTCGCCGTAGCCATGCGCGCCGCCGTGTCTCGTCTCCGCATTGAATACGGTCATTTGAAGGAAGGCGACATGCGCAGTTACAAAGTAGACTCGACGAAGTTTAGGCAGTGCGGCTGGAAACCGAGCCACTCCCTCCGGGACGGGGCGGCTGAAGTGATTCGCGCGGTCCGGGAGGGGAGAGTTAAAAATCCCGGCGCCCCGCTTTACTCCAATGTGGAGTATCTCAAAGACAAAATGGTATAGTTAATCGGCAACTTCTTTTTGCGCATACCACCTACCATGGCAACGGTTATCATTGGGGATACGCATGTCGACGAGCGCGGAACGCTCCGCTTCATCAACGACTTTGATTTGAAAGGAGTCAGACGTTTCTATCAAGTGGAGAATCACCGAGTTGGTTTTATCCGCGCATGGCACGGACATCGGAAGGAGGAAAAATACATGTATGTCGCGGCGGGCGCGGCATTCGTCGGCGTTGTGGACATTACGACCAAGAAGCTCGAAACCTTCACCCTCTCCGCAGAGAAGCCGAGCGTCCTTCATATTCCCGCAAACACGGCGCACGGCTTCATGAATCTTTCATCAGACACGCGCATTATTTTCTTCTCAACCGCGACGCTTGAGGAAAGCAAGAAAGATGACCTTCGGTTTCCATGGGACAAGTGGAACATCTGGGAGATTAAGTACCGCTAAAGCAACTGTAACAAGTAACGGTAACTTGTAACAAGGGACCCGCCTCATCTCTGTTACCGTTATTCAGTTACCGTTACTTGTTACCGTTATTCAGTTACAGTTCTTGATGATTCCCTACAGCCGCCAGAGCATTAACGAGGACGACATCGCGGCCGTCGTGGCGGTGCTTCGCTCGGACTTTCTTACCCAAGGCCCGAAGGTCGCGGAGTTTGAGCACGCGCTGGCTAGGTACTGCGGTGCGCGATTCGCCGTGGCAGTCCCCAATGGCACCGCCGCGCTCTATCTTGCTTACGCGGCGGGGGGAATCAAAGAAGGGGACGAGGTCATTACGACGGCAAACACCTTTGTCGCGACCGCGAACATGGCCTGTATGCTTCGCGCAACTCCGGTGCTCTCTGATATCCGTCCCGATACCCGCAACATTGACGAAACAAAACTGGAAGGGCTCATCACGAAGAAAACGAAGGCAATTGTGCCGGTGCACTTCGCGGGGCACCCCTGTGAGATGGACGCGCTCTCTCGCATAGCGAAAAAGCGCCAACTGCTCATTATTGAGGATGCCTGCCATGCCATCGGCGCGGAATATAAAGGAAAGAAAATCGGCGCGCTCTCCGACATGACGGTGTTCAGTTTCCATCCCGTCAAGCCCATTACCACGGGTGAGGGCGGAGCGGTTTTGACCGACAACAAGGAATACTACGAAAAGATGCTTCTGCTTCGCACGCACGGCATAGCCAAAGACCCCCGCAAAACAGAAGCGGTGGGAAAGTGGTTTTACGAAATGACGGAGCTTGGGTTCAACCACCGCATCACGGACATTCAGTGCGCGCTCGGTCTCTCGCAGCTCCGGCGGCTGGACGCGTTCCAAGAGAAGCGGGAAGCGCTCGCAGGGCGGTATATGAGCGCGCTCCAAAACGAGTCGCGCGTTGTTTTGCCGGTGCGTTTGCCGCAGGTGAAGCACAGCTGGCATCTCTTTGCCATAGAGATTCGCGATACTCCAAAACGGCGGGCCGTCTTTGAGCATCTTCAGAAGAACGGCATTGGCGCGCAGGTGCACTATATTCCCATTCACTTTCATCCCTATTACCAAAAGCGCGGTTACGGGAAGAAGCAGTATCCGAACGCGGAAAGCTATTACGCGGGCGCTCTCTCGCTCCCGCTGTATCCCGCTCTTTTGGAGAAGGAGCAGGACTTCGTCATTGAAAAACTTCGGGAAGCGCTCTAGGAAAGAGCGTTTCTTCGCCTGCCGGCGGTAGCTCTCCACGCCTCCTGTCATTCCCGCGTACGCGGGAATCCAGTGTGCAGACTGTTTTCTCTCTGGATTTCAGCTTTCGCTGGAATGACAGAAAAAGCCCATTATTAGTTACGCTACTTTCGCGGCGCTCGCTTTCTTGCTAGGATTACGGCCATGCTCGTACGGATTACTTCAGCCGCTTTGCTTGTCGCTGCCATGGGCTTTGCCCTTTCGGCGCAGACGCTCTTTCCCCGCTTTGTCGTGGACGACGCCTACATTACTTTTCGCTACGCGGAGAACCTGGCGCTTCACGGCGAGCTCAACTGGAACATAGGCGAGGACCCGGTGGAAGGGTACACCGGGGTTCTCTTTCCGGCGCTCCTTGCCGGCTTTATCAAGGCAGGCGTCTCCCCGATTATGGGGAGTCGCGTCATCTCGCTTCTTTCGTACTGGCTCGGGTTTGCGTCCCTCTTTCTCTTGGCGCGGCGCATTTCTCTGCCGGCGCTTCCCCAAAGCAGCCTCCTGCTTCTTTACGCGACGACGCCGATTCTTTTCACGCACGCTTTTAGCGGCATGGAGACCACTCTTTTTTTCGCGCTCATGCTCGCTTCGCTCGTCTCCGCGCTCACGAGACGCGACACGTTCCTCGCGCTCCTGCTTCTTCTCACCAGCTTGACGCGGCCGGAGGGAGTTGCGTTTTCCTTCTTCACCTTTGCCGCGGTCGCGTTCGCGCGGCGCCGCGAGGGCGCCGCGGCGCTGCGCAGTTTCCTCGCGCGCGCGCTCGGCCTCTATCTTCTGCCGGCCGTTCTCTACTTTGCGTGGCGGGTCTCGTACTACGGACAATTTCTTCCCAATACCTTCTATGCAAAGTTGGAAGGCGGATTCCAAACCGACACGCTCATTGACATTGCCCGCTTTCTTCGCCGCTACCTCGCCGTGCCCTTCCTCGGTCTCCTTCTTTTGTGGGGGGCGGAGACGGACGCTCTTTGGAAGACGCTTCGGAGTTGGATTCGAGAGCGCTCTGCGGCGCTCTATGCGGGAGCCGGCCTTCTTTTTTGCCTCTCGGTCGCTCTTGTGCTTGCGAACTCGCACCTTATCGCCAACTTCTCGCATCGTTTCTATCTGCCGTTTCTTCCCCCGCTTTTGGTCTTGCTCGCGTTTGGGTGGAAGCTTGGTTTTTCGGCTCTTGAAGGGACGCAGAGGGAGCGGCCGGCGCGCTACTTCTTCGTGTAGAGCGTCTTTCTGGGGCTCGTGCTTTACCAGGCGCTCTTTCAAGCGATAAAGATTCGCGACGAGTTTGCCTTTGCGCGCCGGCAAGTTATCTTGCACGAGGATGTGCATAACGCGGTCGGAGCGGAACTCGCGAGGATTCTGCCCGCCTCCGAAACCGTTATCGTGTATCTGGACGCGGGAGCCATTCCCTACTTCTCCCGATTGCGCGCCGTTGACTTCGGGAATCTGAACGACGAGCTTCTCGCAAGCCGCGCTCTCTCTCCGAAGGAGCGGATTGATTACTTCTTTAACCAAAGAGCGGCGGCTCTTTCGTTTTCAAGCATTGACCCGGAGCGAGTCGTCTACGCGCCGGAGGCCGAGGCGATTATCGCTGACCCGCGATTTGGGGACTACGCATTGTACAAAAAGTATCGTCCGCGCGACCCGGCTCTAGCGTATTATCAGCTGGTCTATCTGCGCAAAGACATTCTAGAACCTATCTCAAAATAAACCCCCATGAATAAAGATGTTACAGCGCTTGGCTACTGCGGCGGTTTTCTCTCGGCTACACCTTGCCCTTCGGACTCACTGGAGCAGCGCTCCAGCTCGTCCTCCAGGGCTTCGGTTCGCGCGAGAGAAAACCGCCTCGTTACGCCATTTATTTTGAGATAGGTTCTATGAAAACATCGCGCGCGGCGCCGGGAACTAGAAAGCCGAAGTTAATCCTCTTCGTCACGAGTTCCGCGTTCCATCTTCTGCCCCGCTTGCGGGACGCGGAGGGCATTCGCGTCGCCGTGAGCGAGAGAAACAAAGACGGCGCTTTTGCGTTTCCCGACGGGGAGCGCTATGTCTGTCTCCCGCCCCTCGCGGCAGGGGGAAGAGTCGCGCTTCTTCACGCGGGCGCGCCGGACCCGAACGGCGGACTCGCCGAGCTTGAGCTCTCGCTTGCCGCGCTCAAGAGAGCGGGCATGCGAGAGCTGGAGATTTTCTTCACCTACCTGCCGTACGCAATGCAGGACCACATCTTGCGTGACGGGGAAACCAACGCGGCAGAGGACCTTCTGCGAAAACTCTTCGCCTATTACGGAGTGCGAAAAATCTATGCCGTTGAACCGCATTTCAGCGCCGCGCCTTGGCTCTCGGAGCTTCCGTTTTTTCCCGTCTCTGCGCATGAGCTGCTCCTCGCAGCGGCGCGCTCCTCGTTTCCGGACGCGCTCTTTGTGGCGCCGGACAAGGGGCACGAGCGCCGCACGCGCGTGCTCCAAGGCGTCGGCAAGACCCGCGCCGACTCATACACCGTTGCCTTAGAGCACCACGAGCGTTTTATGAAGACGCTCGCCGGCAAAGTCGTCGGCGTGGTTGATGATATCATTGAGACCGGCGGCACGCTTGCGAAGTTCCGCGAGCTTTGCGCTCCTTACAAGCCGAAGGCGCTCTTTGCCGTGGCAACGCACGGGGTGCTTCCTTCCGGCATCGCGCGCGTCTCGGGCCTCTATGGAGCGCTTTTTCTCTCAAATACCGTCAGTCAACCAGAGGCGACTGTTGATGTCTCCCCGCTTATCATAGACGCGTTGATGCGCCATGCCACATAACGAGCGATTTTTTGAAGAGCTTGCGGTGAACTTTCACGACATGGCCGTGTTTCTTGACGCTGACGGCACGCTCCTTCCAGACGGCGAGCGAGAGGTTTCGGACGCGGCGCGAGCGAAGGTCGGGGAGCTTAAGAAAAGCAATCGCGTGTGCCTGTGCATTAACGCTCGGACGAGCGAGCGAAACGAGGAGCTTGCGCGCTCGCTTGGCGTGCCGCTCTTGACGCGCAGGTTTCGAAAGCCCAGCGCGAAGATACTTTGCGAGGTTCCGGAAGAGTCACGCCGCGCCGAAAGGGTGGTTATAGGAGATAAGATGCTTGTTGACGGCGTCTTCGCGCTCCGCATCGGCGCGCGATTCATCCGGGTTCGCCGCAAGCAGTCGGGCAACGAGCGATTCCCGGTTCGGGCGGCGGATGCGTTTGACGATTGTGTATGGAGCATGGCAAAAAAACTTTTTTCATAACCGGCGGGGCAGGGTTCCTCGGCATTAATCTTGCTCGGTTCCTCTTGGCGCACGCCGAGAATGTTGTCTCCTACGACCTCGCGCCTTTTGACTATCCCGAGCGCCGCCGCATACGAGAGATTCAGGGAGACATCCGTGATTTTGAGAAACTGCATTGGAGCATGCGCGGCGCCGACTTCGTGGTGCACGCCGCCGCCGCGCTTCCGCTCTATGCGAAGGAGGAGATTCGCTCCACTGACATAGACGGCACGAGAAATGTCTGCGAAGCCGCGCGGCAATGCGGCATCAAGCGGCTGATTCACCTCTCCTCTACCGCTGTCTACGGCATCCCCGTTCACCATCCGCTCTATGAGGACGATGCGCTTGACGGAGTCGGGGAGTATGGAAAGGCGAAGATTGCCGCCGAACGCGTTTGCGAGGAGTACCGAACGAAGGGAATGGTGATTCCGATACTGCGTCCTAAATCGTTCATTGGCCCCGAACGGCTCGGTGTCTTTGCGCTTCTCTACGAATGGGCGAGCGAGGGCCGCGGGTTTCCCCTCATTGGGAATGGGCGGAATCGGTATCAGCTCCTTGACGTAGAGGACCTCTGTCGGGCAATCTATCTCTGCGCCACCCTCCCCGAGGGGGCCGCGAACGACACCTTTAACATCGGCGCCAGAGAGTTTCAGACGATGCGGGAGGACTGGCAGGCAGTGCTTGACCATGCCGGATACGGCAAGAAACTCCGCGCCCTGCCGGAAGCTCCGGTTGTTCTTTCTTTGCGCATTTTGGAGAAGCTTCGGCTCTCTCCGCTCTACAAATGGGTCTACGAAACAGCCGCGAAAGATTCGTTTGTCTCTATTAAGAAGGCGGAGACGAAATTGGGCTTCTGTCCGGCATACTCTAACCGGGAGGCGCTCATTAGAAATTACGAGTGGTATCTCGCCCATCGGGAGGAGTTTGCGGGGCGCTCCGGCATCACGCATCGCGTGCCGTGGAAGCAGGGCGCGTTAAGAGTAGCAAAGCTGTTTTTCTGAAATGACCTCTATGCTTAAACAAGTATTCATCTCTCTGCGGCCGCGGCAGTGGCTCAAGAACTTCTTTGTCCTTGCGCCGCTTGTCTTTGCGCGGGGGTTTGGGGAGCCGGAGCGGGTGCTCGCGGCAGTGGAAGCGTTTGCGCTCTTTTGCGCCGCGTCAAGCGCCGTCTATCTCGTCAATGACATTTTGGACCGGGCCCTTGACCGTCTCAATCCCCGCAAGGCGAACCGCCCGGTTGCCTCGGGGCGCCTCTCCGTCGTCCACGCAGCCCTCTTTGCGTTCGTTTTGGGCGCGGCCGCGCTTACCGGCGGTTTTCTGCAGAATACGCTCTTTGGGTTCTCTATCGCCGGGTATCTTCTCCTGCAGCTTCTTTATTCCTTCGTGCTGAAGCGGCTCATCATTCTTGACGTGTTCTCGGTCGCCGCGGGATTCGTGCTTCGGGTCGCGGCCGGAGCCGCGGCGATTTCGGTTCCGGTCTCGGTCTGGATTGTCCTCTGCACTTTCTTTTTAACCCTCTTTCTCGCGGTCAACAAGCGGCGGGGGGAGCACAGCCGCGCGTACGGGGTGTCCGCGCGGCCCTCGCTCGGCGCTTATCCAAGCGGCGTCTTGGAGCTCATGAGCACGGTTGGCTTGTCAGCGACGGTCATTACCTATGCGCTCTATTCGTTCAGCTCCGAGCACAGCCGGCTGCTCATGTTGACCGTCCCCATCGTGCTCTACGGTTTGTTCTACTATGCGGCGGCCATTGCGCGGGGCGGGGACGATTCTCCAGACCCGACCGACGTGCTTTTGCGCGAGGCGCCGCTTAAATGGAGTGTTGCGCTCTTCCTTGCAGCCGCCCTCTCGGTGCTTCTCTTTGCGCGATAAAAACATGAAGCAGAAACCCGCTTTCACGATACAGAAAAGTTCCGTCGGCCGAGGGCATCCCTGTTTTGTCGTTGCCGAGATTTCTGGGAACCACCATCAAAAGTACGACGAGGCGGTCGCGCTCCTTCGGGCGGCCAAGATCGCGGGCGCGGGCGCGGTGAAGCTCCAGACCTATACGCCAGACACCATCACGCTTCGCTCTGACAGGGAGTGGTTTCGGGTCGGCGGCGAGAATCCAAGCGAGTGGCGCGGGAAGACGCTGTACGAGCTCTATCAGGAGGGCTATACGCCCTGGAGCTGGCAGCCGAAACTGAAGCGTCTTGCGGACGAACTCGGCATCACGCTGTTCTCAACGCCGTTTGACGAGACGGCAGTGGATTTTCTGGAGACAATGGCGGTGCCCTGCTATAAGATTGCTTCGTACGAAGCCACTGACTTTGTCTTGCTCCGGGCGGTGGCGCGAACGAAGAAACCCGTCATACTCTCGGTTGGATACGCGACGGTTCCTGAAATTGAGTTTGCCCTTGCGACGCTTCGAGAGCATGGGAGCGAAGAGATAGCCGTGTTGCACTGCGTTACCGGATATGCAGAGAACCCGAAACCGGAAGACGCGCATCTTGGCACAATCGCCGACATTGCGAAGCGCTTCGGCGTGGTCTCGGGTTTTTCGGATAACAATGCCGGCATCGCGATTCCCGTTGCCGCGGCGCAAGCAGGCGCGTCTGTCATTGAAAAGCATCTTATCCTCGCGCGAAGCGCCGGGGGGCCGGACGCCGAGTTTTCCATTGAGCCGGCAGAACTCCGGGAACTTGTCGTGAGAGTCCGCGCATGGGAGGAAGCGGGAAGACCTGTGGCGTCTTCTTTAGAGCGTTTCGGCGGGGTCCACTACGGCCCCGGCTCTAAACTAGAGGAGTACAACAGACGCTGGCGCCGCTCTCTCTTCGCGGGAAAGGACATCAAGGCAGGCGAACCTTTTACGAAAGAAAATGTCCGCGATGTCCGGCCCGCGTTTGGACTTCCCACCCGATTCTATGATACGGTGTTGCAGGCGCGGGCAGCGAAGGACATTCCCTTTGGGACGCCGCTCTCGCTCGCGCACCTCGTCCAATTGAAAGATGACAAAACGCGCTAAAAGATTCGCGCTTTTTGGAATAGGCGGCGCCGCGCTTGTCGGCGCGGCGGTTTTCGCTTTTTCCGCGGTGCGCGACCCGCTCAATGCTCCGGGAAGCGCTCTGCGCTCGCGGCTCTTGCGCGTGCCCTTTGTGCAGAATCTCCTCCCGACCTACCACGCGCTGCGCAAACTCCCTGATGTGCTGTTTTTCCCCTACGCGCTCTTTGGAACCAACCTCCCGGTCTACAAGTTTACGGTCCTGCCCGTAGAACTTCTTGAGCTCAATGTCAATCTTCCCGCGGACCCCATCGGCGGCCAGCTTACGAACGAGGACCGGGTCTATGTGAAGGCGTTTTTTCAATCGGGCGACTACGAAGGAGAAGTGAAGCTCCGCTACCGAGGGACGAGCGCCCATCACTGGAACAGTTTTCAGCGCTCGTTCCGGGTGAAGTTTCCCAATGAGACTCTCTTTGAGGGCGCGGACAATCTGAATTTCATTATTCCCTATGACCGGGGCTATTTCGTGGAGCCGCTCAATTTTTATCGGGCGAAAAAGCTCGGGGCGCTCGCGCTTCCGATGCGCTTCGGCCGCGTCGTCTGGAACGGGGAAGACATGGGGGTGTATCTCGTCTCCCCCGGCTGGAGCGACGCGCTGGTCGGGGGGAGCAGAATGAGCCCGACGACGGTTGTCTACGGCGCGGACGACGCGCGCGCCGCGACTGCAGTCGGGGCGCGCGCCGATGACTCTGCGGTTACCGTGACAACTCCCGAGGGAGCGATTCACCTGACTCGGTACACGACGGCAGAAGCGCCGGGGAGTCTCGAGACGCTTCTCATCCTCCTCTACGAGGCTGACGACGACGCGTTTGCGCGGCTCATTCCTGAAATCTTTGACTTGGAGAAGTTCTACGCGTGGAATATCATGAATATCCTCGCGGGAAGCCCGCACTATGACGATACTTTCGGCAATCTCTTTCTTCTCTTTGACCCCGCGAGCGGCCGCTTTGAGCTTTCCCCGTGGGACCCAGGCGTTCGCCCCGTTTTGAGCGCCGGCGCGCGATACGAGGACACGAACATGCGGCTTGCGCGCCGGATACTTTCCGTGCCGAAGTTTCTCTCTCGGCGCAACGAACTCCTGCGCGCGTACCTGACTGACCCAGGCAATCTCGCCGACGACCTTGCCTTTTTTGACCGGCTCTATCGGGAGACCAGACGCGACTTCTTCTCGGATAGCGCGAAGCTCTACAACAACCTGCAATTCCTGCGGCAGGTGAAGACCTTCCGCGCGCAGGCGGCAGAGAATTTCCGCGACGCCCCGCTCGTGCTCTCGTTTGACAAGGCGCACTACGCGCGGGCTGCGGACCGGGGCGCAACCCGCCTTGAAGCCCTCCCTTTCACTCATTCATTCGCGCGACTTGCCGAGCTCGCCCTGTCAGTGGACGCGTTTGTCTTGCGTTACCCTCTCTTTCAAAAGGTGAGTGAGCGCGAGGCGCTTCTTCCCGCGGGGGCGCACACCTTTTCTGAAGACATCATCATGCCCTCGGGCGTCTCGCTTACCATAGAGCCGGGCGCCACGCTCTACTTGGGCGACGGCGTCTCGCTTATGGTCTTCGGAGCCCTGCGCGCCGAGGGGGAGGCAGTGCGCCCCCTCCGGGTGCTCCGCGCGTATCCGGGGAG
>ERZ1292633.3398-Hain-H41-02um-R1-3398-length-15536-cov-5_pt1 | contig 15536 bp, 14 predicted proteins | sample MGYA00564406_ERZ1292633 | MGnify/ENA primary metagenome ERZ1292633 (study PRJEB36523, sample SAMEA6512639) | groundwater metagenome | collected 2019-01-08 | study: AquaDiva: Metagenomics assemblies of 32 groundwater samples | reverse complement strand
TTCGCCGCTCCGACCTCGTGAAGTTCGCGCGCCGCGCCGACGCCTGGGTGGAGGCGCGCGCGCTTCTGGACGATGCCGCTCGCCTCTCCGGCACGGTGGCGCATGCGCCTCCGTCGATCGCCTCGGAACCGCTCCGACCGACGAAGGATCGGGAATAGCCGATGCGACTCGCCGCCCCCTGGTTCCTGCTCGTGGCGCTCCCTCTCTTCGCGGCCTGGCTACTGCGAATTCGCGGGCGGCGCTATCGGGAGCCGGAACTTCCCGTCTCGAGCCTCGCGGCCTTTCCCTCGTCGCATGGATGGCGGACGCGGGTGGCGCCGCTCCTCGGATGGCTCGTCCCGCTGGCGGCCGTTTCGTTCGTAATCGCGTCGGCGCGTCCCCAGGCGGGGCGCGAGATGCGCGAGGTCGTGAGCGAGGGGATCGACATCGTTCTCGCGATCGACGTTTCGGGGAGCATGCGATGCGAGGACTTCCGTCCGCAGAACCGACTCTTCGTGGCGAAGGCGGTGGCGAAGGAATTCATTCTCGGGCGAAAGCAGGATCGGATCGGACTCGTCGCGTTCGCGGGTCGAAGCGAGCTGATCGCGCCGCTCACGCTCGACTACGAGGGACTTGCCGCGCTGATCGATGGGCTCGACTTCGGAATGCTCCCCGACGGGACGGCGGTCGGCGCTGCGATCGCCCAGGGAGCGCAGCGCCTGCGGGAGGCGAAGGGGAAGAGCCGCGTCCTCATCCTCCTTACCGACGGGATCAGCAACGCGGGACCCGTCGACCCCATCACTGCGGCACGGCTTGCCGCCGCGGTCGGCGTGCGCGCCTACACGATCGGCGCGGGAACGCAGGGTCAGGCGCCCTTCCCGGTGGACGACCCGATTCTCGGCCGACGCTACGTCTGGGTCAGGTCGGAGGTGGACGAACCGACGCTTCAAGCGGTCGCCACGCTGACGCAGGGACGCTTCTTCCGCGCCACCACGGCGGCGCTGCTTGCCCGTGTCTATCAGGAGATCGATAAACTGGAACCGTCGCGCGTGGAGACCCGTTCTTATACGAAGTGGGCGGAGATCGGCCCAGCGTTTATCGTGGCCGGACTTCTCCTCCTGGCTCTCGACCTCCTCTTCCGGACGACGCTGCTCCGGCGCTATCCCTAGGAGACGATCACGGTGCGCTGGGCGGCTCCCGAGACCTTCATGCTCTTCTGGATCATGCCGGCGGCGCTGGCGTTCCTTTTCTGGATCGCGCGGGCCCGTCGCCGGGACGAGGCCGCCCTGGGCGATCCTGACGCGCTCCGTCGTCGCTGGGGTGCGCCGGGGCGCTGGAACTGCCATGTACGGACCATCCTGTTCCTGACCGCCGCCGCCGCCGGAATCGTGGGGCTCGCCCGCCCGCAGGCAGGGCTGCGGCTCGTAAGCACCACCACCACCGGGCCCGATGTCGTGGTCGCGCTCGATCTCTCCGAGAGCATGCACGCGCGGGACGCCAAGCCCGATCGCCTCGGCGCCGCGCGGCGCGAGATCGCGACCCTCTTGCGGGAGCTCGAAGGTTCCGCGATCGGACTTGTCGGCTTCGCGGGGGATGCCCGCGTGCTGAGCCCGCTCACGACGGATCTGGAAGGGCTGCGCGACCGTATCGACGCCGCGAATCCCGCGGAACTCGACATGCCGGGAAGCGACGTCGGCGGCGCCGTGGTTTTGGCCGCGCAGCTTCTGCGCCGGCCTGGTGACCGGCCTCGCGCGATCGTGCTCGTGACCGACGGGGAACAGCTCGGAGGCGACATCGCCCAAGGGCTCCCCGTTCTTCGCGCCTCGGGGGCGTCGCTGATCGTTCTCGGCGCCGGCACTCCGGAGGGCGCCACCATTCCCGTGACCGACACGACCGGCGCCGTGGTCGGAGTGAAGCGTGACGCCCGGAACCAGGTCGTGCAGACGCGCCTCGCGGAGGAGCCGCTTCGAGCGCTCGCCCGCTCGGCCGGAGGGCGCTACGAGCGCGCCGACGGAAGCGGTCGCGCCGGCCGGCTCGCGGCGGGCTACGCGCGCGGCCATGAGCGGGGCGACCGAGGGGGGCGATCGCTTCGCGCGTTCGACGAACGTTTCCACTGGCTCGCGGCGCTGGCGGCGCTACTTCTGGGGGCGGAAGCGCTGGTACCGCGGCGGAGGAGCGCGTGACGCCACGAACGGGAGTTCGTCACGAGACCGCGGCGTGGCGCGGGGCGCTCCTTCTCCTCGTCGCGCTCGCCGCCACCGGCGCCGGCTACGAGTGGGGCGGCCCCGCGGCGCGCGGACTTCGAGATCTCCGTGCGGGGAAATCGAGCGAGGCGTTGGCGGCGTTTGAAGAGGCGCGCCGCGAGCGGCCCCGCCTGGGGGCGATCCGGTTCGACCAGGCCCTCGCCTTCCGCGCCGCGGGACTCTCCGATTCGGCCCGCGCCGCCTATCGCGACGCCCTGCGTCTCGAGGGAGAACCAGCCCGTGCCGCGGCGGCCTACAACCTCGGGAACGAAGCGCTGAACGCGGGGAAGTTGGACGACGCCATCGGCTCGTATCGCGACGCGCTCCGGAGGGAACCGCATCGCGCCGATGCGAAACGAAACCTCGAGGAAGCGCTTCGCCGATCGCGGGAAGCGAAGAAGCAGCAGCTCTTGGGGAGCGAAGGTACGGCGGGGGAAGGATCGGGAGGGACCGGAAATCGCCAGGGCGGGAAGACGCCGCCCCCGCGCGGCGCCGCCTCGGCGCCGGAGCGGCGGCCAAGCGGCGCGCCGCCCGACCCGGGATCGAAGCTCGGGGCGCCGCTTCCCAGCCGCGAAGAGGCGGAACACTGGCTCGAGGCGCTCGAAGCGGAGCGGCGGGCCTCCCGAGCGCGCGAGCAGCTTTCCAAGCGCTCCTCTTCGAGCGAGAAGCGAAGCGAACGTGACTGGTAGCCGTCTTGAGGCGCGCCGCGCCCTCCGAGCCGCCGTGCCGCTGGCGCTCGCCTTTCTGGCGCTACTCTCGCCACGCGCGGCGGCGGGCGTGCTCCGGGCGCAGGCCGCGATCGATCGACCGGTGGTCGTGAGGGGGGAGCCGGTCCTCGTCAACGTGACGGTCGACAGCGACGGATTCTCAGGTGCGTCGGTGGAAGCACCGCGCGCCGAGGGGCTCTCGATCGAGCGAGCCGGGACGTCGCAGAGTCTGGTGATGGCCGCCGGAAGCGTCGTGCGCACCGACATCGCGATCTTCCGCGTGTCAGCGTCGCTCCCGGGGAAGTACACGATTCCTCCCTTCACGATCGTGGCGGGCGGGAAGCGATCGGAGACCGCGACGGTCTCCTTCGAGGTCGTGGCGTCGCTCCCGTCGGGCGGTGTCGACCCCGGCGCCGAGACCGAAGAGGGGGCTCCGATCTTCGCGCCTCGCCGTCGATCGCCGCCGCGTCGCTTGGAACGAACAAATCGTCGCTCGCGTGCAGATCTTCTCCCGCGGCCCGCTAGAGGAGATGCCGCTTTGGGAACCGCCGCAGGCGGCCGGATTCTGGGGGGAAGCGCTCGGCGAGGCTCGTCACGACCGGGTCACGATCGAGGGGCAGGTCTACGATCGTTACGAGCGGGTGCACGCTTTCTTTCCGACGCGTCCCGGACGCCTGACACTCGGCCCTGCCCGTGCGCGTGTGCGCGCGGCGCGCCGGCACGAGCCGGGGCTCGATCCGTTCGGCGGCCTCTTTCCGGCGCCCGGGGTTGAAATGGTCGAGGTCCCGATCGAGGCGGCGCCGGTGGACATCACCGTCGAGCCGCTTCCGCAGGGGGCGCCTCGCGAGTTTCAGGGAGCGGTGGGAAATCTCGCGCTCGCGGTGCGCGTCGATCGGCCGCGCGTCCGCGTCGGCGAACCGCTCACCGTTTCAACTTCTGTGCGCGGAGAAGGAAATCTAGCCTCAGCGTCCGATCCCGTCATCGTGGCGGTCCCCGCTTGCCCTTCGTATCCCGCGGGCGCCCGGACAGAACTCGATCGCTCGGGCGACCGTCTGCGCGGCGCGCGCCGGCGAGAGATTGCCTTCGTCCCCGACCAGCCGGGATCGCTCCTCGTGCTCCCGATCTCGTTCGCCTGGTTCGATCCGGAAGCGGGGCGCTACCGCGTGCAGCGCTCCGACACGATCGTGGTGCGCGTCGACCCGGCCAAGGAGGGAGGCGCGCTCGACGCGGACGTGACGCGGACGGCGATCGGCGTCCCGGCCGCATCGCGACCCGCCTCTTCCTCGCCGGGAGCGCGGGAAACCGCCGATTTCTCGGGCTGGCCGAGCGGCGTGTCGCTCGCGGCGGGTCTCTTCTCACTCCTTGGATACGCGGGGTTCGGGGTGGCCGCGACTTTTCGCCGGCGTGCCGCCGCCGACCCGCGCCGCCGCCGTCACGCCCTCCTCCGAGAGGCCGCGGACGTCGTCGCCGCTGCGAGCGCGGAACCGGGTGCGCCCCGCGCGGCGGAGCAGGCGGGGGCGGCTCTCCGCGACGCGGCGGGGATTCGTTTCGGGATCGATCCGGAAGGGCGCTCGCGCCGCGATCTCATCGACCGGCTCCGTGCGGCGAGTGTCGAACCGGACGAGGTCGAGCGGATCGCGGAAGCGCTGCGGAGTCTGGAACAGGTTGCCTTCGCTCCCGGCGGATCGGGCGACGTGGCGGCGGCGCTCCGGGGAGCCGCCGATCTGGCAAGGCGCTGGAGCGACGAATGCCGGCCCTGAACGGCGCGACGGCGCTCTACAACGCGGGGAGCGACGCCCTGGCCCAGGGCCAGCTCGGAGAGGCGGTCCTCTTCCTGCGAGGCGCTGCGAGGCTAGAACCGCGCGCGGCCGACGTGGCGAGGAACCTGTCGATCGCGGAGGCGCGGGTGGCACTCTCGCGCGGAGAAGTCACCGATCGCGCGGGCGGGAACGGCGTGGGCGGAAGCGGGTTCTACCTCTCGTCGGGCGAGGGTTGGCTCCTGGCGACGCTGCTCATGGCGATCGGCGCCGCCGGGATGGCCTGGCGCTGGCGGCGTGCCGGCGTCATCAGCGGCCGAACAACGCGAGAGACACGGCCGCGGCGTCTGATGCGTCGAGCCCTCGATGCGACAGGGGTCATTGGGCTCTTCGTCGCCGCGCTTCTCGCGGCCGCCGCGCTGAACGAGCGCTACTTTCCGGAGGCGGTGGTTCTCGGCGCCTCGCTTCCGCTCGCGGCCGCCTCGGGACAGCCGCTCCCCGACGCACCGGCGCTCGTGGCGGGGGAACGGGTCCGCCTGGCTGGCGAACGAGAGGGGCTGGTGGAGATCCGATTAGGCGGCACCTCGGTCGGTTGGGGACGCGTTTCGGGCGTGTGGCGAGTGCGCGACGCCGCACGCTATACTCCTCCTTCTTCGACGGAGCGTGGAGTGCGCAGGGAGGGCTTGGATGGCTAACGCGGCGGCGGCATTGATCACGGGAGGAACGGGGGCGCTCGGCTCGGTCGTGGCGCGGACTTTTCTCGCGGCGGGCTATCCCGTCGCCGTGACCTACCGCGGCGCGACGGAGTGGAAGGCGCTCGCCGCATCCGAGCCGGCCGCGGTCTCCGGTAACAGCCTCCTCGGCATCGAGACGGACATCACCGACGAGGAGTCGGTGCGCCGGGCGGTCACATCGGCCAGCACCGCCTTCGGACGGCTCGACGTTTTGGTGCACGTCGCCGGCGGTTATGCCGGCGGCGCGCCGGTCGAGTCGGTCGACGCACGGACCGTTCGATCGATGATCGAAACGAATCTCGTCTCGGCCTTCTGGGCCGCGAAGCACGTCATCCCGCACGCCAAGCGGCGCGCTCGCGGACGTCTCCTCTTCATCTCCTCACGCGGAGCTCTCGAGAGCTACCCGGGCGCGGCCGCCTACGCGGCGGCCAAATTGGGGCTCCACGCTCTGGTCGAGACGCTTGCCAAGGAGCTGAAGCACGAGGGAGTCACCGCCAATGCGGTCCTGCCGAGCCTCATCGACACGGCGGCGAATCGCGCCTCCATGCCCGACGGCAAGTTCGACAACTGGGTAAAGCCAGAAGCGGTCGCCCAGCTTCTACTGTTCCTCGCGTCCGAGGCCGCCGCGGCGACCTCGGGAGCACTCATTCCGATCTATGGGAGGGCCTGATGAGCCAACCCCGTCAGAAGTACAGCAAGGGCGCCCGCATCGCGCCCGAGCCGCTGAAGCCCGGCACGACCGTGGAGCAACTCGTCGACAGCACGTTCCTGGCCTACAACGGCGCGCGCCTCCGCGAGGCCTGCCGTCTCTTCGTGGAGCGGATGCTCGAGCCGGACGTCACGGTGGGCCTCACCCTGAGTGGAGCGCTGACGCCCGCGGGCCTGGGGCGCTCCTGCCTCATTCCGCTTCTCAAGTCGGGCTTCGTCGACTGGATGATCTCGACCGGAGCGAATCTCTATCACGACACCCACTTTGGAATCGGCCTCACCATGCACCAGGGGCAGGCGAACGCCGACGACATCGCGCTCCGCGAGCAGGGGATCGTGCGGATCTTCGACATCTTCTTCGACTACGAAGTTCTGCTCTCCACCGACTCGTTCTTCCGAGAGGTGATGCGGCTTCCGGAGTTCCGCCAGCCGATGAGCACGGCGGAGTTCCACTACCGCGCCGGCCGCTACGTGGCGGAGCGGGAGAAGGCGTTGGGGCAGGTGGAGACGTCGCTCCTCGCGGCCGCGCACGGACTCGAGGTGCCGATCTACACCTCGTCGCCCGGTGATTCGTCCATCGGTATGAACGCGGCCGCGCTTCAACTGGAAGGCCAGGCGATGCACTGGGACGTCTTCCGAGACGTGAACGAAACCGCTTCCATCGTCTACGACGCGAAGAAGCAGGGAGGGAAGAGCGCCATTCTCATCCTGGGCGGCGGCTCTCCTAAGAATTTCGCGTTGCAGACGGAGCCGCAGATCCAGGAAGTGCTCGGTCTCGACGAAGCCGGCCACGACTACTTCTTACAGGTGACCGACGCCCGCGCCGACACGGGTGGACTTTCCGGCGCCACGCCGGGCGAAGCCGTCTCGTGGGGAAAGATCGATCCCGACCGGCTGCCGGATGCCGTGGTCGCGTACGTGGACAGCACGATCGCGCTTCCCATCCTGACAGCGTATGCGCTGAGCAAGCGTCCCGCGCGGCCGCTGAAGCGGCTCTACGCCAAGCGGGAGGCGCTCCTCGCGGGCCTCAAGTCGGCGCACGCGGAGGCGCGCGCGGCGGGGACTCGGTGACCGATCTCGATCGTGGGGCCTCGGTCTGGAGCGTGACGTCGCTCCGATTGCCGGCACTCCTCTTGTTCCTCCTGCTCCACACCTTCCTGGCGGGCCGTTCCGCGGAGGCCGGCCCGGGTTCCTCGTCTCGACTTTGCGGGGCGTGCCATGGACCGCTCCGAACTCAGTGGGCCGGTTCGGCGCACGCGACGTCGTGGACGAATCCGGTCTTCCAGGCGTTTCTTGCGGAGGCGCGGGAGAAGCTGGGGGGCGACATTCAGGCAAACTGCCTTCCTTGTCACGCGCCGCTCGCGCACGTGTCGGGAGACGAGCGGGTGGCCGATTCGGTAGCGCGGGAGGGAGTCGGCTGCAACTTTTGCCACAACCTGAGCGCCGTCGATCCCTCCACGAAGCCCGGCTCCTATACGTTCGATCCGTCGAATCCGAATCTCATGCGTGGTCCCTACCGGGATGCCGATCCGAATGGCGCCCACGAAGCGATCTACAGCGAGATCCACACGAAGTCCGAGTTCTGCGCCTCCTGTCATTCGGCCTCGCATCCGCGGAGCGGGCTTCTGATCGAGGGGACCTACCTCTCGTGGAAGCGCTCGAGCGGCGCGGAGTACGACATGACCTGCCAGGAGTGCCACATGCCGCCGGCGTCGGGTAAGGCCGCGACCGTGGCGAAGAAGTCGCGTCCGGCCGTCAGCGCGCACTCCTTCATCGGTCCACGCTCCTCACCGGCCTGGCTCTCCGACGCCGCGACGATGAAGGGGTCGGTCGCCGCCGGGCGTCTCCGCTTGGAAGTGGAGAACGTGAAAGCGGGGCATTCGCTTCCGGGCGGTGGCAATTCGATGCGGACCATCACGCTCGACGTCGCTTTTTTCAATGCGTCGGGAGTGGAAGTGCAGAAGATCCAGGCGGAGCGATTCGGCACCGAGTTCGCCGACGCGGATGGGATGTTTCCGGTGCCGAAGTGGGTCGGACACACCGTGGCGCGGGCCACGGAGATCGGGCCCGACAGTTCGAGAGTCGTCCTTTGCGATCTTCCGCCGGGGGCTTCCCGCGCGGAGGCGGTTCTCACCTATCACGCGATTCACCCTGCCTATCGAGCGATGCTCGTGAAGCGCGGCGTGGATCTTTCCAGTCGCGCGCCGACCGTTCTGGCGCGGACCACGGTGGTGCTCCCATGAATGCATCGATAACCGATCGCCCGATTCCGCTTCTCGACCTCGCCGCGCTTCATCGCCCGCTCGCGGACGAACTTCGCCAGGCATTCGACCGCGTCCTCACCTCGGGCCAATTCATCCTCGGGGCGGAGCACGACGCGTTCGAGCGGGAACTCGCGGCGGCCTGCGGCGCCAAGCACGCCGTCGGGGTTTCCTCGGGCACGGCGGCCATTTCAGTCGGGCTCCAGGCGCTGGGGGTCGGCGCTGGCGACGACGTCATCGTTCCAGCTTTCACCTACTTCGCCACCGCGAGCGCGGTGATCCATTCGGGCGCGCGCCCGGTCTTCGCCGACGTGGAGCCCGTTCGGTTCGGGTTCGATCCGGAGCGACTGGAGGCGGCCATCACGCCGAAGACGAAGGCGATCGTGCCGGTCCATCTCTACGGACTGGCCTGCGATCTGGCGCCGATCGTGGAGCTCGCCGAGAGGCGTGGGCTCGCGGTGCTGGAGGACGCGGCACAGGCGATCGGCGCCACCGACCGCGGTCGACCCGTCGGTGCGACCACCGCGGGGGCGACGCTCTCGTTCTTTCCGACAAAGAATCTGGGCGCCCTGGGAGACGCCGGCGCGTTCCTGACCGATCGCGACGATGTCGCCGCAAGGATGAGGCTCTTGCGCGTCCACGGAGACGCGGGTGATTACCGCCACACGGCGTTCGGCACGAATGCGCGGCTCGACGGACTGCAGGCGGCGCTCCTTCGCGTGAAGCTCCGCCATCTCGCCGCCTGGACGGAGGCGAGACGACGGAACGCGGCTCTCTATCGTGAGGTGCTGGCCGGGAGCGACGTTACCCTCCCCGCCGAGCCGGAGGGAGCACTTCACACCTATCACCAGTTCACCATCCGAGCGCCGCGCCGCGATGCGCTCCAGTCACACCTGCGGGAGCGGGGGATCGCGTCGCGCATCTACTACCCGATCCCCGTTCCGGCGCAACCCTGCTTCCGGGAGACGGGCACGCCGCAGAGCGGCTTCCCGGTCTCGGATCAGCTCGCGAAGGAAGTTCTCTCGCTTCCCGTGGGACCAGAGCTGACCGCGGAGTCGATCGGCCGGATCGCGGCCGCCGTGCGCTCCTTCTATGGCACCGGGGCAGGCTCGTGATGCCACGCCTCGTTCGGATCGCGCTCGTCGGCCTCGCTTCCGTCGCCGCCGTGGTCGCGTTGGTCATCGGAGTCGCATGGGCCTTCCTCCCGCGCGAGTGGGTTTCAGAGGAGGCCAAGCGCCAGGCCGCGGCGATCAGCGGCGCTTCGATCGAATGGAAGCAACTCAAGCCGGGCCTCGAATGGTTGGCCATCGGAGTCCGGATCGAGGGCCTCGCCATCCGGATGCCGCGCGAGGGCGATCCGAGACTCGATCTGAAGGCGAAAGAGGTCTTCGTCCGCTTCAAGCTTCTGCCGCTCCTGTCGCGCCGCGTGGAGATCGCCGCGGCCCGGGTGAAGGGCGCGGGAATCGCCACCTGGGATCGCGGTCCAGTTCCGCCGCAGGAGAAGCCCGCCGCGGGGGAAGGCGCGGCGGGAGGCATGGCGCTGGCGCTTCCGAAACTCGAACTCGACGGGATCGACATTCGCACCCGTGATCTCTACGGAGGCGGAGTCGATCTCCGCCGCCTGCACGGCGTCGCCGAGATCGGCGGAACACTCCAGGTGCCGCGCGCGGTGCGCGTCGAGGCCACCGTGGAGAGTCTCTTCTGGAAACCATCCGCACGCGATCCGCTCCTGGCGCTCCCGTCTCCGCTCAAGGCGAGTATCGCCATGAAGGGAACCGGCGGAGCGGCGCCACGCCTCGACGTGACGCGCGGTGTCATCCTGCTCGGTCCGCTGAAGAGCGAACTGAGCGGATCGATCGTGCTTCCGGCGGCCAGCGCGCCGTCCGGCGCCCCGCGCCTCGATCTCACGCTCACCGGAGCCGCGCAGGAGGTTCGCTCCAGCGATCCGGCATTCCGGGCGTTGGCGGCCTCTTCGCCCGCGACGTGGTCCACGAAGGCTTCGTGGCAGATCAGAATAGCGGGGACGCCTGAGGCGCCAGTGCAGACGGGGACGCTCACGCTGAAACCGGTTCTCGTGGAATCGGGCGCGAACAAGTTCTCCCTCGACGACGTTGGCGCCTCCTGGAGCGTCACGCCCGACCGGCATTTCACCGCGCAGGCGCAGGGAAGCGGCTCCGGCCTTTCGCTGAAGCTGGACGCGAAAGGGTCCACGGAGCCGGGTGGTGAATCGAATGGAACGTTTCAACTCGACGCTCCCGCGGCGCGCCTGAATGGACTGGCGCCCAACACGCCGACCTGGAAGAGCGGCATGCTCGGCGTTCGCGCTGTCTTCGTGAGCCGCGGACCGGCGCCGCCGGTGGTGAAGTGGACGCTGAATGGCCGCGACCTGAGCGGTACCGCACCCGGGATCGAGCCTCCGATCCGCCGCCTCCAGTTTCAACTGGCGGGCGATGCGGAACGGGTGGACGTCCGCTCGCTCGACGCTACGATCGGATCGACCACGGCTTCGGTGACGGGCGCGGTGACGATGGGGAAACCGCTTGGCACGGGGGTCTTCACGGCGCATCTGGATCGGTTCATCGCCGAGGAATGGGCGCCTCCCGTTCCGGCGAAGGGGGCGGCGGCGAAGACCGCTCCGGCTCCGGCTCCCGCGACAGCCGCGCCCGCGCTCCCCTTCAGACTTCTGACGGCCGACGTGTCGATCGGAGAACTCCGCCAGGGAACGATGACCGTGCGCGATCTCACGGTGCCGGTCCGTTTCGAGGCAGGCACGCTCACCGTCGAGCCGATCCGCGGCGCCATCGGCTCCGGCACGATTTCGGGCGGGCTCACCGTGCGTAATCTGGCGGCGAAGCCATCGTATGCGCTCAAGCTTGACGTGCAGAAGGCGCCGGTTGAGGAATTCGCTCGCGGGCTCATCCCGTTCAAACTTGGACTCACCGGCGCGCTGAGCGGCGCGATCGATCTCGCCGGACCTGGCTTCCCGGGCGCGGCCGCGGGCGAGTCGCTGCGCGGGAACCTGGCGGGCACGGTGGAGCAGGGGAAGATCGCCGAAACCGAGACGATCCGAAAACTCCGTAGCGCGCTCGGGATCGACGGCAACACGGACATGGCGTTCAAGACGATCACGCACGTGCTCCGCATCGAGGGAGGGCGGCTGCTCCTCGACAAGGTGCGGGGCGATCTTGGCGCCGACAAGTTTGAACTGTCGGGAGCCCTCGGACTCGACAAGTCGATGAATCTCGGGCTCGTCCTTCGGCTCGCACCGGAACGACTGAAGGGAAGCGGCGCGCTGGCCGAGTTCGCCCGCTACTCGCGCGACGCCGAAGGCCGCCTTCCGATCGAACTTTCGATCGGAGGGACCACGGAAGCGCCCAAGGTGCAGCTGAAGGCGGGGAAGTTCCTCGACGTCGCCGGAAAGGGTTTGAAGGTGAACCTCACCCAAGCGCTGTCGAAGTCGCTCGCCGAGAAACTGGCGCCGCCGAAGAAAGCCGGCGCCACAGACACCACCGCCACGTCCACGTCCGCTGACTCGGCAGGCGCGCGTCCCGATAGCGCCGCGGCTGAAGATCCGCTGAAGAAGAGCCGGGACGCGCTTCGGCGGTTGCTCGGCAAGTGATCCCCGGATCCACCGCACCCGCGATCGAAACGGCGGAGCTGACCCGCCGTTTCCGCACGCGGCGCGAGCGCGATGTCGAGGCGCTCCGCGGGGTCGACCTGCGCGTCGAGCGGGGAGAATGCTTCGGCCTGCTCGGCCCGAACGGGGCGGGGAAGAGCACCCTCATCAAGATTCTCACCACGCTTCTTCTCCCGACCACGGGCCGCGCGCTGGTCGCGGGCTTCGACGTCGCCACGGAGGCGCTCTCCGTTCGCCGCCGCATCAACCTCGTTTCCGGAGGCGATTCCTCGGGTTACGGAATTCTGACGGTGAGGGAGACGCTTCACCTCTTCGCGCGATTCTACGGCGTACCGTGGCCGGTCGCGCGGCAGCGCGCGGAAGAGCTGATGGAGATCACCGTGCTTGGCCCCAAGGCCGACACGCGGATGTCGGGGCTCTCCACCGGAATGAAGCAGAAGGTCAATTTCGCTCGCGGCTTCATGAGCGATCCAGAGATCATCTTCCTCGACGAGCCGACGCTGGGCCTCGACGTGGAGGCTTCCCGGTCGATCCGCGGCTTCATCGCCCGATGGGTTCGGGAGCGGCCCGGGCGAACCGTCCTCCTCACGACCCACTACATGGTGGAGGCCGACGAACTCTGCGGCCGGGTGGCGATCATCGACCACGGCAAGATTCTCGCGCTCGACACCCCCATGGCGCTGAAGCGCGCGCTCCCGGAAGAGTCGGCATTCATTCTTCACGTGGCCTCGGCGCCGCCGGAGGGTTGGTCGGAGCGGCTGGCGGGGGTGCGGACGGCGCTCCAGCACACGCACCCGGGGACCGGCGCCATGGAGATTCGCCTCACGCTTGCCGAGGATCAGGTGATCGGGGAGGTGCTGGGAACGCTCCGCGACCTCGGGATCGCGGTCCTCAACCTGACGAAGCAGGAGCCGTCGCTGGAGAGCGTTTTCGTCCATCTCGTCGGCCGTGGATTCGAAGAGGCGGACGCCGCCGCGGGAGCCGAGGGAGCATGAGCCGCGACCGGCAGGATCTCCGCGAACGGATCGTCATGAATCTGGGCGCGGTGACGGCGCGCGCGAGCGTGAGGATCGTGGCGGCGTTTCGGGAGCGATCGTGGCTGCTGGGAGAGACGCTCTTTCCGATCCTCTCCATGGCGACGTTCGTCCTCGTCTATCGCGGCCTTGGCGCACCCCGGGCGTTCGAGAGCTTCGCGGTCCTTGGCGGCGCCATGATCGCCTACTGGAACAACGTGCTCTGGAGCATGGCGAGTCAGTTCTTCTGGGAGAAGGAGCAGGGGCAGCTCCAGCTCTACCTCATCACGCCGGTCTCGCGAATGTCGATTCTACTCGGAATGGCGTTCGGCGGAATGCTGGCGACGACGACGCGAGCGATCGTGATCCTCCTGGCGGGGATCTTCCTCTTTCATGTTCCATTTCCCTGGGAGCGGGCCCCGGGAGCGCTGGGGCTTTTCCTGCTGACACTGGGAGCGCTGTACGGACTCGGCATGATCCTCAGCAGCGTCTTCTTCCTCTGGGGCCGCGAAGCGTGGAATACGGTGACGCTCTTCCAGGAGCCGGTCTACCTGCTCTCCGGATTCTATTTCCCGGTCAGCGCGCTCGGCACCGTCGCGGCGTCGGTGGCGGGCTTCATTCCAATCACGCTCGGACTCGACGGGATCCGCCAGATTCTCTTCGGCGAGGCGGCGAAGGGCTTCATCCCCGTGGTTTGGATCGTCCCGATCCAGGCCGCGCTCCTCGTCCTCTACCTCCTTCTCGCGCATCGGGCGCTCCTCGTCATGGAGAACCTGGGCAAGCGGGAAGGGCGGCTGACGATCCGGGGAGGCTGATCGCGTGCGGAGGACGTGGGAGACGATCCGGGCAGGAGCGTGGATTGGGTGGCAAGTTGAGGCGAATTGGGCCGACCCGTTTCTCTTCGCCGCCTTCGCCATCGCGAAGCCGCTGGCCACGACGCTCATCCTGTTTCTCATGACGAAGCTCGTCTCCGGCGGCGCCGTGGGCGCGGAGGCGTTCCACCAGCTCTTCATCGGTAATACCTTCTTCCTCTACGTGACCGAGGTGCTGATCGGGATCTCCTGGGCCGTATTCCGGGACCGCGAAGATTACGAGACGCTCAAGTACATCTACGTGGCGCCGATCCGCTTCCTGCCCTATCTCCTGGGAAGGGGATTGACGAAGATCGGAACGGCCTCGATCGGCGTCGCCTTCGCGCTGGCGTTCGGAGGGCTCGTCCTCGGCGTGCCGATCCGCCACGATGTCGTGACGCTGGCGCGGCTGTTCGGCGTGACGATCTTGGGACTGATCGGAGTGGCGTGGCTAGGGGTGGCGCTGGCGGGAATCTCGCTCGTCGTGGCGCGCCACAGCATCAACCTGAACGAAGGGCTGGGCGGCGTCTTCTACCTACTCTGCGGCGCCGTCTTTCCGCTCGACGTCCTGCCGGCGTGGGTGCAACGCATCTCCCTCTTGCTGCCGTTCACGTACTGGCTGGAATTGCTGCGGCGGATCGTGACGGGGAAGTCCTACTCTGGAATTTTGCGGAGTACCGACGATGGATCACTCTTGCTGATCCTGGCCGCTACGACGGCGGCAACCGTCGTGGGAGGCTTTTTCTGGTTCGCGTGGTGCGAGCGCACCGCGAGAGCCAAGGGCCTCATCGACTGGAAGTCGAACTACTAGCGCCCCGCCGCGCGCTTCGTGGCCGCTAGGCCGTGGCGCGAGCAGCGCTCTTCTTGTTGGCCCGAAGTGTCCTTCCGAGGAACACGTTCAGCGGGTGATTCCGAGGCAGGATGGGAACCACCGGCGGACGCCGCACCCCTAGCTTCCGAAGCGCGTCGTGCGCGGAGTCGTAACTGGGATTCCAGGAGAGCGCCTGGTTGAATGCCTTGATCGCGTCGTTCTTCCGCCCCGCCAGGACGTAGACCTCGCCAAGGTTGAAGTAGTGCTCGGGGCGGTGATACTCCGCCTCGATCGCCCTCCGGCAGAGCTGTTCCGCGTCGGAGAACCTGCGCTGGGCGTGCGCCGTGGCCAGTCCGAGGTAGCTCAGATAGCCTCGCGCCATCGGCTCCAGAACGACCGCCTCCTGGAAGTGCGTTAGCGCATCCTGGTAGCGGCAGGCGTAGAGCATCCGGACGCCCGACATGAACTGGTCGTGTCCCATCGCGCCCACGACGGCGATTTGACGCTGACGGCGCTCTTTCAAACTGCCCATGGCGTGAATCCTCCCGGGGCATACTGCTCGCAAGGGGCGTGCCGCGATGCGCCAGCGCCAGGGTTCCATGACAAGTATTTGCAAGGGGTTCAGGGGCATCGAGTTGCGAACGTGGGCATCGTGCGCATCGCCGTGGAGGGCGGAATCGGGCCACGTTCCGAGAACCATCTTGCCATGCGGGGATTGCGTCTTGTAACGTACGTGCTAGGGGAGGAGGCAAATTGTCAACCCCCACCCACAGATCTCTCAAAGGAATGAGCCCCGCCACGCTCTCACCGACTGTTGAGATTCCGCTGCTCCAGC
>ERZ1292633.1621-Hain-H41-02um-R1-1621-length-24123-cov-5_pt2 | contig 15539 bp, 9 predicted proteins | sample MGYA00564406_ERZ1292633 | MGnify/ENA primary metagenome ERZ1292633 (study PRJEB36523, sample SAMEA6512639) | groundwater metagenome | collected 2019-01-08 | study: AquaDiva: Metagenomics assemblies of 32 groundwater samples | reverse complement strand
GCCCGCCGCGGCGGCCAGTCCCCAAGCCAGCCGCTCGCTATTCTTGCGATGGTGCGCCACCGGCGCCGGCAGGCCGAGCTGCGAGCCGCCCTCGGCGATCCAGGCGAGCTGCAGCCGCACGTCGTGCGCCGTGTGCCAGCGGTCTTTGGGATCCTTCGCCAGGCAGGTCGAGATCACCCGGTCGAGCGCCGGCGGCGAGAGCGGCGCCAGCGCCGAGATCGGCGGCGGGGAGCCGCTCATGATCGCCCCGATCAGGCTCGCCTGGCTCGTTCCCGAAAACGCCTTCTTGCCGGTCGCCATCTCGTAGAGCACACAGCCGAGCGCGAAGAGATCGCTCCGTGCGTCCGCCTCCCGCCCCTCGAGCTGCTCCGGCGCCATGTACTGGAACGTCCCCAGGATCATCCCCGCCGAAGTGAGCGGCGCCGCGTGCTGCTCGGTCGGCAGCCGACCCATCTGCGTCAGGCTCGACTCCGGCGTCGCGGCGTGGAGCTTCGCCAATCCAAAATCGAGCAGCTTCACCCCTCGCTCGGTGACGAAGACGTTCCCCGGTTTCAAATCGCGGTGGACGATCCCCGCCCCGTGCGCCTTCTCGAGCGCGTCGGCGATCTGGATCCCGAGCCGGAGCACTTCTTCGATCGGCAGCGGCCCCCTGGCGATCCGGTCGGCGAGCGACTCCCCTTCCAGGAGCTCCATCACCAGGTAGTCGATCTCCCCTTCCCGGCCGACGTCGTGGAGCGTGCAGATGTTCGGGTGCTGGAGCGACGAGATCGCCTTCGCCTCGCGCTCGAAGCGCGAGCGCACCTCCTCCGAGGCCGCGAGATGCTCCGAGAGCACCTTCAACGCCACCGAGCGGTCGAGCCGCGTGTCCTTGGCGCGGTAGACCTCGCCCATGCCACCCGCGCCGAGCGGTGAGATCACTTCATACGGTCCGAGGCGGGCGCCGGCGGGCAAGGTCATAGACCGAGAACCCTACAGGAATCGACCGCCGCGGTGCGCGGCGTTACACCTTACGATCACGAACCTCGCGCAGGACGCGGGCATCGTCCTGGTGACGAGGGTGATCGATGCCGCTCTTGATCGCGATCAGATTGTCGAGATCGATCCAGTTGGCTCGTGCCGAGCCGTAGCGCGACTCGATCCGGCGCTCCCAGGCGTCGGCGAACTGGATACCGCTCGACCCTCCCGGGTCGCGAAGCAGGTCCACGCGGTTGGGCTCGACGCCGAGCTGCAGGATCTCGCCACGTTTCTCGACATCCAGAAGATACGGACTGCCGAAGGCGGCGAGGGAGCGGTTGGCACGCTCGACGTTCTCGCGGTCCGGGTCGATCCAGAGATCGATGTCCTTGGTGTAACGAGGTTTGGCGTGAAAGATGAACGCCAGGCCGCCGATGATCAGGTAGCGGACGTCGTGGCGCGCGAGGAGATCGAGGATGTCCTCGAAATCGCGGACGGTTTCCACCCCTCAACGCTCGCGGGGAGTTGCGGTCGCCCGGGCGGCCTCCACCAGCTCGACATCGCGCCGCAGGGCGACGAAGGCCGAGAGACGCTCTTCCGGCGTTCGCCGCTGCCAGAACTCGAGATCCCAGGCATCGGCCTCCGCGAAGCTCGCGGCGCGATTCGCGACCAGGCGCTCGCGCCGCCCGCGGCTGCGCTCCTCCAGGGTCGAGTCGGCGCCCGCCATGCTCCGTATTCTACCGCTTTCGGCGGGCGTTTCGCCCCGCGTTGAAGCCTTCTGAGAGGCGATCAATGAGCGGCGTGTCGATCACGCTCCGATTGGACCACACGCCCCCGGGTCGAGGCCCCGCGCCGTTGGATGGGCCGGGTGGGGCGTGGGCGTGGTTCCGGCCGGGCTTCCGGGCCGGAGCGGAATTCATGCCGCAGTGCGACATTTCTCGTTAGGATCGGGGTAACCGCCGCCCGAACGGTTCTCCCGCCGGGAGAGTCCGACGGCGGCGACCGGCCCACGGAGGCGAGCGGCGGATGGCGGGAGGGCTCGAGATCGGCGGCGCGGCGCGGGCGGCCTACCCGGACGTCCTGACGGCGGAGGCGATCGCCGCGATGCGAGCGCTCGCGCCGCTCGACCGGGATCGGCGGGAGCTCATGGCGAAGCGGATCGCGGTACGCGCCGCGCGGGCGCGCGGCAACCGCCGCATCGCCTTTCTCGATCCCGACTCCTTCATTCCGCGGACCTCGATCCGGGTCGCCGACGCGCGCGCCGGCAACTTCGAGGGCAGCGCGATCCCGGCCGACCTCGAGCGCCAGTGGATCCAGGGGACGGGCCCGGCGGCGCGCCCGCGCGCGTCGCTGGAGGTGGGATTGAGGAGCGTCGCCTATGCGCTTCTCTCGGGCGCCGACGGCTGGATGTTCGACGGCGAGGACGCGCTCGGTCAGGTCGAGACGATGGCGCTCGACAACCAGCGCAACCTGAAGCTGGCGATCGCGCGCGACGAGAGGTTCCTAAGGGTCGCGGAGCAGGTCGCCGCGGAGGTGAACGGCTGGGCGCGAGGTTTCCTCGGGAGGAAGATCATCGAGGACTGGCGGCGCCAGCTCGACTTCTCCACCCGCATCTTCCGCTGCCGCGGACTTCACCTCGATGACCGGCACGTGCGCCGGACCGGCGAGGCGGGCGCCCGCGGCTTCTCCGCCTCGATCGTCGATCTGGCGCTTTATGTCGTGCACAACCAGCGCACGCTGCGTGCCGAGGGACGCTCGGTGGTCCTCTATCTGCCGAAGATCGAGACCGCCGAGGAGGCCGCGCTCTGGAGCGAGCTGCTCGCGGCGCTTGAGATTCACCTCGACCTGCCGGCTGGCACGATCAAAGTCTACGTGCTGGTCGAGCGAATCGAAGCCGCGTTCCAGCTGATGGAGATCCGCGCCGCGCTCGGCACCCACTTCGTGGGATTCAACACCGGCCGCTGGGACTACATCAACAGCGTCGCCGACGCGATGGCGTGGGATCCCGGCTTCATCAACCCGAACATCGACGCGATCGGCATGACCTACGGCTACATGCGGGTCTATGAAGATCGCGTGCGCCGGGCGGTGAACAGTCCAGACCGCAACGGCCGCCGCGCGCTCTGGCAAGGCGGGATGGAACCCAACATTCCGGTCGGCTCCGCGGCCGGCGTCGCCGCGGGGATGAAGAGAGCGGTCGCCGGCGGCGAGCGCGAGCAACGCGAGGGGGCGAGCGGCAAGTGGGTCGCGCACTGGAAGATGGTTCCGATCGTGCGGCCGGTCTGGGAGCACGCCGGCGCCGCCAATCAGCTGGGCCGCTCCTTCCCGCCGTTGACCCATACCGACGCGGACGCCGCCGGGCTGACCCTGCTCGAAGCGGCGCCCCGCACCGTGCGCGGCGCGCGCGACCTCCTCTCGGTCGCCCTCCAGTACGGCAACGCGTTCGGACGGGGCTATCAGGCGGCGGCTCTCAAAGCCGCCGACTTTTTCGGCGACGACGACGTGCTCTACCTCATGGAGGACATGGCGACCGGCGAGATCCGCGTCAGTATCCTCTGGGAGTGGCTGCACAAGGGGGCAAGGTTTACCGCCCCGGATTCTGATACCGGGGTCGAAACGGGCGATCTCTTCAGCGCAGCGCTCTTCGCGCGGCTGCTCGAGGAGGAGTACGCGAAGCTTCAAGGCGCGAGCGACCGCGACGTCCACGACGATTCGAAGGCGACCACGCTGCCGATCGCGCGCGAGATCGTCGAGGCCCTGGTCCTCCACCCGTCGAAGGCACCCTGGTACGTCGACCTGCTCAATCTCAATCTGAACAACCACGACCTCGCCGTCGCCCGCGCTCGCGTCGCGCGTTATCTCGAAGCGTTCGACCGCGACGGCGTTCGGATTACCGATAACCCCGATACCGCCGGATGAAGGCAGGAGCCCTTTCATGACCTCGTTCGAGCAGGAAGTCCGCGAGACGCAGGCCTGGTTCGACAGCCCCCGCTTCGCCGGGCTCGTCCGCCTGTACTCGGCGCGCCAGGTGATCGAGCAGCGCGGCACTCTGCGCAGTGACCAGACCGTGGCGCGCGAGGCCGCGGCAGGGTTCTACGAACGCCTGCGCGAGCTCTTCGCGGCACGGCAGAGTCTCACCACTTTCGGACCCTACTCGCCGGGACAAGCGGTGACGATGAAGCGGCTGGGGATCGAGGGGATCTATCTGGGCGGCTGGGCGACCTCGGCCAAAGGCTCGACCCACGAAGATCCCGGGCCCGACCTCGCGAGCTACCCGCTGTCGCAAGTGCCCGACGAGGCGGCGGTGCTGGTGCGCGCGCTTCTCACGGCCGACCGCAATCAGCAGTTCCTGCGCTCGCGGATGGGCGAGGCGCAGCGCGCCGCGACCCCCGCCGCCGACTACCGCCCCTGGATCATCGCCGACGCCGACACCGGCCACGGCGGCGAGCCGCATGTGCGGAACCTCATCCGCCGCTTCGTCGAAGCCGGTGTGCCCGGCTATCACATCGAGGACCAGCGGCCGGGCACCAAGAAGTGCGGCCACCAGGGCGGCAAGGTGCTGGTCGCGTCGGACGAGCAGATCAAACGCCTCAACGCGGCGCGGTTCCAGCTCGACATTCTCGGCGTGCCGGGCATCCTAGTGGCACGCACCGACGCCGAAGCCGCGACGCTACTCGACAACCGCGGCGACGAACGCGACCAGCCGTTCCTTCTCGGCGTCACGAATCTGTCGTTGCCGAGCTACAGAGCGGTGGTGCTGGCGCTCATGCGGAGCCTCCACGCCGCCGGCGTGCGCGAGCTTCTGGGCCACAAGCTCTATGCGCTCGCGGCGGAAGAGTACGCCGGCGCCGAGACGTGGCTCGAGCGGCGCGGCTTCCACAAGCTGGTTGCCGACGGAGCCGCCGCGGTCGCCAAAGGCGAAGCGAACGCCGAGCTCCTGTTCGACAGGAGCCTGGCGAAGGTGCTCGAGGCCTGGGAGGCGGAGGCGGGGCTCGAGAGCTACGGCGAGGCGGTCGCCGAGGTCCTCGACTTCCGCGCCTCCGAGGGCGAGGCGCTCGAGATGAGCGCCGGCGACTGGCGGCGCTACGCCGCGAGAGCGGGCTTCTTCGCGGCGCGCGAGAAGGCACGCGCGCTGGGAGTCAACGTGCCCTGGGACGCCGAGCGCGCCAGGACGCCGGAGGGTTACTACCAGGTGCGCGGCGGCGTCCCCTACGCGATCGCCAAGTCGCTCGCCGCGGCGCCGTTCGCCGACGTTCTCTGGATGGAAACGAAGAGCGCCGACCTCGCCGAAGCGCGGGAGTTCGCCGACGCGGTTCACGCCGAGTTCCCGGAGAAGATGCTGGCCTACAACCTCTCACCCTCGTTCAACTGGGATTCGACCGGCATGAGCGAAGAGGAGATGCGGAGCTTCCCCGAGGAGCTCGGGAAGATGGGCTTCGTTTTCAACTTCATCACCTACGGCGGACACCAGATCGACGGCCTCGCGGCCGAGGAGTTCGCCACCGCCTTGAAGCAGGACGGCATGCTCTCGCTCGCCCGGCTGCAGAGAAAGCTCCGCCTGCTCGAGTCGCCCTACCGCACGCCACAGACGCTGGTTGGCGGCCCGCGCGCCGACGAAGCGCTGATGGCAGCCTCCGGCCGCACCGCCACGACAATCGCGATGGGCAAGGGCTCGACCCAGCACCAGCACCTGATCCAGACCGAGGTGCCGAAGAAGCTGCTCGAAGAGTGGCTGGCGCTCTGGGGCGCGCACTACGAGCTCGGCGAGAAGCTGCGCGTCGACCTGAAGCCGCAGCGCTCCGGCTCGGAGCTCCTCGAGCTCGCGCTCCTGAGACAGAACGGCGCCAGGGTGGCGAACGTCGTCTTCTCGCCGATCCATGACCGTAAGAACCGCAGCATCCTCTCGGTGCGCGACCAGAACAGTTTCGACGAAGCGCTGCGCCAGAAGCGGCTGATGACTCTGGTCCACCTCTGGCTGATCCACCGCTACCGCGTCGACTCGGTGCACTACGTGAGCCCGACCGACGACAACCAGTACCAGACCGCCAAGATGAAATCGCACGGCCTCTTCCGCGAAGTCAACACCGAAGTCGGCCAGATCATCGTCGCCGACGTCAATCCGGAACGGATCGCCGAGCTCCTCCAACCCGACCGCGAAGCCCTCGGCAGGCTGATCCGCAAGGAGGGGTAGCGCGAGCCCGCCCTCGGCGGCGTCCGCGAGCGCCGCGGCCGAACGTTCGCCCCACTCCTGATCGACGGTCAGGATTCCAATCGCGAGAGCGAGCCACCTCGACACCTCGAGGGCTTGTGGCAGCGGGCCTATAATCCCGGCGTGCTCTCCCTGCTCCGCGTTGGTGGGCCGCTCTGCGCGCGCCGCGGCGCGAAGATTCGTCGGTGATCGTCGGCTCCCACGTCGGCCGGTTCGAGATCCTCGGCGAGCTCGGCGAGGGTGGAATGGGCCGCCTCTACCGGGCGCGCGACCCCGATCTGGGTCGAGAAGTGGCGATCAAGCTGCTCGCCGAGCACCTCGACCAGAGCCGCGAGCACTTCGCTCGTTTCGCGCAGGAGGCGCGCGCCGCCTCGGCGCTCAATCATCCGAACATCGTCACGATCCATGAGATCGGCGAACACGAGGGCTACCCGTTCATCGCGATGGAGCTCGTCCTCGGCCGCAGCCTGCGCGACCGGATCGAGGAGGGCTTCTCGTCGACCCGCGGGTTGCTCGCGGTCGCGGCGCAGATCGCGCACGGTCTCGCCGCGGCCCACGAGAGGGGAATCATCCACCGCGACCTGAAACCAGAGAATGTGATGGTCACGCCCGAAGGCCACGCCAAGATCCTCGACTTCGGACTCGCCAAACGCACGGCCGGTGGCAGGTCGGCCGAGTTGACGACCCTCGATCCGCTGCTCGACACCGGGCCCGGACGCCTGCTCGGCACCGTCGCCTACATGTCGCCCGAGCAGGCCCGCGGCTTGGCACTCGACTTCCGGTCGGACCAGTTCGCCTTCGGCGCCATCCTGTTCGAGATGCTCACCGGAAAACGGCCGTTCCGGGGGGTGACGCCGCTCGACACTCTGAGCGCCATCCTCAATCTGGAGCCGGACGGCATCGAGGCCCTCGAGGAGCGCTTCCCCGATCCGCTCGCCTGGGTCGTGCGGCGCTGCCTCGCCAAGAATCCGGCCGGGCGCTACGCCTCGACCCAGGATCTCGCCCACGAGCTCGAGGCGATTCGCGACCGCATGACGGATACCGGCAGCATTCCCGGGCCCCGCGCGGCGCCGGCCCGGGCAGCCCGGCGCGGCCCCCGGGTAGGAATCGTGGCCGGCCTGCTCGCCCTCGCCGTTGTCACCGGCGTCGTTACCTGGCGCTTCCGGAGTGCGGGCCGTTCCGCCGACCCGTTCGCGCAGGCCGCCGTGAGCGACTTGCGGCGCATCGCCGTCCTGCCCTTTCGGGACCTCTCCGAAACTCCCGCTGGCGCGCGGATCGGTGAGGGCTTCGCTGAGACGGTCAGTGTCCGGCTCGCCACGGCGGCCGCTCTGGCGGTGCTGCCCACCGCGGCGCTCGAACCTTTGCCGGGGGATCCGAGTCCGGCGAGCGATCCGCGCGAGGTCGCGCGCCGGACGGGCGCCGAAGTGATCCTGCGCGGCGCGCTGCAGTTCCAGGGAGAGACGGTTCGCGCCACTTTCTCCATTCTGGGGGCTGATGGGCGGCAGATCTCGGCGGGCCAAGCCGAGGGGTCGGCGACCCGTCTGCTCGCGCTCCAGGATGAGATCGCCGGCCTCGTCGCCGCCGCCCTCGGCGTACCGGCGGTCAGGCTCGCCGCACCGCGAGCGGAGCCGCGCTTCGCGGAGGACCGCTACCTAGAGGCGCTCGGGCATCTGCAGCGCTACGAGAACGAGGCTTCGGTCGACGCCTCGATACGCATCCTTGACGAGCTGGGCAATTCGCCCCAGGTCGCCGCCGCCCGTGCCCGCGCCTACCTCGCGAAGTACGAGATCACTGAGCAGCACGACTGGGCGGAAAAGGCGATCGTGGAGAGCCTTCTCGCCACCGTCGAGGGTTCCGAAGAAGTCGGCGCGCATGAGACTCTCGGCCGCGTCCAGATGCTCCTCGGGCAGCCTGCCGACGCGGCGCGCGAATTCGAGCGCGCCGTGGCCAGCCAGCCGAGATCGGTGGAGGCCCGCCTCGGGCTCGCGGAAGCGTTGGGACAACTCGGACGCAGCGCCGAAGCGGAAGCCACCTATCGTCTGGCGATCGATCTCCAGCCCGGCTGGTGGGGGACGCACAGCCACCTCGGCGTCTTCCTGTTGATGCAGGGCAGGGTCGAGGAAGCGCTTCCCAGCCTGCGCGAGGCGATCCGCCTCTCGCCCGACAACACTCGCGCCGTTGGCAACCTCGGCATCGCCTACCAGCAGCTCGGCCGCTACGAGGAGGCGGTCGCCGAATACCGACGCTCGCTCGCGATCCGTCCGACCGCTTCGGCGCTGTCGAATCTCGGCACTTGCGAGTTCGTGCTCGGGCGCTATGGCGAAGCCGCGGAGACCTACCGGCGCGCCGTCGCGCTGCAGGCCGACAACGCCCTCCTCTGGCTCAACCTCGGGGACGCGCTGCGTTGGGCGAAGGGCCGCGACTCCGAAACAGGCGCCGCTTACGAACGCGCCATCGCCCTGCTCGAGGCCGATCTCACGGTGACACCCGGCGACGCCGACCGGCAGATGAGCCTGGCGCTCGCCTGCGGCCGCACCGGGCGTCTCGATCGCGCGCGCCGCCACGCCGATCGCGCGCTCGACCTCGCGCCCGGGAACGCCTACATCCTCTATCCGGCGGCTCTCGTCCGCCTGATGGCCAACGAAGTCGACCCCGCGCTCGACCTCCTGGCGCGCGCTCTCGCCGCCGGTTACCCGATCGAAGCGGCCCGCGCCGCCCCCGAGCTCGGCTCCTTGCGCTCGCATCCCCGCTTCGCCAGAATGCTGGCCAAGCCGACTGCAAACTAAGGATTCGGCGGCCCCGGCCGCCAGGGAGGGAACATGAACCGCATCGCCGCCTGCGTCGCCCTATTTGTCTGCGCCTCGTCGCTCGCCTGCAAGACCGCGGAGATCCCGCCACCGGCCCCGCCGCCGCCGCCGCCCCCACCCGTGTTGCAGTGGCCGGCGGGCTGCGTTGAAGTCCATGGCTCGCGCGTCACGATCCAAGTCAACAACTTCGGGAACTTGTCGCTGAGCCAGAAGTGCATCGTCCTCGATCCGGGCGCCGTCGTCGACTGGGGAGGCGTCAACCTCAAGACTCTTCTGATCGGCTGGGCGCAAGAGACTGGATGCACGCCGACAGTGAGTCCCATCTCCTGCACCGGACCGAACTGCAGTTTCACGTCTCCACCTCCATCGGGAACCACGAAGACTTTCTGCTACGGCGCGACAGTGGTCGACAATGACAACAAGATCAAGACGGGCACGGACCCGCGGCTGATCATCCGGCCCTGAGGGGCCGGTGGCGGCGCGCGCGCCGGGCGCTCCTGCCTCTCCGGGTCACGGAACGGTCGCGTTCCAGTGCGTGCTGAGACCGCTCTCGAAATCGTCGGCGAAGAGGATCGGCCCGCACAGGAGCTCGACGTCATCGACCTGCGCGTAGCCGCCCGGAATGCCGGACGAATCCGTGAGGTGATAGAAGGCCAGCTCGCTCGGCAGATTGCCGATCGCCATCGGCAGGTCGACTTCGACCGGTTCGCCGCCATGGCTCGCGCTCCAGGTGAGCGGAAAAACGAGGGTCGTGTCCTGGCGCACTACGCCGAAGTGCAAAGATGCGCCATCCACACCGGCTTCAAAGGACGCCAGCAGTCGCATCTTGGCCGTCGTCTGCCCCGCGAGGGAGACCGGTACGCTGAGCAGCGCCCAGGTGTCGCCGGCGGAGTAGAGCGCGTCGGCGACACACGCCGCGGCGTTGGCGCCACCGGTGACGTTGACTTCGCAGTAGGCGGCGCTCCCAATAATGTTGTTCCACGACTGGATCCAAGCCTGGCCAGAACCGTTGGTGAAGCTGCTCCAATCGAGCGGCAGTCCTATGATGGGGTTGCCGAAGCCGAAGTCCTGGGGTCCCGTGTTGCAACCGCCCGAAGCGAGAATCAAGTTGCGAAAATCCGCCGGGTCGAGGCTGCAGGAGGGCCAGCAGACTTCGCCGAGGCCGGAGCCGTCGACCGCCCGGAGCTGGAGACCGAAACGCTGCCCCGGCACTCCGTGCAGCGGCAGCGGCCCGTCGAGGGGCAGCGCGACCTCGTAGATCACCCCGATCGCCGGATTCAGACCGATCGCCGAGCTCTGCCGGCTGCCCAGCGCCTGCGCGGGGCAGTACGCGGGGCCCTCCGAAATCCATTCGTAGAAGTTGACCGGCCCCGCTACCCAGAACCAGATCTCGCCCTCGCCCAACGCCGGGTTGGACTGGCAGGCCGCGCTCGTCCAGAGCCCGTCGTCGAGCACCGGCGCGCCGCCGCCGTCGTCGTCGAGGAAGAGGATCATCCGGTCGGCGGCCGGCTCGCCAGGGCGCGCGTCGATCAGCCTCAGGTAGAGCGTGCGGTCGTCGTTGCCGACCATGGCGGTGACTCCGGTGCCCAGATCGATCGCGGTCGCTTCCGACCACTCCCCGTCCGCGATCTGGCCGTCGATCGCGGGCGCCCGGCTCATCCAGGAGGACACCAGCCGGCCAGTGCCGGCGATGCCGGGCTCGGCGAGGCCCGTGAGACCCAGAAGCAGGATTGCCGGGATTGAGAGGCAAGACCGGAACAAGGGTGTCGCAAGGCGTGTGCGCATGGGTTCTCTCCTGTCAGAGAACGTGCAATGCGCGGAGAAAAGAACTCAAGAAATCGAAAGATTTCCTGCACGTTCGCCCCGCCCTCCTTTATCCGGTGCCCGCGGCCGCGAGCGCGGCGAGCGCGCGATCGCAGGCGGCGATCTGGCGCGTGAGCAGTTCGGGCCTGGCGCTTTCTTCGCCGGTAGTCGCACCCAGCTCCCGGGCTTCCGTCCAGAACGTCAGGCCCTGCACGAAATGGTCCTTCGCCAGTCGATACTGCTTGACGCGCTCGTCGAGACGGAGGGTCGTCTCGGCGCCCATTGCCGCGTGCGCGTAGCCCAACCCCGCATGCGTGTCCGCGACCCGCGCGCGCGTCAGCAAGCTCGATGGGTCCTTCCTGGCCACGTCCTCGAGCAGCTGGAGCGCCCGCTCGAGGATCTGAGCGGCTTCCCGCGGGTCTTCATGCGTCGCCATGAGGGTGCCGATTCGCTGGCACACGGATGCCCGATCGGACCGCGCCTGCAGGTTCGCGGGATCTTCCGCCGACAACGATTCGATGATCGGCAGCGCCAGGCGGTATTGCGCGAGCGCGGTTGCAGGGTCCGCCAGTCGTTCGGTGACCTGGCCCGTGAAGACCAGGTCGATGGCCACGTTGCGCCGCCTGGTGACGCTCCTCGGCTCGGCCGAGAGCAGGGCATCGTCGAGCTCCAGCGCCTTTCGATGCATGGCGAGCGCGGCCGGGAGATCGGGTACGACGCCCGGGACCGCGTTGCCGTCGGCGAGCATTTCCCCCAGGCGGCTGTAGGCTGTCGACAGCTCTTCTCTCGCCTCCGCCTTCGCTTCCGCGAGCGCCGCCACCGGCTCGAGCAGCGCGATCGCTCGTCGCAAGAGCTCGAGACTCTCGACCGTCTTCCCGCTCCCGCCGAGCAGATTGCCGTACTTCGTGTAGCTTCGGCCCAGACGCACGATCTGCGGCCAGGTCGGGTCCGCGAGCGACAACGACTCCTCGATGTCGACTGACTGGCGCGCCTGCTCCGTGCCGCCCGTGGCGTCGCCCGTGAAAAGGAGAACGGTGGCCAGCTTCAGGCAGGTGCCCGAGAGCTCGCGTAAAAGCTGCGGGTCGCCGTCCCCGCCGGCCACGAGCTGGGCCCGTATCGACTGCCCCTTGCGATATGTCGCCAGGGCACCGTGAAGGTCACCGAGGCTCGGCGTCGTCGGCGACCCCTGAACGTCCGCCACCCGGTCGTAAGCGTTGGCGAGCTCGCGCTGCAGAGACGCGTCGCTGCTCGCTTCGCGCGCCAGGTCGTCGAGATACTCGAGAGCTCCGGTCACCAGAAGCTGGCGCGCCGGCGTCGAGCCGGGCAACGGCGCGATGGCGTCGTGCATCTCGAAGATCACGGTGTGGGCCAGCTTGCGCACGTCGTTGAAGCGCGCCTCGGCGCGCGCCCTCTGGGTCCGCGCAACGCGCGCCTGCCAGAGCGCCAGGCCGGTCGTCGCGATCAACGCCAGCGCGGCGACCGCCGTGGCCAGGAGCGCCAGGCGATGCCGCCCGATGAACTTGCTCGCCCGGTAACCCAGGGCATCCGGCCGCGCGCGGACCGGGAAGCCCGAGAGGTGCCGGCGGATGTCCTCGGCGAGCTGCTCCGCCGAAGCGTACCGCCGCGTCGGCTCCTTGTGCAGCGCCTTGAGCACGATGTTGTCGAGGTCGCCGGCGAGACGCCGGCGCAGCTCGGCGCGCCGCTCCGGCGCCGCCGCTTCCGCCCGGCCGGCCGCCGTGCTGGGGCGCTCCGGCGCGGTCTCGTTGACCACCCGCAGAATCTCCTCCGGGCTGCGCGTCGTGAAGCGGTACGGCATCTGGCCGGTGAGCAACCGGTAGAGCACCACGCCCAGGGAGTAGACATCGGACGCCGTGGTCATCGCCTCGCCGCGCACCTGTTCCGGGCTGGCGTAATCCGGCGTCAGCGGGCGGTCGATCGCCGTCAGGTCGGGCGCGCCGGGATCCGCTTGCGGGTCGAGCAGTCGGGCGATGCCGAAATCCAGGAGCTTGGGCACGCCGTCGGGCGTCACCAGGATGTTGCTGGGCTTCAGATCCCGGTGCACGACCAGGTTCTGGTGCGCGTACTGCACCGCGGCGCACACCTCCTGGAACAGGAGCAACCGATTCTCCGTCGATAGTTCTCTCGCCTCGCAGAAGAGGCCCAGAGGCTGGCCCTCGTCGACGTATTCCATGACGAAGTAAGGCAATCCAGCGTCCGTCGTGCCACCTTCGTAGAGCCGCGCGATGCTCGGATGATGAAGGGAGGCGAGGATCTGGCGCTCGGTGCGGAAGCGACGGACGATGACCTCCGAGTCCATCCCTCGCTTGATGACCTTGACTGCCACCGGCTGCGACAGCTCGTCGCCTTCGCGCTGGCCGAGGTAGACGGTTCCCATCCCGCCTCGACCCAGCTCGCGTTGCAGTCGATAGGGTCCGACGCGGGTGAGCGGCGTCTCGTCGGCGGCGTTCGCGACTAGCCACGCGGCCACCGCGGCGACTTCTGGTTTCTCGAAGCGGTCGCCCGCGGCGGCGTGCGACGCGAGCAGGGCGGCGACCTCGGCGCGCAGGGCCTCGTCGCCGGCACAAGCGCGATCCAGCCAGGCGCCGCGATCCGCTTCGTCCAGCTCGATCGCCTCCAGGAACAGACGCTTCGCGGTCCGCCAGCGCTCGGCTTCCATCGGCTCGGTAACCTCTCCAGCCTTCGTCAAGCTCGGCCTGGACGGCACCGCCGAATTCTACGTCGCCAGCCCGCATTGAAAAGTGGACCACCCCCGCCGGGGAGAGTGCGCTAGCGGGTGGGACGGAGCGCAAGCCGGACGGGCACCGGCGCACGACACCCGGCTAGCCGCCCGAGGCCGTGGGGGCGAGGTCGTAAGGAACGTACTCCGGGCTCCACATCCCCTTGTCGACCGCGGTCTCGATCTCTTCGTCCCTGATCTGTCGCCCCAGGCCGGAGTCGCGCGCCGTCCTGATCACCGCCGCGGCCACGCTGGCCGCCACGTTCCTCAGCTCGCGCCCGCGCGGAAAGAGAGTTCCGGCCGCGATCTCCTCATCGGTGACGCAGTGGGCGAGGGCCAGCGCCGCGGCGGCGAACATCTCATCGCTCACTTCCCGGGCCTGCGAGAGCAGCACGCCGAGCCCGACCCCAGGGAAGATGAAGGCGTTGTTGCCCTGACCGATTCGGTACGTGCGGCCGCCACGAGTCACCGGCTCGAACGGACTCCCGGTGGCGACCAGGGCGCGCCCGGCGGTCCATTCCAGGATGTCTTTCGGATGCGCCTCGGTTTTGCTGGTGGGGTTCGACATGGGGAAGACGACCGGGCGTTCGACCGCGTCGCCCATGGCGCGGATGGCGCCCTCAGTGAAAGTGCCCGGCTCGCCCGAGGTGCCGACGAGCATGGTGGGCTTCATGACCCGCACCACCGTTTCGAGGTCGCGAGGCGATCCCTTCGACATTCCATGAGTCGCCGCCATCGCCGGCGGCCAGGCGAACTCGCGCTTGTGGGCGTCGAGGGGCCCATCGTCGACGACGAGGCCATGGCTGTCCAGGAGCGCGATCCGTTTCAACGCCTCGCCTGGCGGCATTCCCGCGGTGAGGAGGGCGGTGCGAATGAGACGGGCGATGCCGACGCCCGCCGCTCCCGCCCCGAGAATGACGACTCGCTGGTCACGCAGAGGGATGCCCGAGACCCGAGCTCCTGCCATCATTCCCGCCACCGCCACTGACGCCGTTCCCTGAATGTCGTCGTTGAAGGACGGCAGCACCTTCTGATAGCGCTCCAGCAGTTTGAACGCCGTGACCTTCTTGAAGTCCTCCCACTGCAGGAGAGCGCGAGGAAAACGAGTCTTGACGGCCTGGACGAACTCCTCCACGAGCGAGTCGTACTCCGGCCCGCGCAGCCGCTGGCTTCTGAACCCGATGTACATGGGATCGTCGAGGAGAGCCTGATTATCCGTCCCCACATCCAGGCTGATCGGCAGGGTGCGCGAGGGATGAATGCCGGCGGCCGCGGTGTAAAGCGCCAGCTTGCCGATCGGAATGCCCATGCCGCCCGCTCCCTGATCTCCCAGGCCGAGAATCCTCTCGTTGTCCGTGACCACGATCAGGCGCACGTCGTCGAAGGGCGCGTGGCCGAGGACTTCATGGATGGAACCGCGATGTGCGGGCGTGATCCACAAGCCGCGGGCGCGCCTGAAAATGTGGCTGTACTCCTGGCAGGCGAGTCCAACCGTGGGCGTGTACACGATCGGGAGCATCTCCTCCAGGTGATCGAGCAACAGGCGGTAGAAGAGCTGCTCGTTGCGATCCTGCAGCGCCATCAGGCCGACATAGCGCTCGAGAGGATCGTCCTTCCTGATGATATTCGCGTAAGCTCGATCCTCCTGCTGTTCCATGGTGCTGACGCCATGCGGCAGCAAGCCGGTCAACCCGAAGACCTTGCGCTCCTCCTCGCTGAAGGCGGTTCCCTTGTTGAACATGGGTTCGTGCAGGAGGCGCTCGCCGCGATACGGCACTTCGATCCGCCGACCGGTCGCTCTCTGGATGATCCGGTTCGACATCGCCGCCTCCCCGTGAGCCCTTTCCGTACGCCCCCATGCTCGCCGGGCCTGAAATCCGGGACAACGCACCCGGAGGCGGTTGCCTGGCCACCCCATCAGGTGGGTCTCCGTGACGCGAGCTCGGCTTCGGACCCGGTCGGAGGCGGGGGCGGACCCGGGCGGCGCCTACACTTGCGGGTGTGGGTTGGCAGGAGGGGAATGGTTATT
>ERZ1292633.3395-Hain-H41-02um-R1-3395-length-15544-cov-4_pt1 | contig 15544 bp, 16 predicted proteins | sample MGYA00564406_ERZ1292633 | MGnify/ENA primary metagenome ERZ1292633 (study PRJEB36523, sample SAMEA6512639) | groundwater metagenome | collected 2019-01-08 | study: AquaDiva: Metagenomics assemblies of 32 groundwater samples | reverse complement strand
GCGAACTTTTGACCTGGGAGGAGGAGGAAAGCCCCTACAGGCTGATCGCCGACCGCGCGGATGGAATGACAATTGCGGTGGACGGCGATTTGCCGCTCTTCATGTATCGCGCGTTAAGGCGCGAGATTGCCGATCAACGGCTGACGGACGCCGTTGCGCTGACCGCGCCGCTGCGCGCGCGCAAATCGCCAGCGGAAATCGCGCTGATGCAATATGCAAAGACGATCACGCTAGAAACGCACCGCCGCGCTCGCGCGCAGTTAAAAGAGGGAATGATGGCGTCGGACGTCGCGCGCTTCATCGACGCGACGCACCGCGCGCTTGGCGGAAGCGCCAATACGTTCTGCATCGTCGCCTTCGGCGCCGATACGGCGCTGCCGCATGGCCCGGAGAAAGACCGTGCGCTGAAAGGCGGCGACGTCGTGCTCATCGATACCGGGTGTCAGGTTGAGGGATATAATTCCGACATCACGCGCAGCTATGTCTTCGGGGAGCCGTCCGCCGATTATCGCGCCGTCTGGGACGCCGAGAAAGAAGCGCAGATCGCGGCGTTCGATGCGGCGCGGCGCGGCGCCCTGTGCGAGAGCGTCGACGCGGCCGCACGCCGCTCGCTTGAACGGCGCGGCTTTGGCCCCGGTTATCGCCTCCCCGGCTTGCCGCATCGGACCGGACACGGCATCGGCCTCGACATTCACGAGGCGCCCAATCTCGTCAAAGGCGACAAGACGCCGCTCGATATCGGCATGTGCTTTTCCAACGAGCCGATGATCGTCGTCCCCGGAGAGTTCGGCGTCCGTCATGAGGACCATTTCTATATGGCGAGCGATGGCCCGCGCTGGTTCACCGAGCCGGCGGCGAGCCTCGACGACCCCTTCAACAATGCCCCGGCTTTCGGCTGATCGCCTGTCGGCGCCGCTTTCCTGCAGCCGCGCATAGGGGCACAGTCCGCCCCAGACTAAATCTCAACCCGGAGCGGACGCCATGCCTTCCTTGAACATCGCCCCCGCGTCGGCTGATGATTACCGGCGGATCGCGGAAAGGCGCCTGCCGCGCGCGTTGTTCGATTATATCGACGGGGCCGCCGGCGCTGAAATATCGCTCGCCGACAATGCCGGCGACTTTGCGCGGCTCAAATTAAAGCAGCGCGTGATGCGCGATGTCTCGGCGCTCGATACGTCAACGTCCCTGTTTGGTGAGGCGATGGCGATGCCGCTGGCGCTGGCCCCGATTGGCATGGGTGGCATGATGCGTAAGCGCGCCGAGGTTCAGGCGGTCAGGGCGGCTGATGCGATTGGCATCCCGTTTTGTCTGTCGACCGTCGCCATCTGTTCGCTCGAAGAAGTCGCGAAGGCGGCAAAACGCCCCTTCTGGTTCCAGCTTTATATGCTCAAAGATCGGGGCGCCGTCAGCGAACTCTTGAAACGCGCCAAGGCAGTCGGCGTGAGGACGCTGTTGTTCACCGTCGATCTCGCGGTTGTCGGCGCGAGGTATCGCGATATCCGCAACGGGCTTTCGGGCGGCGGCGGCGCTTACGGGCGCCTGCGCGCGGGCCTCGTTGATTCCCTTCTTCATCCGCAATGGCTCATGGATGTGGGAATCGGCGGCAAGCCGCATGTTTTCGGCAATATCAGCCCTTATGTTCCCGAAGCGACGACGCCGGCGGATTTCCGCCAGTGGGTCGACAGCCAGATCGATCCCGGCGTCACCTGGCGCGATATCGAATGGCTGCGCAAGGAATGGGACGGCAATCTTGTGATCAAGGGCGTTCTGACGCCTGAAGATGCGGGGGCTGCGATAAACGCTGGCGCCGACGGCGTCATCGTATCCAATCATGGCGGGCGTCAGCTTGACGGCGTCGCGTCCGGCATATCGGCGCTCCCCGCGATTGCGGACGCGCTGAAGGGACGCGCAAAAATTCTGGTCGACGGCGGCGTCAGGAATGGTCAGGACGTTGTTCGCGCCATCGCCAGCGGCGCAGACTGCGCGCTGATCGGCCGGCCGTGGATCTTCGCAATCGCCGCGCAAGGGGAAGACGGCCTGAAGCGCTATCTTTCGCTCGTAAAACATGACGTCAACGTCGCCATGGCGCTCACCGGAACTACGCGGATGAGCGAGATCGGTCCGGACATTCTAGATCGTTCGTAGGCGGATTTCACCCGCCGAACGCCACCTGATGCATGATGCGCCCCGGCAGGAACGCGAGAACGCCGGCGACGACAAGGCCGCCGATGAAGACGCCAGTGAGCGGGCCCGCGTGACGTTTAAGGGACGTGCCGCCGCGAATGAGGAGCATCGCGGCGCTCGCCAACCCGAAGAACGTCAGCACTGTGAATAGGTGAATTGGCGAATAGCGCGCCCAGAACGGATCGCCGGGCTCGACCTTGTGGGTGATCCAGAGCGTCGAACCTGCAACGATCGTCATCAGCGCCATCCAGAAAATACCTAGGGAGCGGTGCGGAAGCGTTCCCTTGGGCGCGGCGAACTGGATGACGCCAAGCGCGAAGGCCGCCATCGCGCCGAAGGCGTGAATTTGCACGACCAGAGGGGCTTCAAGCAGGGGTTCAAGCGTCATCTTCAGATCTCCTCATCCAGCCGGCTCGCCGTTTTTCAAACGTCCGGCCCCATGAATCACTTTAATTTACAAAGTAGTTTGTCAAAACATTAAATCAAGCCGGAACCGGCGGGGCGCGGCTTCGGCGCGACGAGGCGAAATCAGTCGCGTTTGAAGGAGAAGGTGAAGAAAACGCCGAAGAGCGCCGCCGCGAGGCCGAACCATGTCAGCGCATATTCAAAATGCCGGTTGGGGATATCGACGCGGGTGAGCCCGCCTTTCGGCCATGGAGCGGCGCCCTTGCGCCCGAAGCTGTCGATATAAAACGGCGGGACGTCGATTGAATGGCGCGCCGCGAGGACGGCCGGGTCGCGAATGAAATAGAGATTATCCGCAGGCTGATCTTGCGGCGCCAGCCATTTTTCAAAGCCGCGCCGCGTTTCCGCGCGGCGCAAAAGCCCCTCGACGCGCACCTCGCCCGCGACTTCACCGTCAGGTCTTGCCGCTTTGTCCCGAAAGGCTTGCGGCGCAAATCCGCGATTGACGTAGACGAAGCGCCGCCCGCCCGTCGCCCCGTCTGCGGCATCGAGCGGCGTGAACACATAAACGCCGGGCGCGCCCTCGTAAGTGCCGAAGACAGCGCTTTCAAGATCGTGCGCGTAAACGCCGGAGAGGAAGACCGGCTGGTATTCCATATTTTCGCCGGCGCCCGCGCGCGCTAGCGCGTCATCGAAAGAGATCGGTTCGGCGGCGAGCCGCTCAGTGATTTGCGCGATCAGCGCGGTTTTCCACTCGAGGCGCTTCAACTGCCAGACGCCGAGCGAGCACAAAATGACAAGCGCGATCGTCGTTGCGACAATGAGGCCCGGACGCGCGCGGAAATTCATTCCTCAAGCCGGCCTTCTTCCGCTTTGTGCTTGTACTGGAGCGCAATCAGCGTCGCCTTGAACGGGCGAAGGAGCGCAAGGCTTAAGACGATCGCGACCACAGCGGAGAGCAAAAACGCCGTCAAAATCGTGGAGAACCAGACGAAGCGGGCGACGAAAGCGACTGCGACCGCAACGAAACCGACGATAAACATGATGAAGACCGCAGGGCCGTCGCCCGCATCGGCTTTAGAGTAATCGAGGCTGCAGACCTCGCAGCGATCTTTGAGGCCGAGAAAATTCTTGAACAACGCGCCTTGTCCGCAGCGCGGGCATTTGCCGCCGAGCCCGGCGGTTAAAGGCGATACCGGCGGATAGTAACTCATTGAGCGGAGGGGGCCGGTTTTATCTCGACAAAGTCGTCGCTCACGGCTTCGCCTGCCGCGTAGGATTTTGCGGCGACAATGACGGCGCCCGGCGTTTTCACCGTACACGTTGTATAATCTTTGTCGGCTTCGACCGATCCGTCCTTGATCAGCTTGTCGACCAGCGCGCGCGGCAGATCCGAACACCAGAGCAACGTGATCTTCATCGCGCCGTTGTCGAGCTTGCCCCAATAATACATGTAATCGTCGTCAGAGCTTTCAGTCATCTGGATCGCGTAATCGCCGCCGCCAAGGTCATGGAAGCGCGCTTCGATGCGATCGTCTTCAACGCCGAGCGTGTAGAGGCCGTTGTCGCCGAGCTCGATCGTCATCGGGTTGCATTCAAGATCGTTATTAGCCGTGGATCCGGAACAAGCGTCATAAGTTCCCGCGCCAAACGGCGTCGCCGAGGCGTTTGACGCATCGAAAAGCGGCGATGAGGAAACAAGGCATCCTGAAAGCAGGAAGCTTGCAGCGACGGCGGCGGCGCGAACGAGGCCTTTCATGGAAAGCCCCCCTTTCATGAACCGCCTGCCGCCCTAGGACAGCAGGCCCTGATTGCCGAGCACGTAGATGAAGGCGAAGAGAAACAGCCAGACCACGTCGACAAAGTGCCAATACCACGCCGCCGCCTCAAAGCCAAAATGGCGGTCCGGCGTGAACTGATGCGCGAGCGCCCGGAACAGGCAAACGGTGAGGAAAATGGTGCCGATAATGACATGCAAGCCGTGGAACCCGGTCGCCATGAAGAATGAGGAGCCGTAGATCCCGCCGCCGGAAAACTTGAACATGCCCTCGGTGAGCGCTTCGGTATATTCAACCGCCTGCAAAGAGGTGAAGAAGACACCGAGAATGATGGTGACGAGGAGCCCCTGAACCAGCCCCTTCTGGTCGTTATGCATGACGGCGTGGTGCGCCCAGGTGACCGTCGTTCCGGACAATAGCAAGATCAGCGTGTTGATGAGCGGCAAGCCCCACGCGTCAAGCGGTTCAACGCCGACCGGCGGCCACACGCTGCCGGTGAAATGCTGGCGGAAATCGTTTCCAAGAAACGCCGGGTCGCCGTTGAGGTCCAGCATCTGCGCGCCATCGGTAAGGATGATCGCGCCGCCCGCATGCGGAAAGAGCGCAGCGCCGAAAAACGCCCAGAACCACGCCGCGAAGAACATCACTTCCGAGGCGATGAACAAGATCATCCCGTAACGAAGACCGAGGCGGATGACGAGCGAGGTGTTTTCGCCAGTGAGGCTTTCCTTGATGACGTCGCGCCACCAGCCAATCATGGTGAGAAGAATGCCGGAAAAACCGAGCAGGAAAAGCCAGTTGCCCTTCATCTGGAAGGGGTGGTTGCCGGCCGCGTCCGGCGACCCGAAGGCAAGGCCCGGCTCGCCCGCGCCGGACTTCATCCACATCACCGCGCCGAACATCATCAAAGTCGCCATCGCCGACCCGAAAATCGGCCATGGGCTCGGACTGACGAGATGGTAGTCGTGCTTGACCTCGGCTCCAGACATGGAATTCGCCCTCGTAAATTCTGATTGGGGTCGTCTATAGCCTTCTGCGGCCCAGCTTTCCAAGCCCCGTCTGCGGGAGCTCGCTGCGACAAATCTCGCCTATTCGGCCCCTTTGGCGGTCGCCCCGCCGGCATCGTCCCAAGGAAAGAAGGTATAGGCGAGCGTAATCGTCTGAACGTCGTCCAGATTGGGGTCATCGGCGATCGCCGGGTCGATAAAATAAGTGACCGGCATCGAGGCGGTCTCGCCGGGCTTCAGCGTCTGTTCGGTGAAGCAGAAACACTCGATTTTCTTGAAATAAATCCCGGCTTTTGAGGGCTGGACGTTAAAGGTCGCCCGCCCCGTCACCGCCCGGTCGGTCAGATTGTGCGCGCTGAAAAAGGCGAGCCCGGTTTCCCCGACATGGAGGACCTGATCGATTTGCTCCGGCTTGAATGACCAGTCGAGGCCCTCGTTTACTGTCGCGTCGAAACGGATGGTGACCTTGCGCTCAAGGACGCGGTCAGCCGCTTTCTCGGCGCGCTGCGTCGTGCCGTCAAAACCGGTCGCCTGGCAAAAGGCGCGGTAGGCGGGCACGGCGGCGAAAGAGAGCCCGACCATGAGCGCGACAACGCCGGCGACAACAGTTGCGGTCTTGCGATTTTTTGAACCGCCCGCGATCACGACGACGCGCCGATATTGCCGCTGATTTTGAGGATCGTGACGAGGAACACGACGACGATGAACGCCGTGAGGCCGAGCGCTATTGCGACATTGCGCTGGCCGCGCCGCTTCTTTTCTTCAGGCGAAAGATCGGTCTCAGACATAAAGCGTATAAAGATCCTCAGCGAGCAGCGCTGCGAACAGCGCGAAAAGATAGAGAATTGAAAAGGCGAAGAGCTGTTTGGGCGCCTCTTTCGAATTCGGCGGCGATTTCAAAACGCGCCACGCGAGCATCAAAAACCCGGCGCCGAAAGCTGACGAAACCGCCAGATAAAAAACGTCGCCAAGCCCGGTCGCATAGGGAGCAACGCCCGCAATGACCAGAATGAGTGAATAGCCGAAAATCTGTTTCTTCGTCGATTTTTCGCCTGCGACATTCGGCATCATCGGCACGCCCGCCCGCGCGTAATCGCCCTCCCGATAGAGCGCGAGCGCCCAAAAATGCGGCGGGGTCCACAGGAAAATGATCAAGAACAAGATCCAGGCGTCGATCGGCGCCGACCCTGACGCTGCGGCCCAGGCGACGACCGGCGGCAACGCGCCCGCTGCGCCGCCGATGACGATGTTCTGCGGGGTCGTTCGCTTCAGCCACATCGAATAAATGACGACGTAGAAAAAGATCGTGAAGGCGAGAAGCCCTGCGGCGACGTAGTTCGACGCGAGTGCGAGGAGCGCGACCGATAGCGCGCTCAACAATAGCCCAAATCCCGCCGCTTCCGATTTTGGCACCAGACCTTGCGGGATGGGGCGGCTCAGCGTGCGCGCCATCACGGCGTCAATATCGGCGTCCCACCACATGTTGAGCGCGCCCGAGGCCCCGGCGCCGACCGCGATCGCGAGGAGCGACGCCGCGCCTAGTCCAGGCTGAATAGTCGCGCCGCCGGCAATCGCCGCCACCATGCCGACAAGGGCCGTAAAAATGACGAGCGACATAACGCGCGGCTTTAGAAGCGCGAAATAGTCCTTCGGTCCGGCGAAGGCGGTGCGTGTCGGGATGTCGGTCATCGATGGCGCTTATGCCCGAACGCGTCCGCACGCACAAATGCAAAGCGCCAAAAAAGGCGAAGGCCGCAGATCACCCTGCGGCCTCCAACCAGATTCGAGATCAATCCGGTCAGCCCCGATTGAGCGCCGCCTTCACCCCGAAGACGAGGAAAATCAGGAGCATGAAGGCGATAAAATAGGCGAGGAGCTTGCCGGCCGACAAATCGTAGAATTGGCCGATGCTGTCGTTGATCAGGCTCGCCGCCCGCCCGCCGGTCTGACTGGCGACTGAGCCGCCATCCGACGCGACCGGCCCGCGCATCACTCCGCGCACGAATCCGCCGAACGCGAAGAGCACCAGCGATAGCAGCGTCATAGAGCCAATCTGTGTGCCGCGCTGCATGACGAAGGCCGCGATGATGACCGCGCCCGCCGCGATAACGATGCTGATAATGTCGCCGCCCATGAAGGTCGACTTGAAGATGTTGATCACGTCGTTGAGAATTGTTCCAAGCATGTCGCCCCTCCGTTGACGCTTAAAAGGACAACTGCCAGCAGCCGCCCGGGGCCTAAAGTTAACCATAAACGACCGCTTCTGCCAGAAGCAAAACATGCCGCAATGCAACACGAAAAACCCCGGCGGTTGCCCGCCGGGGTTGCTCACTCTTTTGACTGGGCGAGCGCCTAGTGGAAGGCGTGAGCGCCGCCTTTATCAAAGCGCGGCAGCTCGTTGAACTGGTGGAAGGGCGGCGGCGACGGCAAGGTCCATTCGAGCGTCGTTGCGCCTGGCCCCCAAGGATTTGCCGGCGCTTTCTTCCGGTAAATGAAGAAGGCGTCGAACATGCAAATCGCGAAGACGATCATGCCGATGAGCGTCACCACGTAACCGTAGGAAGAAATGAGGTTCCAGTGCGCATAGGCTTCCGGATAGTCGATGTAGCGGCGCGGCATCCCTTGCAAGCCGAGGAAGTGCTGCGGGAAGAACACCATATTGACGCCGACGAACATGAACAGGAAATGGAGATTTCCTAGCCATTCGCGGTACATCTTGCCGGTCATCTTCGGGAACCAATAATACCACGCTGCAAAGATCGACCACACGGCGCCGAGCGACATCGTGTAGTGGAAGTGCGCGACGACATAATAGGTGTCGTGCATGTAGTGATCGACGCCCGCATTGGCGAGAACGACGCCGGTGACGCCGCCGACGGTGAAGAGGAAAATAAAGCCGATCGCCCAGATCATCGGGGTGCGGAATTCAATCGATCCGCCCCACATCGTCGCAATCCAAGAGAAGATCTTGATGCCGGTCGGCACCGCGATCACCATCGTCGCCGCGATGAAGTACGCCTTCATGTTCACGGTGAGGCCGACCGTATACATGTGGTGCGCCCAAACGATGAAGCCGACAAACCCGATCGCGACCATCGCGTAAGCCATGCCGAGGTAGCCGAAGATCGGCTTCTTCGAGAAGGTCGACACAATGTGCGAAATGACGCCGAAGCCCGGCAGGATCAGAATGTAAACTTCCGGGTGACCGAAGAACCAGAAGAGGTGCTGGAAGAGCAGCGGGTCGCCGCCTTCAGCCGGATTGAAGAAGGCGGTGTTGAAGTTGCGGTCGGTGAGCAGCATCGTGATCGCGCCGGCGAGAACCGGCAATGACAGGACGAGCAGGAACGCCGTCACCAGCACCGACCAGGCAAACAGCGGCATCTTGTGCAAGGTCATGCCCGGCGCGCGCATGTTGAAGATCGTCGTGATGAAGTTGATCGCGCCGAGGATCGAGGATGCGCCCGCGAGGTGGATCGAGAGAATGAGAAGATCCATCGCCGGCCCGGGATGGCCGGTGTTCGACGACAGCGGCGGATAGAGAACCCAGCCGCCGGCGAACCCTAGATATTGGCCGTAACCGGGCGCGAACATCGACATGGTCGCGAGAATGCCGGCCGCAACATAGAGCCAGAACGAGATGTTGTTCATCCGCGGGAAGGCCATGTCCGGCGCGCCGATCATGATCGGCACGAACCAGTTGCCAAAGCCGCCGATCAGCGCCGGCATCACCATGAAGAAGATCATGATGAGGCCGTGATAGGTGATAAGGACGTTATAGAAATTTTCAGCCTCCGCTTCGCTGCCCGATGCAACGAAGGCGGTCAGAATCTGAATGCCGGGATGGGCGAGCTCGGCGCGCATCAGTCCCGACAATGCGCCGCCGAAAATGCCGGCGCAGATTGCAAAGATCAGGTAGAGCGTCCCGATATCTTTGTGGTTGGTCGAGAACAGCCAGCGGGCGAGGCCCTTCGGCGTGTGATCGTGCGAATGGTCATGCGAGTGACCATGGGCGTGATCGTGACCGGCGTGCGAGTGATCGTGAGCCATGTGAACTTGTCCCTGCCCTGATTATTGCGGTGCGCTGACGGCCGCGGCGGCGTCTGCGAGTTTCGATTCCGGTTCGACTGCGGCGACCGCGCCGAACATCGGCTCCATGCCGGATTCGACCCGCTTGGCGTTCACCCAGGCTTCAAACGCCGGGCGCGACACGACATCGACCGAAATCGGCATCGCCGAATGGCGAACGCCGCAAATTTCCGAACACTGACCGTAATAGGTGCCTTCCTTGTCGGCCTTGAACCATGTCTCGTTGAGACGGCCGGGAACCGCGTCGATCTTGATCGCCATGTTGGGGAGCGCCCAGGCGTGAATGACGTCGCGCGCCGTCGTCACGACGCGGATCGTCTCGCCGACCGGCACGACGACGTGGTTGTCGGTTTCAAAGCGATAGAGATAGGGCGTCGTCGCTTCTTTCGGCGTCATGCTCGCAGTGAATTCGAAATCGCCGAAGTCGGGATAGGAATAGGTCCACCCCCACTGGAAACCGATGGCTTTCAGCGTCACGGTCGGGGCGAGAGCTATTTCTTTGTTTGACCCGGCGCCGACAAGGCTTCTGCCCATGCGAACGACGACGCGGTCGCCAGCCGGCGGCGTTTGCGTCAGTTTCACCGAAACTTTCGGCGTGCCGAGACCTTCGAGCTTGTAGTCCTTGCCGGGCGTCAGGCCGACGCCGCCGGAAGCGTTGCCGAGAAAAACCTGCACGTGACGATCGGCGGCCGCCATGCGGCTTGCCGGAAAGTCATTATCCACGGTGAAAACATTGGTCGCGCCATCCGCATTGGCGACAATCTGCTTGCCGTCCGGAATGACGTCTTCCTTGAACAGGAGATCGAACGAGGGAAGCGCGATGGCGACCAGAATGATGATCGGGACGCCGGTCCAGACGATTTCAATCAGGGTGTTGTGGCTGAATTTGCGCGGAACCGGATTGTTCTTCGAATTATACCGCACCATCACCCAAAGCAGCAGCGCCAGCACGAAAAGGCTGATCACCGTGATGATCGGCATCAAGATGAGGTTGTGGAAAAAATGGACTTCCTCGGCGAGTTTCGAGCCGGCCTTCAGCATCTCGACGTCGCCATCGACCGGCCCGTAGCCGGTTTCCGCCGCCGCAACGCCGCTGAGCGACACCAGCGCCGCAAGCCCTGCCACGGCACGCCCCGCATTCAATTTCATCATGAAGCCCTCGAATAGTCGTTTTCGCCAAAAACACCCGCCGGACGGCGACGCGCCGTCTGCCGATCCGGTCGCAGGGCTTGGCGCCGCCGACCCGAAAGGTCAATGGTTCGGCAAGGCTTATAGGCGGTTCCGGCGCTCTGCGTCACCCGCGAACAGCGAGGAAAAAAGGTCGCAGCACGCGCCGCCTCCGCCATTGCCTAAGAGCTTGGCCGCGCTTAGGTCTTCGCTATGACCCAATCCCTGTTTTTCAAGCAATCCGGCCTCGATCAGGCGCGCACCCAGTCGATCATCGATGACGCGTTAAAGGGCGCCGATGACGGCGAGCTCTATCTTGAATATTCGCAGTCCGAAGCCTTCGTTTTTGACGACAACCGTCTGAAAACCGCGAGCTATAATGTCGATCAGGGATTTGGCCTGCGGGCTGTCTGCGGCGAATCGACCGGTTACGCCCATGCCTCCGATCTCTCAGAGGAGGCGCTAAAACGCGCGGCCAGCGCGGTTCAGGCGGTTAAAACCGGTCGCGGCGGCATGCTCGCCGACGGTCCCGCGCGGACCAACATCAAGCTTTATCCGGACGACAATCCGCTTGACGCCCTCCCCTTTGAGGCGAAAGCCAAGCTTCTCGCCGACATCAACGATTATGCGCGGGCGAAAGACAGCCGCGTCCGGCAGGTTTCCGCCTCGCTTTCAGGCGAATGGGCGGCAATCGAGATTGTTCGTCCCGGCGGCGAAATCATCCGCGATATCAGACCGCTGGTCCGCCTGAATGTCTCCGTCACCGCCGGCGATGGCGATCGCCAGGAATCGGGCTCGTACGGCGCCGGCGGGCGAGAGGGCTACGCCCGGTTCATCACGCCGGACGCGTGGCGGTTTTATGTCGATGAAGCGCTGCGGCAGGCGCTCGTAAACCTCTCGGCGGAAGCCGCGCCTGCAGGCGAAATGGAAGTCGTCCTTGGGTCCGGCTGGACCGGCATTCTCCTCCATGAAGCGGTCGGCCACGGCCTTGAGGGCGACTTCAACCGCAAGAAGACCTCGGCTTTTGCCGGCAAGCTGGGCGAGCGGGTCGCGGCGCCAGGCGTCACTGTCGTCGATGACGGGACGATTGAGGGACGACGCGGCTCACTCTCGATCGACGACGAGGGGACGCCGACCTCGCGCACCGTTCTCATCGAGGACGGCATTCTCAAAGGCTATATGCAAGATCGCCTGAACGCGCGGCTGATGGGCGTTCCCTTCACCGGCAATGGTCGGCGCGAGAGTTTTGCGCACCAGCCGATGCCGCGCATGACCAACACCTTCATGCTCGCCGGCGACAAAAACCCCGAGGAGATCATCCGCTCGGTCAAGGACGGCGTTTACGCCGTGAACTTCTCCGGCGGTCAGGTCGATATCACGTCCGGCAAATTCGTCTTCAACTGCACCGAAGCTTACCGCGTGAAAAACGGCAAGATCGGCGCGCCGTTGAAGAACGCCGCGCTGATCGGCGACGGGCCGACGGTGCTGACGCGCGTCTCCATGATCGGCGACGATTTCGCGCTCGATCCCGGCATCGGCGTTTGCGGCAAAGCGGGACAGGGCGTTCCCGTCGGCGTCGGTCAGCCGACGATCAAGATCGACCGTTTAACTGTCGGCGGGGCTGGCGGCTAGCGCGCCGGGCGCGAAAGTGGACACCGGTTTCGCGCGCAAAGGCGTGCCAAAAAAACGTTAGATCATGGGGCGTGATTCTTAAATCACGACCCATGATCTAATGCCTCGTTTCGAGCGTCGCCGTCACATCCTTCAAGTCGTAAACTAACTTATCGGAGCGCATCAATAGCGAGCGCTCATCCTTGATCAACGGCACATCGGCGCCGCTAATCTTCGACAGGATGATCCGCCAATTATTCTCCGGCGTGCGTGTCAGATAAGGCGGGCCGTATTTTGTGCTGTCCCAATAGATCGCGTTGATGATGCCGAATTTCTCGCGAATTTCATCATCCGTAAAATTGTGCATGTCGATGTCCGGATTTTCATGCAGGCGCTTGGGATAAGGGCCTTCATCCGCTTGAATGACGAAGATGTACCCGCGTTGTTTGTTTAGTGCGGCGTTTGCATCAAAAATTTCGAGAAGGCGCTTGTTGAGATGCTCGACATAGCCGGCATAGGCGGCGCGGTACTCATCCCAGCGCGTTCCGTACCCCGGGTAATAGACGTGCTTCACGCAGGCGCCGTCGCTATTCATCGTGATCGGATCGTGCGGTAAAGTCAGATGAGCGAATATGAAAAGCGGGCCATCCGACTGCGCGCGGGCGTTTTGAAGATAGTCGAGCTGGTTCTTGAGCCGCTCGCATTCATTGCGTCCGACAAACCCGCCGCGCGTTGCAAACCAGGCGAGCGGCGTCGTCCGCAAGAGCGCGTGCTCGAATTCGCTGAGTGACGACCATAACGTATCGACGCCGTAATATTCGTAATCTGCATGCGGGTTGTGACGCGTCTCCTGCCACCATGTTCCAAGATGCATATAGCGATAACCGGCGCCGCGCAGGATTTCCTGAGCGGCGTTGTCAGCGATCATGCGGCGGAGCGGCGCACGGTCCGCAGACGCCGGCGTCTCCGCAGCCGCGAGCGGGCGAAGATCGGCCATGTTCATCGACGAGGCGAGCGAGGCTACCGTCTTGGCGTAATTTGAGCGCGCGCCGTCCTCGACATGAAAGCCGCGCTGTTCGAGCGCTCCGACAAAACCGGAATTGTCGCGGCCGAAAACGCGGGCGAGAGTTTCTGCGTTCCCATAACGATCCGGCACAATGTAGATGATGTCGGGCTTGTCGCCGGCAGCAAAGTCAGGGCGCGGCGCGGCGGCGATCAGATCGCTCGCGGCCTTTTCGCCGTCGCTCCCGCCGCCCGACAAATTGATCGCCGCAAGAACGGAGAGCCCGGCTGCCATCGTTGCGGAGAGAAAGAACAGCAACCCCGCAACCTCCTCCGCCTTGCGCCGGCTGACGACAAAAGCGCTGACAGCACAGACCGTAAGCATTCCAGCAACGCCTGCGAAAAGCGCTTCGTCTTCGTTCAGACCGAGATATTCGCCGACGCCGTAAAAGCCGACAAATTTGAACAGAGCAAACAGCATGATCGGAAACGCGACCGCCCATCGCGCCGACGAGCCGGAGGCGGCAAACATCGCGAAGGGCGCGAGCGCCGCAAATAGAATGAGGACAAGCGCCGGCCGCAAGATTTCGCCCGGCGCGATCTCTCCAGGGTTGTCGATGATGACGCCGGCGATCGCCATCACGGCGACAGCAACTGACGCGCCGATGGTCAGGCGCGCCGCTTTATCAAGCCGCAATCTTCGTGCGCTCCCCTGCTCCGCTGGTGCGGTCATATTCGTCTCCGGCGCCTTGCCGACGGAGAAAATGACGGGCTGCCATGTAAAAATGGTTAATCATTTCCTGACCGGCTCTCTTGCCGGGATGCGGCTTCGATCACGGCTTGCGCAGAGCCATCCGTACGCCGATGACAAAAGTGAAAGCGGATTGCGCCGCATAGACGACAGCAGCGCCTGCGACGTGCATGTCCAGCACTCCAGCAAAAAGGAGCGCCGCAGGAAGGACGCCCGCCGCAAGGCCGGCGGCGCCGGCAAAGCGCGATCCAGATCTGGTCAGCGCCAGCCCCCAAAGAATGAAGGCGGCGGATATGGCGAAGACCGCCCCATAAGCGAGCGCCTGATTCAGCTCCCAGGCGAAGGCGAAAATATCCTTCGATGCTCCCCGCGCCATCAGCGCCGGCGCTGCAAACCCGTTGACGGTCGCCGCAAGCAAATTGCCGAACATCCCGGCGGCGTAAGCGATCAGTCCGGTCAATACCGAAAACCGCGCGAGCCCTTCCGATGCCGCAAACCTGCAAAAGCCGGCAAGATTGATGAGAATGAGCGCCATCAATGCGCCGTGCACGCCTTTGACGAGCGCCGCGTCTCCGAAGCTGGTCGGATGGTGCGCCATGACAAGCACCGAAAGCGCTGAGGCCGCCGCCATTGAAACGCCCGCGAGGCGATCGCTCGGGTTTGCAGTCGCATGTGCGGCGTCCATATTCTCTCCAGTGAAATTCGCTCATCCGCGAAGGGCTGAGACTAGATTGCTGCGCGGCGGCAGGGTACGGACTTTTCAAGGGAAAAGTCCGGACGATCGCAAGCAAGCTCCATGAAGAATGACGCCAAGGGCGCGCACGCACTCATTATCAACGCGTTCAATCGCCTGCTTCTGACGAAGCGCGTGAAACCGCGCGTTACCGAAATTATTGCTGAAGCGGGCGTTGCGCGCTCGACATTCTATGAACACTTCGAGGGGCGCGACTCGCTGCTCATGGAAGCCTTGCGGGGGCCCTTAAGCGTAGTCGCTGACGCCGTCGCCGTCACAGGCGATGAAACCAAGCTTCGCGCCATTCTGGATCATTTTCGCGAGAACCGTCGCGAGGCGGCAGGATTGCTGGAAGGGCCTCTTCGCGCGCGCGTTGTGAGATCGCTCGCCGAGTTGATCGCCGTCCGGCTCGACGCGGCGCTGTATAACCCCTCATTTGATCTTCACCTCGCCGACATGCAGATCGGGCTCATGCGTTTGTGGCTGACGGGAGAGACGCGCCACACCTCGCGCGAGCTGGCGCACTTGATGATACGCAGCGCCTCCGCACAAAAAGCCGCGATGGTCGAACCCGAAACCCATTAGGCGCAATTTGTCCAACACGGTTTTTTTTGCAGTCCTGGTCGCCGCTTTCATGCATGCGGCGTGGAACGCGATCATCAAGGATCGGGGCGACCGGTTTTTTTCGATTTCAACGCTCGGTGTCGCGCAAGGACTGATTTCGCTGGCGCTTCTTCCCTTCGTCGGGGTTCCTGAAGGGTCCACCTGGGCATGGATATTCGCTTCCGCCGCGCTCCACACCGGCTACAAGCTTTTTCTG
>ERZ1292633.3394-Hain-H41-02um-R1-3394-length-15547-cov-5_pt1 | contig 15547 bp, 19 predicted proteins | sample MGYA00564406_ERZ1292633 | MGnify/ENA primary metagenome ERZ1292633 (study PRJEB36523, sample SAMEA6512639) | groundwater metagenome | collected 2019-01-08 | study: AquaDiva: Metagenomics assemblies of 32 groundwater samples | reverse complement strand
GGATAAAAATCCCGCGTTCCTTTGTAAGGTTCCAGAGATAGTTTTTTCCCGCCGGAGGCGGAGTTGTCATTTTCCATAAAAAAAATAAGGCTTTAAGTGCCTTAATTATACTAAAAAACTATTATTTTCACAAACTTTGCTTAACTTAGGAGTTTTAGATTGCCGTTGATAACAATGGGCTTAAGGCCAATAATCTCTTCCTTCCACGCCAGTTCAGGAATTGGGTTAAGCAAATAAATTTTCTTTTGCAAATAAAAAGCCAAGCCCATTTCCATTAATGTGTTTGGGCCAATATAATTTTTAATGCCATTTTTGTCGTAATTGGCAACCAAGATGACATCTGATTTTGACACTTTATCAAAATGGGCAACTATTCTTTGGGAATGATTTTGCCAAATCCAGGCATCGTCATTTTTTTGCAAAGACTTTTTTTGGCTGTAATATTCGCTGGATGGTATTAGCTCCCCATTCTCCCCCGGCACTTCATTCGGAGGAAGTAAAACTTTATGACCCAAACCCTCCAGCTCCGTTTTGAGCCGGTACATTTCGTCTATAACTGCAATACTGCCACAGAGGGTGATGGTCATAAATTTTTGAAGCGAGTTATGGAATGATGCTCGGACGGAAGTGGTTAGCGCAAACAGCCCTAGATATTGAATATTAAATTTAACAATCTATTTCGTAAACTTAAAAGTTTTTACCAAGCCATCTAAAATATCAGGTTTACCATCAGCGATTAAGCTATATTGATACCCATTATGATAAAAGGTAACTCTATTCAAGGACTGACTAGGCGGATCACTCAACCCTAATGCCATGTATTTGTTTTTATCCTTATTAGGATCATAATCTGCTCTAAACGCTGGCTCTCCAGCAACAAAAGCTTTTTTGGCTATACTTTTTATTAAGGCGCCTGCGTTTGCTATGTCTTTATCAATATCAGGTTTTTCAGACCAAGGAATTACATTAATACCCACGACTTCATTGGAAGCCTCGTCAAATAATTGAGCTGCTTCGTCCCTGCTATATATTTACCTAAATTAAGATTGGCTGGATACCCAACTTGATAACTATACTTACTATTAGAATAAGTTTTCCAATTTAGCGTTGCGTCCGCAGTAATCGTTTGCTGTTGTTGTGCTGTTGATTGATTTTGGGTAGGTAAAAAAGAAGTTGGCTTGGATGAACTGCACCCAACGGCTAATAAAACGACAATCGGAAAGGCAAATAATAATTTTTTCATAATTTTCAAGGTTAAGTTAATTTCCCCCATTATACCACACTTCGCCATTTCCGGCTTAGCTTGGTATACTTTGGTTATGCCCTACAATTTTACTGAAATATACGACTACGATTTAAAACTGTTTTTACCCCATTATTAACTCCCTAATACATAAAGCAAAACCACCGGCTAATGTCGGTGGTTTTTATCTGAATAAGTTCAAAAATTCCTACGCTTTTACGAGTTCGTTTCGTGCATTAACCAGTTTTTTTGCTTTAGATAAAAATTTGCTAGCTTCTAAAATTTCCATTAAGACGGGGGTATTTTTTTTACTAAAATGAACAACTACATTATCAAATTCCTCCGCGTAGTCAATAGGTTGTCTACTGGCTTCCCAAGACAAAACATCGGATTCCGGCTCATACGTCATTTTTATAATTTTAGTCTTCATATTGTTTAATCCTTCCCGGATAAAAGGTAATAATTTTGATAATATCTTTTCCTTCCTTTTTATATACTACCCTCAAAACATGGGATTTGTCAATTTTTCGCTGGGCTATTAAAAGAGGTGTCCTAGAACGGTCAATTACATCCGGATCTATTACCGTAAACTCAACCTGTTCCTTTAAAATTTCAAGTTTATGCCTTTTCAGGACATTAAACTTTTCTCTTGCATGTTTGGTAAAATAAATCATGGCCTATTTTTGTTGCTTTATTTTTGTGGCGTATGCCGGCCGTATTCGCCTGAGGCGGAGAAGGCTGGAGCGGAATACGGGAATCGGACCCGTGTCTAAACCTTGGCCCGCCGAAAGCTGAAGCATTCAGGCGGGTCCGCCATAATACCGGTTATGCCGGTTTTAGGCGGAGAAGGTCTTACATAATCTTTTGGAGCAGGTAAGGGGAATCGAACCCCTGCCACAACCTTGGGAAGGTCGCGTACTACCACTATACGATACCTGCGAAATAATTTAAATTTACGTTTAGCTGATGTTAAATTTTCAAATATACTATATAATAACATCGTATGCGAAAAATTAAAAGAAAAATTCCGGCCACCATGGCCACCCAGCATCCCGACCACGCTGGAAAGCCTTATTGGTACAGCGGTACTTTTATCCCGGTAACTGAGGAAGCCAAGGAGGCTTTTTTAAGTTTTTCCGAACTGGGTATTTCCGAATACAAGTGGGATTGGGAAGGAAAATTGGTAGACGAGTCGGTACTGGAGCGCCTGCTAGGGGCTTATTTTGATTATTTTAAAAAATTTCCCATTGGCAAAGAAAAGTTTTTAACGTTTCGCCTGCCTAACCCTAAAGTCCAAACTGAATTCCGTCTATCGCGAGCGCTTATGGGTATTGCCTCGGCTGCCGGCCTGGCCAAACAAGTAGGGTTGCACTCCCCGCCACTGTTTGAAGTTATTTTACCAATGACGGAAACGGCGGAAGAAATGGTCAGCATTCAAGAAGCGTTTAAGGAGATTGCCTGTTTGCGCCATCCGCTGAATAGAATGGAAAAAGGATGCAATGTCTTTTTAGAAATTATTCCCCTATTCGAAAGCGTGGATATTATTTTAAATTCCACTAAAATTTTAGAAAAATATTTACGCCTCTACCACAAAAAGTTTAATGCCCGTCCGGAATATTTAAGGCCGTACGTGGCACGTTCCGATCCGGCTTTAAATTCCGGCATTGTGCCGACAATTTTAAGCATTAAAGTGGCGTTGTCGCGCTATAAAAAATTTGAAAACAAACATAACTTGCCCTTGTTTCCGGTAATTGGCGTAGGGACTTTGCCGTTTCGCGGCGGGATTAATCCGCAAAAGCCTGAGCGGTTTATAAAAGAGTATCCCGGCGTGCGCACGGCTATTATTCAAAGCGCCTTCCGTTATGACTTCCCAAAAAAAATGGTAATTAAAGCCATTGCGAAGTTGGAACGGGAACTGCCGAAAACCCACCCGGTAATAATTAACAAATCCGATGAAACCTCGCTAATTAAAACCATTAAATACTTTGAAAAAGAATACCAAAATACCATTGCCGGTATTGCCCCATTAGTTAACCGTGTGGCCGCCTATATGCCTAAACGGCGGGAACGCGTGCAACACGTAGGTTTGTTCGGCTATTCCCGCGGCGTAGGCAAAGTTAAATTGCCCCGGGCGATTAGCTATACCGCCGCGTTATATTCCCTAGGCGTTCCGCCGGAATTAATCGGCACCGGCCGCGGCCTCGCAAGAGCTAAAAAAGATGGCACCTTGCACTTGGTAGAAAAACATTACACAAATTTAAAACACGACTTGTATTTCGCCGGAAAATTTTTATACAAACCGGGCTTGGAAGAACTGGCTAAAACATCCCCGGCTTGGGAAAATATTCGCCAGGATGTTTTAGAAATTGAAAGTTACCTGGGTCAACCATTATGCGCCAAATACTTAAACGAGCAGGAACACCAATTAATTTCCGCCAAAATCCATAAGCTGTTAAAGGGTAAAAAAAATATTACCCCGCTCATAGAACAGTCAGCGCTTTTGCGAAAAAGTTTAGGATAAGGGGCAATGGTTCCGACAAATCAAATTGGAAGAAGTGTCCCTTCTTCCAATTTGATTTTATGGTATAATAATAGAATTATTGAACAAATACAAAGCGGATATGGTTTGTGAGTCGGTTATTTTGCCGGATTTGACCATGGCTTTAACTTTTCGCAAGCTAAACTTTTTAGCCTCCAAAATTCCGTCTTCATGTTTTTTGTTTACGCTGGTCTGCGTTAAGCCTTTGGCCAAATAAACGTTAAAAATATCATCACTAAGGCCGGTAAAACTTTGCAAGGCACCGAGTTTTTTCCATTTGTGGGCTTTGAGCCCGGTTTCTTCCCACAATTCCCGCTTGGCGGCCGCAAGCAAATTTTTTCCCTCCGATCCCCCGCCGGGAAATTCCCAAGACATTAATTGCGTAGGGTAACGAAACTGCCTAATTAAATAAACATCGCCGCTTTCCGTCATCGGCACAACCATAACCCCTGGCCCGTGCGGTTGTAAAAAAGCATACGGCCCAATTTTGCCATTCGGTTTTATTACTTGATCCAGCCGGAGTTTTACCCACGGATCCTGATAAATTATTTGAGATGAATATTTTTTCCAAATTTTTGACATAATTTCTCTATCTGGGAATAAAAGTCGTGCTTTGCTCTGTCGTTTTGAATTGATCTCCTTCTAGCTCCAGTTGATGAAAAAGCATTACCTGCTGATTATGTTCTAGTTGGTAAGGAGTTTTTTCTGAAGGGTTTGCCAGACGCATCAAAAAAAACCTAGAGCAATTAGTATTTGGAAACTTATGAGCTTTTGCGGCAATATCCTTATCTTTAGTAAAAATCGCAATATTACCCGAGGCGCGAACATTGATATTTCCTAGGCTTTCGTCAAAAATACCGTTAACATACAAGTCATCACCGCTTGAAAGCTTGTATGTGTGGGTTGGGTCTACTTCTATATTTTTCTCATTTTCTTGTCCGCGTTCAGCTTTATCAAAAATTTCAGGAACTCCATCTAAAACTCTTCTTAGTTTATCTCCATGGGGCATAAATTGGCTTATAAGTTTAGATAATATATAATTTAGTATACTTGATTTTTAAATTCTCACAAAATAATGAATCTTCTTACGATCGGCTCTGTAGCCTACGACAGCATTAAAACCCCTTTTGGCTCGGTAGATAAAGCTTTGGGCGGCAGTGCTTCCTACTGTTCTTTAGCCGCTTCCTATTTTGCCCGTCCGGCTATTGTGGCTGTGGTAGGAGATGATTTTGCGACAGCGGATGAAAAAATACTGGCAGGAAAAAATATAGACTTAACCGGCTTGCAAAAAATCGCGGGCAAAACTTTTGCCTGGGGCGGCGAATATAGTTTTGATATGAACAGCAGAACCACGCTGTTTACGGAATTAAATGTCTTCGAAACTTTTAAGCCCGTTCTGTCAGAGGAACACAAAAAAGCAGAGTATGTTTTTTTAGGCAACATCCATCCGGCCTTACAGTTGGAGGTCTTAAACCAAATCCCTTCCCCGAAACTGGTGGGTTTGGATACAATGAATTTTTGGATGGAAAAAGCCTTGGGAGACTTAAAAAAAGTTTTGGCAAAAATTGATATACTTATTATCAATGACTCGGAAGCCCGCGAACTCAGCCGTGAACACAATTTAATTAAAGCCGCCAAAATAATTTCCGCAATGTTAAAACAAAGCGATAAAACCGCGCTGATTATCAAGCGCGGCGAATATGGTTTATTGTTGTTTAGTCAGAATTTGTCATTGCGAGTGCATCCGAAGCAATCTGAATCTGAGATTGCCGCGTCGCCAGCCAAAGCCCTGACTCCTCGCAATGACATACAAGTTTTTAATCTTCCCGGGTACCCGCTGAAAGATGTTATTGACCCCACCGGCGCCGGTGACAGCTTTGCCGGCGGCTTTATGGGCTATTTGGCAAGGACCGATGATATTTCCCCAGCCAGCCTCAAACAAGCCTGCGTAGCCGGTTCAGCTTTAGCCTCTTTTTGTGTGGAAAAACTCGGCACTGAGCGCTTACAAAATTTAGCTGATGGTGATATTGAAGCCCGCATGAAAGACTTTAAGCATCTGACGCATTTTGAGCTATGACAGCGCGGATTAGACGCGGATAATAACGCTGAATATACGCGGAACAGGACTGTCCTTGCAACAAGGACAGTCCTGTTAATATTGACATTTTGCAAAAAAAGAGTAGACTTTTTTTAATGCCACAAGCACCTTGGGCACACCGTGTAACACCTCTTGGGTGTTTATACGAAGACAGGCTGACTGTATTCAATCAGCCAGTAATTCTTGAACCGCCACCGTCGATTATCGACGCTGGAAACCAACAACTCAAAACAATCCGAGTAGAAACTCGGCGGGAGGAAACAAGTGGAACGACCACGACACGCCCCTAATGTGTTCGGCCCAGACGACCAGCTCCACCCAGAAGGTGGTCAATTTGATCCTGCCACATGGTCAGCGTCAGTTGGAACCGGGGATGAAAGCGCTGTATTCGACAGAGCGATTACCATGATCGTTCGACGTGACGACGACCCAACCATCGTCTCAATAATACGCGGCGATGACCCCCTCGCTGGGGAGATATTGCGCTGACACGCGACGAAAACACAACCACACGACAGGCGACAGGAGATTGCATTACGTAAGCAATTCTCCTCCGCCTGTCACCATTTCTCCCCCCTATTTTTTCCTTAATTCTTAATTCCTGATTCTTACTTCATTCCTCATTTATCCCCACCTTTAAAAATCCAAACCAATCTGATATTATAAAAGTACTGTATTTTAAAATCCCAGAAAAATAGATATCCGCGTCATCTGCGAATATCTGCGTACCTGCCGGCAGGCAGGTCTGGGTCTATAATTAATCACCATAATTTAAAACGTTAATTTAGATATCCGGAACCATGGCCTAATTAAAAAACAGCCTACAACTCCGAATAACGCGTTATCGTTTTGAATTCTTGGGCATAAGGAATTTTTGCAATGCCAAAAATTTTTGCCGAGTACATTTGGATGGACGGGAAAAAACCAACCGCCAAATTGCGCTCCAAGACCAAGATTATTAACCAGGCGCGCGAAGTTTCGGAAATCCCGGTGTGGGGTTTTGACGGATCTTCCACCGAACAGGCCGAAGGCCGCTTTAGCGACTGTATGCTAAAGCCGGTTTATTTTATACCGGACCCGATTCGCGGAGAACCGAATATTTTAGTCATGTGCGAAGTTATGAATGCCGATGGCACGCCGCACGCTACCAACACCCGCCACATTTTGGCATCAATCGCGGAAAAATATCAGACCCAGGAACCATGGTTTGGTTTTGAACAGGAATATACGCTCTATCGCAAAGAATGGCCGGTAGGCTGGCCAAAAGACGGCTTTCCTCATCCACAGGGACGCTATTATTGCGGAGTCGGCTCAGACGAAGTTTATGGCCGGAGGCTGGTAGAGGCGCACATGCGCGATTGTTTAAAAGCGGGCATTGCTATTTCCGGCATTAATGCCGAAGTTATGCCTGCTCAGTGGGAGTTCCAAATTGGCGTTTTAGGACCTTTGGAAGCCGCCGACCAATTATGGCTAGCCAGATGGATTTTATACCGCCACGGTGAAGATTTTGAAATGTACGCCAAATTAAACCCCAAACCCATGGCCGGCGATTGGAACGGCGCTGGTGGCCACACCAACTATTCCACCAAAGCCATGCGCGAAGACGGTGGTATAGAGGTAATTAAAAAAGCTTGTGAACAATTAGGCAAATTTCATACCGCGCATATGCGCGTTTACGGCGCGGGCAACGATGAGCGTTTAACCGGCAAACACGAAACTTGCAGTTATAAAGAATTTCGCTACGGGGTTTCCGACCGCGGTGCTTCCATTCGCATTCCCATGGCCACAGCCAACGAAGGCAAAGGCTATTTGGAAGACCGCCGTCCGGCCGCTAACTTAGACCCCTATCAAATTTGCACCGCGCTACTGGAAACCACTTGCGGCGAAGGATTTAACCCGGACAAATACGGCTGGGAAAACTTTAAATTCCTTTCCTAGACGGTAAAATATAAAACCACCAAAGATATAACGTCTTTGGTGGTTTTATATTTAACACAAATTATTTTACCCTTCCGTAATCGTCTTCAAACCGCTCAATGTCATTTTCGTCAAATTGGCCGGAAGAGATTTCCACAAACACCAAATCTTGAGTTTCGCTATCATTAATTACCCGGTGCTTGGTTCCCACGGGAATATTTATACCGCTGCCGGAAACCGCGGTATTGGACTCGCCGTCTAAAATAACTGTCCCCCGCCCCTGCACAAAACTCCAATGTTCACCCCGCAATTTATGCGATTGGTAAGAAAGTCGGCTTTTGGGCTTTACTGTAATTATTTTTACGCACACATCCCCTTGCGGTAATACGCCAAACTTAGCTAAAATTTCAAATTGGCCCCAAGGGCGTTGTTCTATATAATTCATTAATATAGTATACCAAATCGCTTGAGTTTTTTCAAAATTACTGCTAAAATTGCGGTATTATTTAAAAACTTTTATGACTCCACCAAAAAGAAAAATTGCCGTAGATTTGCACTCCCACTTAGGCTCTTCTGTGGCGCCTTCCATTCTCTGGTCCATTGCCCATCGCCAAGGAATAAAACTACCTTCCAAAGACTACTGGGATTTTGAAGATATGATTACCATGACCGGCAACGAACGCAACAAAAATTTGGATGAGATGAACCGGAACTTTTTTCACTGGACAGAAATGATTCAGTCTTCTCCTGAGGCAATTGAAGAATCAGTAAAATGCACTGTGGGTGGCGGTTACCGCAAAAGCAATATCACCATTCACGAACTGCGCTTTAACCCAATGAAACGCAATCGTCGCGGTGAACGCGATATGGACCATATTATTATGGCCGCTCTGTGGGGCGCGGAAAAAGCCATGTTGGAATACCCGCAGGTCAAAGCCGGAATAATTTTAATGATGGATCGGGAGTTCACGGTTAAGCAAAATGAAATTATTGTGGACAAAGCCATAAAATATCAAAGCCAAGGAATTGTGGGAATAGATGTGGCCGGACCAAACCGCAAAACTTTTTCCGTTCAAGAACACAAATATTTATTTGATCGCGCCAGAAAAGCGGGCTTAGGCCTGACCATTCATACCGGCGAAGAAGCCCAATTGGACGAAATGCGTTATGTGGTAAACGAAATTAAGCCAGACCGCATTGGCCACGGTATTCAGTGTGTGCACGATAAGGAACTAATGAAAGCTGTGGTAAAAAATAACATCACCCTGGAAATTTGTCCCACCTCAAACCTGCGCAACTCGGTAATAAAAAATGTTCCGGAATTAAAATCTGCCATCCGCACCTTGCTAAAAAATAAAATTAAGTTTGCCATTTGCACTGACGGTCCGGAAATGTATCAAACCAGCATTATGATTGAGCACGAATTCTTACTGAAAAATAAGATTCTAACGCAAAAAGAACTAGACCAAACCACCCACTGGGCCATGAAAGCCAGTTTTATTAAATAATTATTTTACTAAAAGCCTTCTCTTGCGGAAGGCTTTTTATTATACACTCCCCATTTCCGCTTCCTGAACAGGCTTTGTTTTTGTCAGCAACCACAGGCCAAGACCAAGCGGAATAAAAGCCAACAATTGCCACAGGTTTGGGTATTGTTTTAAAAAGATTGTCGCAAGAAGCAACGTAAAGGCCGGCGAAACACTGCTAATTATACTAGCTTTGGTTACGGAGATCCGATGAATGCCTTCCAGCCAAAATATTTTACTAATGCCTAAAAATATTGTGCCATTAAGAAGCAAAAACCAAAAACTTCCACGTATGACAGCCGGCGATAAATTTTCTTTAAATACAAAAGCTAAAATTGCTAAAAATGGCAGAGTCAACATGCTGCGCCCAAACAGCACCGTTTCGCTACTAATTTTTTTCCTAAGTTTTTGCTGAAAATAATTACCCACTGCTGGAAACGTGGTAGCAAACAAAATAATAAAATCCCCTGCCCGAAAGGACGAAGTTTTGTTAAATAAAATCATTACCGCACCTAAAACCATAAATATACCACCAATAATATGACTGGCACCCATATCTTCCTTTCTGATAACATGAAAAAATAAATAACTAAAAAATATCTCCATTAATGCGATCAAACTTGCATTGCCGGCAGTTGTATATTTTAAAGCTAAAAAAAATAATCCATAATAACCCACGCCAATTATTAACGCTACAAACAGCAACTCCTTTAACACCCCCGGAATAATTAATTCTCGCCATTTGGGACGAAAACAAAATAATATCAAAAATACCCCAGCGGTAAAGACTGAGGAATAAAACAGTGATACCATCGGCGTTAAAGTCTTATAAGACAGCACCGCAACAATGGGGAAAAAAGAAGATAAAAAAGCCTGGATTAAAATTAGAAAATCCCCCTGCTTGGTTTTAGATAAATTCATTTATTAATTATATCACCATCTGTCCAAAAACTAAACTTGTCTAAAACTCTCACATTTGTGAATGTTTTAGACAAGTGGTATAATCAAGTTAAACATATGTCGTATTCTAAATACCAAATTGGAACGATCCTTCGAAAAGCAGATCCTGCCAAAGATCCTTTTTTTGATTTAAACAAAGAGCAAATTGAACTAATCGGCAATGCCAGTAAAATCATCCTGGCAGTTATTGCCGGTGCGGGAATTATTACTCTTGCGGCAATTGCCCCCAATATTTTTATTGCGCTAGACAAACTTTACAAACTGAGAGGCAAAAAATTAAGCAAAAGGGAAAGGGAAATAAAAACTGCCCATGCTTTTTATTATTTAAAAAAATCAGGTCAAATTAAATTTACAAAAAATAAAAATGACGTAAAGTTGTTTTTAACCTCTTTGGGCCAGAAAAAAATGGAACAAATTAGCTTTGACGCTCTGTCAATCGCTAAACCAAAAAAATGGGACGGCAAGTGGTGGCAGGTTGCGGCAGACATACCAACTAAAGGCCACAGGCAAGGCGCAGATGCCTTGCGAACCAAATTAAAACAAATGGGTTTTTGTTCTTTGCAAAGAACTTTATGGTTTTATCCTTACGATCCAAGAAAACAGCTGGCTATTGTAGCCGAACATTACGGCATTAGCAAATTTGTTACAGTGATGGAAATAAGCCGGATGGATGTGCAGGATGAACAAGTACTAAAAAAATATTTTAATTTGCATCACATCTTTTAAAAAATAAACTTGTCTAAAACTCTCACATTTGTGAATATTTTAGACAAGTTGGAGTAGAGTATGAAAAGAATAATTTTTTTGTTTTTTATGATAGCGATGTTTGCGGCGGGGTGCCAGAAAAATTCGGGACAAACTTCCCCGAGTAATAACCAAACAACATCAAATATTTCAGCCTCCCCTTCCCCAACAGCGGAGACTAAATTAACAATACCAATTCAGAATGGTCTAGCACGTATTACCAAAAAACCATTTGGAATTTATATTACTCCACAAACTTCGCCGGTTTCTCCGGAAAAGTTTAAAGGCTACCATACCGGTACGGACTTTGAAACTTTTGATAGTGAAAAAGATACTGAAGTGGAAATTTCAGCAGTCTGTGACGGCAAATTGCTATTAAAAAAATCCGCCACCGGTTACGGCGGTGTGGCTGTACAATCGTGCATTATTAACTCACAAGATGTAACTGTCCTATACGGGCACTTAAAACTTTCTAGCATTACCAAAATGGTTGGTGAACAAATAAAAGCAGGTGATAAATTAGCGGTTTTAGGCAAAGGTTATTCCCCAGAAACTGCCGGCGAAAGAAAACACCTGCATTTAAGTATCCACAAAGGAACCGCGATTACTCTACTTGGATACACTCAAAACAAAACCGATCTTGCCAACTGGCTGGATGCGGAAAATTATTTAAAGTAACTTATTGCCGAATCAACGTCGAGTAATTTGGAACATCTCCCGCTTGTAAGGATTTTTCGGTAATAAAATACTTTGCACGGGCTTCTTCCAAAGACAAATTGGTATCAAGCAAACCGTTCTTTAACGCCAGCTTATCAGCAGAAGCGGTTAGCCAAAGTTGCCAAGAAAACATAGAAATGCGCCCGGGGGATAATTGGTTAATATGATTAACAATACTGGAGGTACAGTTTGCCCAAAAAGTATTATACCAATTTGGGTGGACTAAAAGATCATTCATTTTTTTCAACATACTCACAAGCAACAACTTGGAATTCTCGGCACGAGAAAATTTCACTGGATAGATATAGACATTGTCTTTACGAAGATTTGCCCGAAGCAATACCACATCTCGCTCATCAGCTGCCAAATAAATCAGCGGGTAAGTACGCAACATACCTTTCCAAACACTGTAAGTTTGACTCTTAGTTTTACGAGCCTCAATGGTAATGGCTAAAAAGTCACCGTTGTTAAATTCAAAAGACAAAAAAGTATGGGCGGCAAACTTATTTTCGTTAAACGGTTCGGCCACATACCACACTTGTTTTATTTGAGTCAGGTCATAACTTTTGTCGTAATAAGCCGGCTGCATATCTGCTTCTTTCGGGCCATAACGAAAATTGCGGACATTGTGAACAATTACCTGATTACCTATAAATTCGGCAGTAGAAGGCACTGCTAATTGTGTTTGCCAATCCCCTTGCAAGGCAGGCTGTTTAAACCCCTGCCAAGCCAAAAATAAAACCAATAAACCGACCAGGCCTATAATTATAAACTTTTTTAATCTGAATTTTTTTATATTTTCCATAAAAGTATTAATTTTTTTACTATACTCATTTTATCAAATATCAAACAGGATAGCAAAAAGCGAAAAGAGCAAGCCCTTTTCTTTTTTCCGATTTTATTTTATAATATCAGTTAGTTGTCTATTATTGGGGCGTAGCCAAGCGGTAAGGCACGGGCCTTTGAAGCCTGCATTCCCAGGTTCGATCCCTGGCGCCCCAGCCATAAAAAGACCATTCGCCAAAGGCGAATGGTCTTTTTATTGACACAAATTTTTACTTGCTAATCAAATATGATATAATTCATACAAATATTAACATTTTGAAACCAAATGAAAATCTCTAAATATAAGCTATTTTTACTGCTCGCATTTGCGGCGGTCTGGTTTTGGGCGGCTATTGATCCGGTCTACCCGCACGATTGGCTACTGGAAAACTACTTAGTGTTTATTTTTGTGCCTATAATTTTAGTCACCGCCCGCTATTTTAAGCTGTCTAATGTTTCCTATACGCTAATTACCCTGTTCATGATTTTGCATGTTATTGGCTCGCACTATACTTACGCCGAAGTGCCTTTTGGCTATACCCTACAAAATTGGCTGAGTGCGGAACGTAATATGTACGACCGATTAGTACATTTTTCTTATGGATTTTTGCTGGCTTACCCCATGCGCGAAATCTTTGTACGTATTACTAAAGCCAAAGGCTTTTGGGGCTTTTATTTACCGCTAGATATCACCCTGTCATTTTCCGCGGTTTATGAAATTATTGAATGGTGGACCGCAAAAAATGTTTCTTCCGATGCCGGGATCGCCTTTTTAGGCGCCCAAGGAGACATTTGGGATGCAAAAAAGATATGCTTATGGCCGGCATTGGTGCAACGCTTGCCATGTTTATAATTTTAATTATTAACGCCATATACAATAAAAATTTAGGTCGTGAACTAAAAGAAAGTTTTAAAATTGAAAAGGGAGACCACCCATTGGGAGAACAGCAGTTAAAAGAATGGAACAAATAGTTTAATCAGTCTACGAAACTCTGTAATTACAGAGTTTCGTAGACTGACAAATTAGAAGACTGCGATTTTATCACATTTTACGTGCATGCGGATCTTTTTTGATGTAAAATAATGTTAAAATTAATTTTGTATCAAACTATTTACTCAGCGGTCTTGTAGGGGCAATATGGTAATAATTCAAAATAAACTGGGCGAGTTGTCCCCATGCCGGAGCGGCTGTGGTTTCTGCAAAATTTACGTCACGCGGGTGATTAATTCTTACCAACATTAAAAATTGCGGATCTTCCACCGGACCGTAACCAATAAATGAACCGATGTTATTATTTTTCTCATAGCCCCGGCCGTCTTTTTTTGGCACCTGCGCCGTACCGGTTTTTCCGGCAATATAGTAACCGGGAACACCTGCTCTTTTCCCGTGTCCGTTTTCCACCACATTCACCAACATGGCCGAAATAATATTCGCGGTTTTGGCTGTTATTACTTGCCTAACTACTTGCGGTTTGGTATTTTCTGTTTTCCCGTCAGGTAAAATTTTACTTAACACCAAATACGGCTTCATTATTTTCCCTTCATTGGCCAGCGCGGTAAAAGCCTGAATTAATTGGATTGGCGTTGCGGAAATCCCCTGCCCAAAAGCCGCCGTATGATAGTTTACCGCGATATTGGCTTTTAGGTTATCCAAATTGCCTTTGGCTTCCGACAATTCAACTCCAGTATTTTGCCCGAAACCGAAATTTTTTACATATTCAAAAAACTTCTCGTTACCAATCTGTTCTTTGGCAAAAATTACTCCGGTATTTAAAGACTGCTCCAGCACCTGGGTCATTGTCTGAATGCCGTGCCCTTTATTGTCGGAATTTTTTAAAGTGTAATTATCTATCACCACCGAACCGGTGTCATTGTAAGTAGTATCGGGCGTAACTTTTCCTTCGTTAATTGCAGCTGCCATTGTTATTGGCTTAAAAATCGATCCGGGTTCATAGTTGCCGGTAACCGCATCATTCCGATAATCTCTGGGGTCTTCCACCTTGTTGTAGACATTAGGATCAAAATCCGGATAGTTAGCCATAGCTAAGACACTTCCAGTTTTTGGATTAACTACAATAACGCTGCCGCTGTCAGCGCCATTTTTTACCACAGCTTCTTTAATTACACTTTCGGCCTGAAACTGAATATTTTTATCCACAGTTAAAATTAAATCCGTGCCGTCTATCGCGGGCTGTTCTTTTCTGTTTGAGCCGAAAATGGAAACGCCGCCGGCGTCTTTTTCCGAATATAATTCTCCGGGGGAGCCGGCTAAATCTTTTTCAAAATACCGCTCCAACCCGTAAAGCCCTGTTTTTGTGGTGTCCCTGTACCCGACAAAACCTAATACTTGGCTAAGTAAAGTTTTTTCCGGGTAATACCTGGTATCTTCCGAATCAAAGTAGATGCCGGAAAGTTTTAAATCTTTTATTTTTTGCTGTTGCTCGTCGGAAAGCTGTTTTTTTAGCGGCACATATTTTTTCCCCGCCTGAGTAATTTTCCCAAGTAATTCTTTTTCATCCGAACCTAAAATCGGCGCTAGAGCCGCCGCGGCTTCCTTGGCGTTTATAATATCCCCGGGAACGGCATAAGCTAAATAACTTTTTAAGTTTGCCGCAACCGGAAACGTTTCCAAGGAAAATTTGTCAGCCAGTTTGATTTCTCCGCGACTGGGCAGTAATTTTTTATAAATACTATGCTGGGCGGCGGCCTCTTCCCGGGCCTGAGAACCGTTAACTACTTGCAAAAAAAATAACCTTAGTCCGATAAAAATAAAAAATAGCAATAAAAAAGCAGTCAATAGGCTGCTTCTGGAATTAAACTCGCTTTTTGTTATTTTTACCGCCATGGTTGAATTAAAAAGATTGAACAGGATTTTACGGCACTAATTCTTGTCATTCATATTTAATCATATCAATCTTGTCAATTAATAGACTTGTTGCTTAATAATTTTTTGAAGCAAAATATGATATTTCAGACAA
>ERZ1292633.3392-Hain-H41-02um-R1-3392-length-15551-cov-6_pt1 | contig 15551 bp, 15 predicted proteins | sample MGYA00564406_ERZ1292633 | MGnify/ENA primary metagenome ERZ1292633 (study PRJEB36523, sample SAMEA6512639) | groundwater metagenome | collected 2019-01-08 | study: AquaDiva: Metagenomics assemblies of 32 groundwater samples | reverse complement strand
TATCGCGAAAGACGCAAAAAGATCAAGGATAGAAAGCGGGCGCTGGAAAGACAAATAAGAGATAAACAAACGACAATTAAAAGAGAAGAAGAGAGGGTCATCGGCCACGAATAAATTTGTTTATTGTTTATGGATAATGAAATTTTACAAAAAATTAAAATTGGATCTGCAAATCCTAGCACAACTGATCCGGAAGATGACATTAGTGATCTCATAGATCAAATGCCGCCGCATGTTAAAGAGGTGTATTTTGCCTCCTCCACAGCAGATGAAATTTATAAAGCAACAAAAGAAAGCGGGGTGCCGGAAGATCTTGTGCCTAAGGCGGCGTTTTTGTTGGGTGATATGTTTTTAGGAATTTTGGATCCGAAAGATTTTACGCATGAACTGATAAATTTTGGCATTCCTGAGGCATCTGCCGTCAATTTTTATCGCGCTATTTCTCAATCAATACTTTTGAAAATAAAAAGCGAGCTGGACCAAATGTACGGTCCGGAACCTGTAAGCGCTATAAACATAGAAGAAAAACTGCTTCCGCCCCAATCGCCAGAGCCGCATCTGGCACGGCCAGAAATCCCGCAACAAGAAGAGAGCGTCACAAGAATAAAAGTTGAAGCGCCGCCCTTAAGGCGTGTAACTGTACACCATTTACAGGAAGATGGAGGTGGAGAAGTTGCGACGCAACAAACAGAACTGCGTCAGGCACGCTCAGAGCCACATCTGACGCCACAAATCCAGCCAAAAATTAATGATCCTTATAGAGAAAAGGTAGACGAGGCGTAAAAAATTATGGCGCAATACCAAGTCCCACAATTTATTGAAACAGAAGCAAAAATTATAGGGCCTTTAACGCTGAAGCAGTTTTTATGGTTAGCGGCGGCAGGAGCTATAATTTTTATTTTGTATTTCCTCATCCCGATAAAATGGGTTTGGATTTTACTAACTGTTTTTATCGCAGGACTATCTTTGAGTTTGGTCTTGGTGCGAATAAACGGACGCTCAATGTTTTCTCTGGTAAGTGATTTTTTTTCTTTCGTGTTTAAGCCACGATTCTTTCTATGGGCTAGGGGAACAGTAAAACAAGCGCCATCTCAAGTTCAGGCCGGAGTAGAGCAGGCCACTCAAAAAACCGTTCAAGCGTCTTTGCAGAAAATACAAATTGGCAGTGTCAAAAAATCCGGACTAAAAGATCTCTCAACTAAATTACTTTTTGACAAAAAAGAATAAATTCACCCCCACAACTAATTTGCATAATTTAGGTGTGGGGGTTAAAACAATACAATGGCTGGAAAAAATGCTACGCCCTCTCAAAAATTTATAGCGGCAGATTCAGTAAAAGACAATGTCATATTGATGAAAGACGGATCGCTGAAGGCGATCTTGCTTGCGTCTAGTTTAAATTTTGAATTGAAATCAGCGGAAGAACAAAACGCGCTACTTTTCCAGTATCAAAACTTTTTAAATTCTTTGGATTTCTCTATTCAAATTGTTACTCATTCCCGCAAATTGGATGTTGAAGATTATTTAAATACTATAGCAGAACAAGGCCGGTTAGAAACCAATGAGCTTTTAAAAATACAGGGCCAGGAATATATAGAGTTTGTGCGCGAGTTTGTGAACCTTTCCAATATTATGTCAAAAAGTTTTTATGTGGTAGTTTCAGTTTCGCCCATGGAAAATATCAAGCAGGGATTTTTTTCTAAATTATTTCCGTCAAAAAATCAGCCTCTCGTTGGCGAAAAAGAGTCGAAAAGATTGGAAAATCAACTGGATCAAAGAGTTGATTATATACTTAGCGGCGTTCGCTCTATGGGAATTAGAGCTGTGAGATTAGGTCGTGACGAGCTGGTGGAGCTTTTATATTCGCTATATAACCCCGGCGAAGAAAAAAGAGAAGAATTATTGCAAGCCGCTTCCTTATAATTTTATAAAAAACTATGTCATTTTTCTCACCTAAAAAAAATAAGCAAGACTTAACCATATCGCTACCTGTTTCCTCGGACAAGGTGCCCTTAACAGATGTTGTGGCTCCTCCAGCGCTTAAAATAGAAAGTAGATATCTGCAATTAGGGAGTCAGTTTATTCGCACGATTTTTGTGTTTAATTATCCGAGATATCTTTCCACCAATTGGCTCTCGCCTATAGTAAATATGCCGAGAGTTTTTGATATAGCGATGTTCATACATCCGGCCGACACCGCTTTAGTTTTGAAACAATTAAGGAAACGCGTAGCTCAAGTGCAGGCGCAAATAAGCGAGGAAGAAGAAAAAGGCAAGGTGCGCGACCCGATGCTGGAAACTGCTTATAATGATATGGAAAATTTGCGCGACTCTCTTATGCAGGCCAGGGAGAAGGTGTTTAGCTTTGGACTCTACATCACTTTGTATGGAAATAGTGTGGATGAGCTGGATAAGGCAGAAAATGAAATTAAGTCTTTGATGGAAAGCCGTCTGGTTTATATTAAGGATGCTATTTTTACCCAAGACGTAGGATTTAATTCAACCTTGCCCTTTGGAAGAGACTTGCTCCAGGTTTGGACGACTCTGAACAGTTCTCCACTATCAACAACCTTTCCTTTTATATCTGCTGATTTGAGCTCTAATTCTGGAATTATGTATGGCGTAAACCGCCACAATAACAGCATCGTGCTTTTTGACAGATTTAGCATGGAAAATGGCAATATGGTGATTTTTGCCAAGGCGGGAGGCGGAAAAAGTTATACCGCCAAGCTCGAAGTTTTAAGATCGTTAATGATGGGTACGGATGTGATTATTATTGATCCTGAAAATGAGTATAAATATTTGTCTGAAGCGGTTGGAGGAACTTTCATACCAATATCTATAAACTCTAAATATCACCTAAATCCGTTTGATCTGCCGCCCAAACTGCCAGACGAAGAACAGGCGGATGTTTTGAGATCAAATGTTATAAACTTGATCGGTCTTTTAAGAATAATGCTGGGGGGACTCACGACAGAAGAAGACGCCCTGATAGATAAGGCCATATCGGAAACTTATGCTTCGCGTGATATCACGCCAACTTCCAATTTTGAAAATGTTCAAGTGCCTTTGATGGGGGACTTGCAACAGATATTAAACAGCACCCAAGGAGCTGAATCTATAGCAAGAAAACTTGAACGCTATACATCTGGAGCTTTTTCCGGATTTTTGAACCAACCCACTAATGTTGATTTAAAAAATCGCTTAATGGTTTTTAGTATTCGTGATATGGACGCTGAATTGCGCCCAATGGCGATGTATGTGATAATTAGATTTATTTGGAACACCATAAGAGCTACGACCAAAAAACGGATTCTCTTAGTAGATGAGGCGTGGGTGATGATGCAAAATCCCGACGGAGCTTCATTTTTATACGGAATAGCCAAGCGTTGCCGTAAATATTATTTAGGACTTACCACCATCACACAAGATGTGGCTGATTTTTTGGGCTCGCCATATGGAAAACCTATTTTGACAAACTCCTCTATTCAACTTTTATTGCGTCAATCCCCATCTTCAATTGATATTATATCCAACGCCTTTAACCTAACTGAGGAAGAAAAATATTTGCTTTTGGAAAGCGATGTGGGTGAAGGAATATTTTTTGCCGGACTTAAACATGTGGCGATAAAAGTAATTGCCTCTTATACAGAAGACCAGATAATAACGTCTGACCCAGCGCAACTTTTGGCGATAGCAAAAGCGAAGCAAGAACTGAGCACAGGAGGAGCGTAAAAATCTCAATTCGCCGGCTGGCGAATCAAATCTCAAAAATCAAATCTGGTAGAAAATTTATTTAATACATCAAAAGTGGTATAATTATGGTAGAGGCTTCAAAAATAACAAAATTGGCGCCCGTAGCTCCAAAAACGACAGCGGCCCATGTGATGACAAAAGAGGAGGCTATTCGCGCTAAGGCAAGACTTGCCGCTCTAAGGGCGCGAAATCAAATAAAGCAGAAAGTTGCAGGAGCGGGTGGGAACAAACTTCGCGAAGAATATAAAAAGTTCGGATTTTTGGGGTATTTTTTTCTCGGAATCGAGGCCTTTATAATAGTGGGGATTTTCCTGGTCAAAGATATTCTTGATATTATTCTGAAAGCCACTTATGCGGCTGCAGGGGTGGGCGGAGCTGTGGGCGAGGCAATTTCTGTCATACTGACCATTTTAACAGGATTTATAGGATTTTGGCTCTGGTTTAGGTTCGGTAGAACAAAAAAGGGCTCGCCGGCCGCGGCGGCAAAAAAGGCGGCTTCTAAATTTTTAAAAATAATATGCGGGTTTGTGGGAGTTAATGTGGCTGATATTATACCTTTATTAAATTTAGTGCCGTGGCTAACTGCTTATGGAATGATTCTATACGGTCTGGAGTTTTATAAGATGACAACCCAGCCAGAGAGCGCTCCGATAACTCAAGAGGAAGAGGTTAGCGAAAATCCAAAACAATCCTCTTTGCGCGCCCAACTCCAACAAAAAACTCAAGATGGTGTTTAAATAATTTAATAAATATGCCGAAGAAAATAATTATAATTTTAATAATAGGCGTTTTTATCCCGATGGTTTTTGTATTTGCAGAAACTCCATCTCCAACGCCATCTGCTAGTGTTTCGCCGATTATAACGCCAACGCCTCAAATGTCTTCTCCTCTTCCTGAAATCTCATTAAACCCAGAAGATGTGATAAAGTTTTTAAGCACGCCCTCACTGCTTATAAGTCCGCGGGAAAACGGCATATTGTATGTAGCCCCCAACAAAACTATAAATTTTTCTGCTACCCCTCTAAGTCTTCCGCCGGACACAAGCCTAAGGTGGTATGTGAACGGCTCGTTTGTTTCTTCAGAAAAGATTTTTTCTTTTAATTCAGGTAGCAGGTCCCCCGCCAAATATTCATTGAGCGTAAGCGCCGATCTTTCCAGCGACCCCATATATGCCCTGCGTGGAATTTCTCAAGTTTCAGCAAGTGTGATTATAAAAGCTATAGATACGGATTTATATGTTTATGCGTCAGAAAACGCCCCAGTTTCATTTGGGATAAAAACTTTCCCTAAAACAGGAGGATTTTTTGCCGTAAACGCCATTTCATTTTTAGGAGATGGACAATTTTACTATAACTGGTCAATAGATGATGAGAAGCAGATCCAGTCTTCGGGCATTGGTAAAAATTCTATAAAAATACAATCTGGTAGCTATCCCGCCACAAAAATAATTTTGCTGGAAATAAAAGATTCTTCTGGAAAATTTATTTTGAGCAAAAAAATAAGCGTTCCTGTAATTAAATAATGATTTTATGAAAAAAATGTTTTTATTTTTATTTTTAATCGCTGGTTTTCTTGCCCCGCTTTCCGTCGGAGCCCAAGAAGGATGTGGCGTTCCGCCATATTTTAATTATATTTTTAATTTCGGCTTGGGCGCATCAGGTATTTTGGCCATAACAATGATTGTATTGGGAGCAGTACAAATGATGCTCAACGCCGCAAATCCTAGCGCGCAAACTGCTGGCAAAGACAAAATAAAAAGCGCGCTTATGGGCCTTGCGTTAATTTTTGGGTCGTGGTTAATCTTATATACCATAAATCCAGATTTGGTGAATTTCAGTCAGGCGTTTAACTCTGTTTGTAATGACCCCATTCAATTACCAAGCGGAGGGGGGCCGGTAGGATCACCATTTCAGGGTGGAGGAGGTAGAAGTGGCGGTGGAGGAGCCACCGGAAGTTGGTAAACAAATATAGCAATAATTTAAACGATATGGATAGAAAAAAAATAATTATAATATCTTCAATCGGGGCTGGCGTGTTAATTTTAATAGGGATTTTAATCTATTTAATCATTCCTAAAAGTTCTCCGGCAGAACAGCCCGCTTTAAGCGGAAGCCCTATGGCATCCACGCCCTCTGGTGATAATCTAAGCTCGTCTCAAAATTCGATTTTAAATGAAATATTGCCCGCAAATATAGTTAGTTTTGTTTGGTCAGATATAAATCAAAAATTTACAGCGATTTCTTCAAGTGGTTTTTTATACTCTATAAATCCCAGTGATTTTGCGGTAAGCACCACCACCAACTTTGGCGTTTCCGGCATAATCAAGGTTGTTTGGTCACCCAATAAAAGCAAGGCTGTAGTTTATCGTAATGAAAATGGAGTTTTGAAAAAGTTTTATTTTGACGCCATAAGCCAAAATATCACCCCTTTGGGTGATCAGATTGGCAGCGTGACTTTTTCTCCTAAGAGTGATCAGATTTTGTATGTGTTCAATCAATTACAAAATAGTGTTTTGAAGTCTTTTTTGTCTATATCAAATCCTGACGGTACAAAATGGAAAAATCTATCAGCTTTTTCAATGCCCGATACATTGCTTTATTGGCCATCGGGCATAAAAGCTTATGCTATAAGTCCAGCTTCCGGCCTACTACCAAATAGCGTTTATTCGATTGATGTAAAGACTGGCGCTTTGCAAAAATTTTTAGCGGAACAAAATGGTCAGCAGATTAAATTCTCACCCTCAGGAAATGGGCTTTTGTATTCTTTTGTTGATAGTCGCGGAAAAAACTTACAATTATTTTATAAAAATCTAAAAACAAATTCTGACACGCTCTTGCCAATAAAAACCTTGCCCGAAAAATGCTCTTTTGACAAAACTGAAGAAAATGTTTTCTGCGCCGCGCCGAATAAAATTTCGTCAAGTGCTATTATGCCAGATGATTATTATAGCAACAAGCTAAATCTTGATGACAATTTGTGGGTTTACAATATTCAGTCAAATAGCGCCTCTCAAATCATTTCTTCTGAAAATATCACGCCTATAAACATAAAAATGTTGGAGGTTTCGCCGGATAATTCCTATATTATTTTTATTTCTCAGAAAGACGATAGGTTGTTTCGATTACAAATTAGATAAACCCCCGCCTACCGGCAGGCAGGCCCACACCTATGCAAACAAAAACCGCTTTATTGCGGTTTTTTGTTTAATCAATACAAATTTACCAAACTATAAAATTTTAATTAATAAAATAATCATCCAGAAATAATAAGCTAGATCCATTTTAAAATATGGGGTGTCAAAAAACCCGTGCGCTAAAATTGCTATCAAAGATCCTCCCAATCCTATCGCCAACCATCTTAAGCCTCCTTGATTTTCCAATTTAAGTTTGTGTATTAAATTGTTAAAGACATTCTTTACGATCCACAAAAATCCCATAAACCCCAAAATTCCACCCTCTAACCAAAAGGCTAAATATATATTGTGCGGTTGGGGAACTACCAAAAAATCCAAATTTAACCCTAATTTTTTTTGCATCAAATGAAATTCACTTAAAAAAGAATTCGGACCAATACCCAAAACCCAATTATTTTTTAAAATATCAAACGACGCTTTCCATATTGGCAAACGGGAATTAATGGAAGACTGGGAACTGCCAACCAAAAGACGATCTATTTTCCCTGAATTAAGCACTGTTATAAAAAACAGAACTAAACACAAGCCTATAAAAATTGCTGTAAAATAAAAGGTGGCGGGGCGCTTTTTTAGATTTAGAGAAACAAAAAACAGCATCCAAAACCCAGCCGCAACAATAGCGAGAGCTCCTCCAAAAGATTGCGTCGATATAAAAACCACCACAGAGGCAACAATAATTAAAAAAAACAAAAGTCCCTGCCAAAAAGTATTTCTTCTAAAAAATATAAGGGCGACAATAATAGGCAAGAAGATTTCCAAAACCATAACCAAAAAATTCGGGGAATTGTAAAAACTAGAAAGCCGCCCATTATCTTTAATGTTTAAGGCGAGATATATCAAAGAGGTGGTTAAAATTAGGGTATAGGATAAAAATAGGAGCCGTAAAAACACCTCTTTGTTTTTTGTCGAAGATAGGATTTTTATTCCGACCATAAAAATTAAGATGGGTTCAATAAACCACGCAAAAAACGCGTGCAAACTGCTTAAAAAATTATCGGAAAAAGCCACTGACAAAAAACCTCCCGCGAGCAAAAAAAGTATTGCCCAAAAATATTCTGGGAGTTTATTTTGCATTATCTCTTGGATTTTTTTATTATAAAAATCTTTAAAACGAAAGAAAAATGTTATCAAAAAAATTATTAGAGCTAATTCCACGGGAGAAATATCCACACCAAAAAAATTAATACGCAAAAAATAAAACGGTATGAAAATCGGAATTAAAAAAAACACTTTGTCAGAATAAAACCAACAAAGCGTCGTGTACAAAACAATCACTACTGCAAAAATCAAATAAATCAACATAATTTCTTATCAAATAAGCACTCAAAATGAAGCGGGGAACTATGGTCTAGGATAAACAACTATAAAACGATTCGGATCTACGCCCTTACTTTCTGTCACCACATCGGGACGAATAGAAAGCTCGGAGTGGACAAGGCGCCTGTCTTTTGAAGACATTGGTGGTAGAGGAATCGGTTTATTTGTTACCAAAGATTTTTTAACCGCCTCCTGCGCAACGCTCCTGAGAAAACGCCAATGCGACTCACAATAATTATTTACATCTATGGAAAAATATATCGGACTCCCGAGTTTTTGTTTTAAAAAAACATGTAACACCCTTTCAATGGCCGAAAGGTTGGCGCCATTTTTGCCTATAAGAATCCGCCCTTCTCCTGACATTATATTTATATAAAAACCATCATCTTTAGTAGAAACATCCACACTGGCGCTTAAAAATCCCATTTTGTCTAAAAATTCTTTAGTTAGCGATTTTATTTTTTCTTTCATAATAGACTATATATAATTGCTGTAAAATAGAAATTAAGGTGGTGGTCGCCCAGTAAAGAGCCAATGCCGCCGGCAACTTCCAAGAAATAAAAAATGTCATCACTGGCAATATAAACATCATGTTTTTGTTCAAGGAGGCGGCAATGTCACCTGGACCAGATGATTTAAAATTCTGATAACGAACCATCTGATATGACTGAATTAATTGTAGCACGCCGGCCAAAAAAGCAAGGTATATGTTGGGAATTGCCATATTTATTAAGCCTAAAAGAGAGTATGGTTCTTTAAACAAAACAACAAAATTTGATAAAAAAGGATACACATCATTAGCATTCACGATTTTTAAGCTGTTTATCAACACGCTGTATAACGCCCACAAAATAGGTAACTGAATCAAAATCGGAAGGCATCCAGAAAATGGGCTTATTTTTTCTTTTTGATACAGCTCCATCAACGCTTTTGTTTGGGCCTCTTTATTGTCTTTATGTTTTTCTTTTATGACTTGAATTTTGGGGTTCAGCGAGCTCATGGCCTTTTGAGCGATGATGCTTTTTTTTGTCAGTGGCAACAAGGCCAAGCGAATTAAAATAGTAAGGACGATCACGGCCAATCCAAAATCTTGTGCCGTAAATTTATATATTAACAGTAATATATTTATCAACGGTTGAGATAAAATTATGTGGAAAAGATCTGTCATAAAAGTTAGCGACAAGAAATTATTCTCTTTATTCCCCCTCTCAAACCTTTTAGCAATCCCTCTTGTTCAATTGCCAATTTAGTATATTCAGAACAACTTGGATAATGCAAACACCCCCAAAAAGGGAAGGCGCGACCAAAAAAACTATGGTCAGGGGAAATGGTGTTTTGATAAATTTTGATTAGTAAAATTGTTATTTTTCTAAACATAGGGTATCTGCGCCTAAACGAATGGTTTTTTATTTTTATTTTATCCTGTCCAACAAAAAAAGCATCTCTTTTTCTATCTCTTTAAATTTTTTTTCTAAAGCGATTTTTTGGACAAATACCACAAAATCCACCGTCGGAATAAATTTTTGATGCTTACGAATAATTTCCTTAATTTGTCTTCGGATTTTGTTCCTTGTGGTAGCTTTTTTAGAAACCTTAGAGCTCACCACTACTGCGTAACGAAAAAATGTTTTTTTACTATCGACATATTTTAAATAAAAGGCGTAGCTTGTATATTTTTTGCCTTTTTTAAAAACAAAATCGATGTCTTTTTTTAATCTCAAACTGTGAATTTTTTGCATTGTTTTGGAAGAAAAATCCTACAAATTTAAACCGCTAATCTTTTGCGGCCAGAAGCTCTTCTTCTTTTAATAACTCTTCTACCGTGACTGGTTAATGATCTTTTTAAAAATCCGTGTGTGCGCTGTCTTTTTCTATTTTTAGTTTTTGTTAATCTCATGCTTTATTTAATTTCTTCTAGCTCCTTCTTGTTGCGCCTAAGGCAATATTTTAGTTTTTAATAAATACAAATTATGATAAATGATTCTACTTTTTTATTCGAAGGGGCTGGGTAAATACTAACAAGAAAAACGTTTTTGGTCAATTGAAGCTGTACGATTTTAAACAAGTTATCAACAATTTAGTAACAATTAGCTTGTTTTTTTGTTTGTTTTAATTTTTTTTGTATGTTATATTGGTCTTGCGACGTATTTTTTTGATATAATTTTGCATAATATTTTTTATATGAGTTGTGAACAAATTTGGCAAATGGTATTAAGTGAACTTGAGCTGGTAATGCCCGAATCGAGTTTTCAGACATGGTTTCAAAACACCTCTATAAAATCTCTCTCTGGCGGAATGGCCACTATAAGCGTGCCCAATATTTTTACGAAGGGCTGGCTTGAAAAGAAATATTCGAAGGAAATTTTAAATATTTTAAAAAATTTAGATTGTGACGCACGCGAAATAGAATATATTATAGACTACTCGCCAAAATCTTCCGTTTATAAAAATACTTCCAAAAAAACTAAAGCGCCTTCAAACAAAAACCTCGGCCATGTGGGAGACGATGATTTAAAACTCCCCGGGCTTAATATAGATGCCAAAACTGGATTGAACCCGAGATATGCTTTTGATAATTTTGTGGTCGGATCTTTTAACGAATTGGCACATGCGGCAGTTTCTGCTTCTGTGCAAAATTTAGGCGTTAGTTATAATCCGTTATTTATATATGGGGATGTGGGTCTTGGAAAAACCCATTTAGTACAGGCCGCAGGAAATGAAATAAAAAGTTTATATCCTAATCTTTCTATCTTATATGTGCAGGCCGAAAAATTTACCACCGACTTGGTCCACGCTCTTCAGCACCATAAGATGGACGATTTTAAGGAAAAATATCGTAGCATTGATGTTTTTATAATAGATGACATTCAATTTATAGCCAGAAAAGAGCAGACCCAAATAGAGCTATTTTATACTTTTAATACCCTTTATGAAAAAAATAAGCAGATTATTCTAAGTTCCGACAGACCCCCGCGAGCGATTCCTGAATTAGAAGATCGTCTGCGTTCACGTTTTGAGGGTGGAATGATCGCTGACATCAGCGCGCCAAATTTAGAAACAAGAATCGCAATACTGAAAGAAAAGCTGGTTCAAAAAAACGCCTCGTTAGATGACGAGATTATAAACCACATAGCCAAAAATTTTGAAAACAATATACGCGAACTCGAAGGAGCTCTTATTAGAGTTTTGGGATTGATAAAAATGACAAACACACTCCCGTCAGTCGAAATAATCTCGAGGTGGTTGCTCTCTACGTCTAGCCAATCAAATAAAAACATTTCATCTAAAAATATTTTGGAGGTTGTTTCTGGTTTTTATGATATAGACGAAAAACTAATATTATCAAAAAGCCGAAGACAGGAAATAGTGAAGGCGCGTCAAGTTTCTATGTATTTATTGAGAGAAATTTTACGTTTATCGCTTCCATCCATAGGCCAAAAATTGGGAAATAAAGATCATTCGACCGTTATTCATTCTATAGGCAAAATTGAAAACGGATTAAAAAAAGATGAAAATTTAATAGAAGAAATCAAAAAAATTAAACAAAAATTATACAAGTAAACCCCCACACCTAATTAATCTTAATGCGATAAAAAAATTATAAATATAAACAGAAAACATCTTGGACTGATACTAATTAAATTTTTAGGTGTGGGGGTAAACCCTGTTTATTTCTTGTTATTATCTGTTTAAAATTAACTAATAAATGTTCCTTAAATAAAATTCAACCTATAAATCAACTGGTTTTATGTTTTAATAAACATTTTATCAACAAAATATTAGTTATTCATACCCCATTTTATCAAGTAAATTAACCAAAAAAGAACTTTTTAAACTTATCAACATCCCCAATATACAACTACAACAAATATTTAATTAATTATTATTATGATACAAGTCACTTTTACCAAAGATAATTTAATAAAAGGTTTACAAAAAGCCGAAAGATTTACTGGCAAAAACACAACTCTGCCAGTTTTATCTTCGGTATTATTAAAAGTTGAAAAAAATAAAGTAAAGCTATATTCCACAGATCTTGAGGTGGGTGCAATATTTGAAGTTTCAGCTAAAACAGAAGAAACAGGTAGCGTGATTATTCCAATTAAAAGCGTGATTCAATTTGTACAGAATATAAATAATTCCAATGTAATTTTTAAAATAAAAAAAGATAAATTGATAGTTGAGGGAGATAATTACAAAACCTCATTTAATTGTTTAGAGGCGGAAGATTTTCCCGTTATACCGGACAACATAAAAGAAAAATTAATAAGCACAGAATCAGATAAAATGTTGGAAGGACTAATTAACACGGTTTCCATAATAAATTTTAATTCCAGTCGGCCTGAAATTTCCGGAGTTTTTATTTGTACTCAAAAAAACAGCATAAAGTTTGTTGGCACTGACAGTTTTAGATTAACAGAGATAGAAACTGCAATTGAACAAAAAAATGAAAAAGAAACATCTTTAATAATACCTTTAAAATTAGGACAGGAGCTGATAAAAATTTTCCAAGAAGAAAAAAACGAAATTGATATTTATTCAAACCAACATCAAATAATGGTTAAAAGTAAAAACTTTACGATAGTTTCACGCTTAATTGATGGTTCGTACCCACCCTATGAACAGATAATTCCACGCAATAATAAAACTAAGTTGATTTTAAATAAAAATTCTTTTAAAAAAGGATTAGAGATGGCCAGTGTTTTCAGCGGAAAAACGAACGACATGAAATTTTCTTTTGATTTTGAAAAAAACATTTTAAAAATTTATTCTCAAAATAATGAAGTGGGTGATTTCTCTTACGAAATAGATTTTGAAGGAGAAGGAGAGAGTCAGGAAATAGTTTTAAACTGGAAATTTTTTCTGGACGGTTTGAATAAAATTGAGGAGGAAAAATTTATTTTGGAAATTAACAGCGTCATTAGTCCAGTTATTATAAAAGGTCTAAAAAACAGTCACATGCTTTATCTCTTAATGCCCATAAGATCGGTGTAATTTATAGCCAAAATTTAAACTCTAACACATGTGGAATTCTTTAAATGATATTTTGCTTAAAAATAAACAACCCCAAATTAATGAAAAGGACATAAAATTTTTCATTAATAATTATTTTTCAAGAAACTTTAGGGGCGTTTTGGAGGATTACGACGTGCTTTTAGAAGGTAAAAATATTATTATAAAAATACATGCTCAAAACCCACTAATATTTAAAGAAATATTAAACCGGAAACAAGAAATAAAAGAAAACATAGAAAGCGAGCTCAAGGTTAAATTTTCCTCCATAGAGATAAAAATTTTTTAATAAGATAAATAAAATCTCCGCACTGCTAAGTGGTGCGGGGATTTTATTTATGGGCGTACTCCCAACCATTCATTTAATCCGTTTTCCCAATTATCAAACTGGGGGTCAAGGCGTGGATTAAGCGGTGCAGGGCCTTGAGGGTCGTCTTTTTGTACATAATAAAGAGTGTTGTGCATTTCATTAACAACCCTTTCTTCTATTTGATCGGGTGGAGTATTTTCGTCAGCAATTTTTCCTGTTCTTTTATCTATTAAAATCGTATTTTGTTGCGTAGCGATTCCGTTAAGTATAGGTTTTGTGCTTAAAATTTGATCAGGCGTTATGAAGTTTGTGTGTGGAAGATTTTCTAGGGCTGATAACATAATTTTATGGAAAATGGGTCCAGCCGCAGATATGCCGGCGCCCTCTTTGGTCATGGAGTCGCCGTTATTGTTTCCTACCCAAACCCCAACGACTATCTCCGGGGTATATCCCACAAGCCACGCGTCGCGATTGTTATCAGTAGTACCAGTTTTGGCGGCTAGTGGAATATCTTGAAAATAGAGATAGCTATTTGTTCCAAACATTGGTGCGCGTGCGATATTGTCTGACAAAACATCTGTCACTTCGCGAGCCGTTTGAGGTTCTATGATTTTTTGGGGCGAGGTTTTATATTCAAATATCGTCTGGCCTTTTGAGTCAACTATTTTTTGAATCATAAAATAAGGCACGCCAACTCCTTCATTTGCAAAAACCCCATAAGCCTGAACCATTTCAATTAACTTAACTTCACATCCTCCCAAAACCAAAGAAAGCCCACACTGTGAATCGGTGTTGATGGTAGATATTCCAAAAGAATTGGCCAATTTAATAGTGTTATTTACTCCAGCCAGATACAACACTTCCACTGAAGGAACATTTAATGATTGAGCTAAGGCGTTTCGCATAGTCACTGGTCCGCGAAATCGCAGATCATAATTTTTTGGCATATAAGGAGTCGCTCCTGGTTCAGCAAAATTTATCGGTACATCAAAAAGTATGGTGCTGGGGGTGTATCCTTTGACAAAGGCCTGGGCATAAGCCAGTGGCTTGAAAGATGATCCTGGTTGTCTCAGTCCTTGAGTGGCAACATTAAAATTTCCTTCAAACTTGCAACTTTTTCCGGGTACGCAATTGACAGGGAGAGAGGGGGCGAAATAATCTCGCGATCCTATTAAAGCCAAAACCTCGCCTGTTTTTGGATTTTCTGCCACCATCGCCGCGTTAAAGGCATTATAGGCGCTTTCGTTTTTTTGCGCGCCTTCTAACACAATTTTTTCAGCGTTTTTTTGCAGATTGTAGTCTAGCGTTGTGTAAACTTTAAGGCCTAGCTGATCAACTTGGGAGGCACCAAACATTTTTTCAAGCTGGTTTTTAATTTCCAAAACAAAATGTGGGGCCAATAAACTTTCGGTTTGTTGTGTAAATTCTATTTTTTCAGATAGCGCCTTTGATTTTTGTTTTTCGTTAACAAAACCCAACTCTCCCATTCTGCTTAAAACATAATCCTTGCGGCTAAAAAGCTCCTGGGTGTGTGTTCCATAAGGAGAAAAATAGCTCGGTGCTTTTATTAAAGAGGCCAGTAGCGCCGCCTCATTTAAACTCAAATCTTTAGCATGCTTATTAAAAAAAGCTAAGGAAGCTGACTCTGCTCCATAGCTACTGGAGCCAAAAGGCACTTGGTTTAAGTACAGGGTTAATATTTCCTCCTTGGAGAAGCGTTTTTCTAGTTGAATTGCCAAAAGAGCCTCCTTGATTTTTCGTATAAGGGTTTTTTCGGGAGACAAAAAAGCATTTTTTACAAATTGTTGGGTAATAGTAGATCCTCCCTGGTCCATGTTTTTATTGGCGATATCACTAAGGGCGGCTCTTATTATGGAGGATATGCTTATGCCGCTGTGACTATAAAAACCACCATCTTCGGCAGCCACTACCATAACGATTGTATGTGCCGTGATATCATTAA
>ERZ1292633.3389-Hain-H41-02um-R1-3389-length-15570-cov-5_pt1 | contig 15570 bp, 12 predicted proteins | sample MGYA00564406_ERZ1292633 | MGnify/ENA primary metagenome ERZ1292633 (study PRJEB36523, sample SAMEA6512639) | groundwater metagenome | collected 2019-01-08 | study: AquaDiva: Metagenomics assemblies of 32 groundwater samples | reverse complement strand
AAAAGGTGACAAGAATCAAACGGTAATTTTATTAGCAATACCATCCCCTGAAGGACCACTCAAAAGTGATGATATTTTCTACAAAACGGGACAGAATGGTTTGTGGTTTTTGCGTGAACGAAAGACTAAGGGAGAATCAGGCATTTATCTTGCAGACCACCCACAAAGTTTCATAACAATAGAACATGCAGGCGGTCAAATAAAGAGAATCCAGAAAATCCTGGAAGATAAAGGGGCAACAGGTAGTCTGAACTGACATTAAGTGTTTGTTGGACAGCATACTAAAATGGGAAGTGTCCCTGACCTATTTACATTTTGTCTTTTGTAGGGGCGTATTATTATACGCCCTTACTTTCGTGTTAGATGATCAATCGTTAATCTTGCAGTTTCTGCCATAAATGCGGCGCCGATGCCAAGGGCATTTTCATCAAAGTCGAAGGTAGAGCTGTGAGCGGGAATGTTCGCAAAGCCTACCTTCTGTGCTCCCACCCTTACAAGGCATCCCGGTATCTTTTCCAGATAGAAAGAAAAATCTTCGCCTCCCATACTTGCAAACTGAGTATCAACGAGCGCCTGATCTCCAAAAATGTTTATAACTGCTTTTCTGGCAATCTCTGTCTCGTCAAAGGTATTAGTAACGGCAGGGTAGCCTTTAATAATCGTTACTTTCACGTCGGCATTGTGAAGCGTGCCTGCCGCTTTACCCATACGTTTGATTCCTGCTATTATCTGTTCTCGTACATGCGGTACAGTTGTGCGTACGGTACCACATAGTATGGCATTTTCTGCCACGGCATTTGGGACAAAGCCTCCCTCAATCCGGCCTACTGACACGATTGAGGGATACAGTGGATTTACTTCTCTTGATACTATTGTTTGCAGGGACATTACGATGAGACTTGCTACTACTATGGCATCAACCGTATCATGGGGCTGGGCTACGTGTCCACCCTTACCCTTAATTGAGATGTCAAATCTGTCAGTAAAAGCAGAAATAGTGCCTGCCTGCACGACTAATTCCCCGGCCTTAAAGTGCCTGTCCAGATGGCAGGCATAAATTGCCTCTGCATCCTCAAGAAGTCCGGATTCCATAACTTTCTGAGCGCCGGCGCCACCCTCCTCTGCCGGCTGGAATACAAGTATTACGCTGCCTGTCTTGAGGGATTGTTTCAATAGGGCAGCGGCGCCAATGAGCATTGCAACATGTCCATCGTGGCCGCAGGCATGCATTACGCCTTTGACTTCAGATGCAAACTCAAGCCCGGTTTCTTCTTGAATAGCTAATGCGTCCATATCGGCCCTTAAGGCCACTACAGGGCCGGCATTATTTGTCGAGTCAATTCGACCCACCACACCTGTTTTTCCGATTCCTGTAGCAGCTTTTATGCCAAGCTTATTTAATTCTTCGGCTATGATAGCTGCAGTGTTTTCTTCCTGATATCCAAGTTCCGGATGCCTGTGTATCTGGCGGCGAATGCGTACCATGTGTTGAAACAGGTCCTTTGATACAATATTCATATGCTTATTTTATTAAAAACTATGATAAATGTCCAAGTTAAAAAAAAAGTAATAACGGAGCGATATTTAGTTAAACGAAGTACCCTTCCTTTCGGAAGGCATCCTCGTCCGCCCTGGGGCCGGAGATTCCAGAGCTAACTAACCTGTCTGCGTGCCACGCACAGGCAGGCTGGATACCCTGCGAAAGCACGGGCTTGATACTCCCACCATACAGCATGAAATTCCACTTGATATTGACCAATTACACCGAACTGTTGAAAATACAATATAATTTATTATAATGCAAAAATATATGTTTATTTCTACTGGACAAAAATGAGATGAATCATAGAATACACTTTAGCATACAAATGCCGATGTTTCGGTGAGTCCTCCCCGCCTGCTTGCCCGTCAAATTTGTTTGGACGGGAAAGGCGTAGTCGCCCGCCCGGATGAATCCGTTCGGACGGGGGCAGGTCACCGAAACAAATTGAGTTCTATGCTTTAATAATAAGGATATAAATTTCAAATGGATATGAAATTCAAAAAGGTATCTTTTCACGATAACGAAATTCTCTTTGGCCGTGATTCTACTCCGTTCATTACGGCTGTTGAGTTTGATGGCGAGAATGTTGTGGAAATATTCTTTCGTAAGAGAAATGAGGTGACGTCAAAGAAGGAGAGTTTCAAACCATTTATTTTCCTGGAAGACACTATATATATGGATGGCTGGAGCGGTACATATGAGGCAAAAAGGCTTAAGGGGAGTGCACATTATAAATATCTGGTATTGACGGAAAGTTGGTCGGACTTACAACGGTTGTTGAAACATTTTAAGAAGACTACAGGCGCAACTCCGGCAAGTTTAAGCGCGCCATTTTTTTATTTAAATGATCCGGTTCATCAATACCTTCTTTTTTCAGGTCGAACACTTTTTAAAGAAATATCATTTGGTGATTTGCTCAGGCTTCAGCTTGATATTGAGACGTATTGTGCGGAGGGATATGAATTTTCAAATCCTTATAGGGATGAAGATAGAATTACGGTGATATCTCTTTCAGATAGTGACGGCTGGGAATATGCAATTTCAGGAAGAGAATATGACGAGAAAGAGATGCTGGAGATTATGGTTGAACAGATAAATCTAAGAGATCCTGATGTAATAGAAGGGCATAACATATTTAATTTTGATCTAACCTATATAGAGGCGCGTGCGAGAAGGTATAAAGTTCCTTTAGCTATTGGCCGTAATAAGCAAATCATTAAATCCCATTCATCACGTTTAAATATTGCGGAACGAACGATATCTTACAAGAAATATGAGGTGTATGGACGTCACATTGTAGATACGTATTTGCTTGTCCAGATGTATGATGTTACTGCGAGAAATCTGGAGAGCTATGGGCTTAAGAATGTGGCAAAACATTTTAATGTTGCATCGCCTGAAAGAGTGTACATAAAACCGGAAAAGATTAATTGGTATTATGATAATAAACCGGATGAGCTTCTAAAATATGGGATGGACGATGTCAGAGAGACAAGGGCTATCAGCGAAATCTTGAGCCAGAGCTTCTATTATCAGACCAGGATATTTCCATATTCGTTCCAGAATACCGTCATAAGAGGTAATGCCACAAAGATAGATTCACTCTTCATAAGAGAATATATAAACTCAAACCATTCAATTCCGCGAACACCTCAAGCCAGAGAATATTCCGGCGGATATACTGATATGTTTTACCAGGGAGTTGTCAATAGGATTTTGTATTGTGATGTTCAGTCACTGTACCCATCCATAATGTTATCCTTCAATTATTTTCCGAAGAATGATGTGCTCAACATCTTTCGTTCATTGCTAGGAGACTTGAAGGACTTCAGGATGAAGGCAAAAGAAATGGTTAGTGTTGCAAAATCAGAATCTGAAAAGATGTATTTTGATGCGCTCCAGGCCACTTTCAAGATACTCATAAATTCATTTTATGGCTATTTGGGCTTTGCATATGGCCACTTCAGCGATTTTGATGAGGCAAATAAGGTAACGGCGAAAGGGAGAAGCATTATAAAGTCCATGGTTGAATGGCTGGAGGGTAACGATTGTAAAGTGATAGAGATTGATACCGACGGCATCTATTTTGTTCCATCGGACAATATTAAAAATAAGAAGGATGAGGAAGGGCTTATTAATGAATTATCAAACGTACTTCCTGTGGGTATAAATCTTGAACTAGCCGGCAGGTATAAGGCGATGTTCAGCTATAAAATTAAAAACTATGTACTTCTTGGCTATGATGACAAGATGATTATTAAGGGCTCTGGTCTGCGTTCCAGAGGCTTGGAGCTCTTCCAGCGTAAGTTTATGGAAGAGATGTTTTTTCTTTTGCTTAAAGGAGAGGGGCAGAAAGCGGATAATCTTTTAGAGAAGTATACTGAGGAACTTGTGAATCATAAATGGGACAAGAAGATGTTCATCAAGACGGAAACTTTGCAGGAGTCACTTGCTACTTATACCGAGAAGGTAAGTAAAAAGAAAAGAAGCGCTGCGGCTGCATACGAATTGGCCATCAAGTCAGAGCGTGAATACCAACCTGGCGATCAAATCTCATATTATGTAATTGGTGATAAAAGCACAGTACGGGTATTCGATAATTGCAAACTTGCTTCACAATGGGACAAGGAAAAACCGGATGAAAATATAGAGTATTATAAAAAGAAACTTCAGACCCTCTATGAAAAATTTGAGCCTTTTTTCTGATAAATTAGCGAATGCAGTGAGCTAATTTATAATGGTGCCAGAGGTGGGAGTCGAACCCACACCCCCTTAACGGGGACCGGATTTTGAGTCCGGCGCGTCTGCCAATTCCACCACTCTGGCTACCAAATTATATCTCTAGGAGTTCCTGTCTGGTGTCAGGCCCCTCTCTTTCGAGAGGATTCCAGTATTGGATTCCTCTCGAAAGAGAGGAACATGTCCATAAATTAGCGACAGTAAGGAGCTAATTTATTAAAACAATCTGTGACTCTTTCTTTTTGAGATTGGAGGACCGATAATCTCTGAGAAAATTATAGCGTTTGGAATATCTTTTCTGGACAGGGTCCTCCATGGAAATTTTGCGCCATAAATCTCCTTCTTCCCAGGAACATGTGGTTCCCATTCTTCTTGAATTTGTTCATCTAATGCCAGTTCGGGTTCACAAACCTTTTCTTCTAATATTGGTTCCTGTTTTGGCGTGCGCCTTTCTTTAAGTGGTTTCGGCCTGTCTTTTTCTACTCTTATTTTTGGTCTCTTTTCAGGTGTTTCAATACCAAGAATTTCTTCCAGGAAACTGCCTAGCCTGTCGCTTTCTTCCTTTGTTTGATACTCTGCGCCCCTTTCCCTGTCTATAGTAGGTTCCGGTTTATTTCTAGCCCTGTTTTTGAGAGCCGTAAATATTATGAAAATAATAATTATTACGGCCCAGACTAATTGTTCCATTCCAGTTTCCTTTAATTAGCAAAAAGTTTAGAGTGAGCTAAACAAGAGTCTAAACGGTTTAAACTGTTCAAACCGCATCTGTTTCCAAAACTTTAGTCACTTTACACTTCCTGCCCGAACTGATTGGCAGGCAGGTAGATACTTATTAATCGACTATGTTTTTGGAATTTCTTCGCTTGTTTTAGAGATAGAGGTTCTCATTTCTGTGTCTGCCTGAATATTTTTCAGATGATAATAATCCATTATTCCCAGATTGCCTTCCCTGAATGCCTGAGCTATTGCTTTCGGAATTTCGGCTTCTGCCAGAACTACCTTTGCTCTGTTTTCCACTACCAGGGCCGTCATTTCCTGCTCCCTCGCTACAGCCATTGCCCTGCGTTTTTCCGCCTCAGCTTGCGCTACTCTTTTATCGGCCTCAGCCTGTGCGCCCTGAAGCTTGGCGCCAATATTTTCGCCTACATCAATATCGGCAATATCGATGGATAATATCTCAAACGCTGTACCGGAATCAAGCCCTTTTTCTAATACCCTTTTTGATATTGAATCAGGGTTTTCAAGTACTTTCTTGTGTGTTTCAGCAGAGCCGATAGTGGTTACAATACCTTCACCAACACGCGCAATTATGGTCTCTTCGGTAGCGCCACCGACCAGGCGTTCAAGGTTTGCTCTTACTGTCACTCGTGCCTTTGCCTTGAGCTGGATACCATCCATTGCTACTGCATCAATTGTGTGTCTTCCCTTGGTTGGGTCCGGACAATCAATTACCTTAGGATTAACGCTTGTTCTAACCGCGTCGAGAACATCCCTGCCTGCCAGATCTATAGCGCAGGCCATATCGAAACTAAGTTTAATTTTAGCCTTATCAGCCGCTATTAATGCCCTGATAACGTTAGGCACATTACCTCTTGCCAGGTAATGTGCTTCAAGTTGTTGAGTGTCATAGTCTAAACCGGCTTTTTTAGCCATTATGCGTGAATCAACAATGGTCCTTGCGTTAACGCGTCTGAAAGTCATTCCGATTAATTGTAAAAGCTCTACATTGGCGCCGGATGCTAATGCCTGTATATACAACCAGCCGTATTTAAATATTAAGAGCAGAAATAGGAATAGAAAGATGGCGCCGATGACAATTCCAATTGTCAAAATTTCCTTGGAAACGGCAAGTAAAGGTATATTTATCATTTTTTTTCTCCTTCAATTTTTATGTTTTAATGGGTTTTACAACTATTCTATTTCCCTTTACGTCTGTTACCCTGATCTTTGTATTTTTTAATATCATTTCACCTTCTGAAATAACGTCTACTTTGTTACCTTTGATATTTGCAGTTCCTGATGGTCTCAGTGTCGTAATGGCAACCCCTTCTGCTGATAATAAGCCGTTCAGTTTTTTTCTGGCAGATGAGAAACCCTCTTCTGAAGCATTTACGGCAAATGTCTTAGTTAGTAGTTTATACCATGTTATAAAAAATACAGGAATAAAGCAAATGCCAATACCAAGTAAAATATGTCCCAGTAAATTTGATACATATAAATAGGCGAATATTATACTTGCAATTACACATCCGGCGCCGCAAATTCCGACTATTGCCCCTGGCATGAATAGCTCTATAGTTATTGCCGTTAAACCAATTATAAATAATATTATTATTCCTGATGTACTCATAAATTAGCTGCTGTTTATAGTAAGTGAGTGGGACAGGCTTCCAGCCTGTCAGCTACAGGCAAGATGCCTGCACTATTTATTATTATAAACCTATGTTGCCTTCACCACTATTCGATTTCCCCTGATTTCAATTATCTCAACTGTCTGACCTTTTTCAATAAATTCTCCATCTGTTACCACATCGAGTGTGTTATTGTTTACTTCAATCTTCCCTGTAGGGTGTAAAGCCGTTAATGCAATGCCTTTTGCGCCCGTTAAATCGCTTCCACCTGCCGGTTGAGAAGGGATAACAAAACCGCCTTGTGCGGTCTCGGAAGTCGTTAAGACTAAACGATTAAACAATGGCATACCCGGCATAAATTTAAACAATAAGAAAATGGCAATTCCACTTCCAATAAGACTGCACATTACGGTGAATATATTCGTTATAAATAGATCGGCATCATACGGTGTTCTCGGGATAGTGAAATCCTGAAACGATAAGATTGCGCCTATAAATATTAAGATAATCCCGGGTATTCCTGCAATACCAAAACCTGGTATAAAGAGTATTTCTACGGCTAGCAGGGCAACACCAACAAAAAATATGATGATTTCAGGTGTCTCCGCCAGGCCGACAAGGTGCTTACTTAAGAAAACGGTTGCGAGGCAAAGGATACCAACTATTCCGGGTAACCCAAAACCTGGGCTTTTGAACTCCATCCATAAGGCTGCTAATCCAATACCCAGCAAGACAGGCGCTATTCTTCCTAGAAATCTTACCATTTCTTCAGACCAGTTTGTTTCTAATACACTGGTTTCGACTTTATCGATTTTAAGTAATCTTAATAAATCATTTCGATTTTCTACAATTCCTTTAGCGAATTGGTATTCATAAGCTTCTTTTGCATGCATGGTGAGAAGCTGTCCCTCTTCGATTATCAACTTTTTTGACTTAAACTTCTTTTTTTCCTCTTCGTTCATTTCTTTTAGTTCTTTACCTGAAATATAATACCCATCTGGTTTGTCTTCGGTAACTACATGGTATATTTCTATTTCCTTTGTTACCATTGCCTCGGCAAGTAGAACAGGATAACCGTTTTTTTCTGCGAACTTCCTGAATTTTGTTCTTAATACAGTTTGTATTTTCTCGCCTACTGTTTTGTAACCACCTTCAGATGATGGAACGATTGGTTCACAATCTCCTAATTCAGCCTGTGGAGCCATGTAAATTTCGTTGCATGAGATTGCTATTAATGAACCTGCAGAAATTGCCTTTGTTGGGATAAAAGCTATCGTTTTTGTGTTCGCAATATTGCTGATATACTCTGATATCTCAAAGGCAGCTTCTAATTGGCCGCCATATGTATCGATCTCAAAAATTATAAGATTTGAACCATTTTCTTTGGCAATTTCAACTCTTCTTTTGAGAGAACTGTGAATCCCTCCATCAATCATTCCAACCAGAGGTATGATTGATACTTTCTTAGGTGAAACATCTTCTGCTTCTTCTAAGTTAGCTGATGCCAGTTGTGTTAATATGATGTGAGTAAGAAATAAAGAGAGGACGGTATTTGTAAACTTATTCATTATAAAGGCTTACCCTGGCGTGCATATAAATTTATAGTCGATGAAATTTATCAGAAAACAGAATGCTTGTCAACTTCAATAGTATTTGCTGCAACTCAAAGGAGCTGTTGTTTTCTTGTTGCGATATTTGAATAATGGATTTTGTCGTGGATTAAGGTGGAATTGCATTGCTGAGTACAGAAGAATATCGAACGTGGAAAGGATTTTTTTAATGGGGGAAAGTAAATAGTTTTGAATTAAAGCCGATAGTAATGGGTAATATTCCCCAGTTTTTACCCAAAAAAGATTGACTTTAATGTTTTTAAACTGTAGCATATTTTAGTATTTTATAAAAGTTGGAGTAAATTATGCTTAAACAGAACGGGGCAACCAGTTTTAATATTGAGGATATTGTCAGAAACAAGAATTTGAAAGAGACTCATTTGCATGACATTCTTGAGGCGAGTGCAACCATTAATTCCAAGCTGGAATTAAATCATGTATTAGAACACGTCATAACTCATGCAACAAAACTAACTAACTCTGTTGCCGCATCCATTATATTGCTAAGTGATTCTAATGATTTGGTTATTCAATACGCAACAGGTCCGGCTTCTAATTTAATTTCAAATATCAGATTTCCTGCGACCAAGGGCATTGCCGGATCATGTATAAGTACCGGACAAATTATAGTGGTTCCAGATGCCAAAAAAAATCCTCACCATTTTGCAGGAATAGATGCAGTTTCAGGCTTTAAGACGGAGAGTATTTTATGTGTGCCATTATGTTTAAAAGGTAAGACTATTGGTTGCATTGAGTTGTTAAATAAGCGTGATGGTACATCGTTTAACGATGATGATATTGCTGTTGCGACAATAATGAGTAATCTTGCAGCTGTATCCATCACAAATGCCAAGAGTTATGATAACTTACAGAGAACAAATTTTGCGTTAAAGTCTCAATTGCCTTCAGCGGAGATGGTCATTGGTAATAATAGGAAAGTAAAGAAAATATTACAGTCGATTAAGAAGCTGAAAGATGCGAAAAGTAATGTCTTGATTCTTGGGGAATCAGGGACAGGAAAAGGAATCATTGCACGAGCTATACATGAGCAAAGTAACCGTAAAGAAAATCCTTTTGTTACTGTTAATTGTTCAGCGCTTTCACCGACTTTGCTGGAAAGTGAATTGTTTGGGCATGAAAAGGGATCGTTCACAGGGGCTGATAAGCTGAAAGTAGGGAGATTTGAGATTGCTGATAGTGGGACTGTCTTTTTAGATGAAATTGGAGAAATAGATAAATCCATACAGACTAAACTATTAAGGATATTACAGGAAAAGGCGTTTGAGCGTGTGGGCAGTACAAAAACCCTGACAACAGACATTCGCATAATAGCTGCAACAAATACTGATTTAGAAAAAGCCGTAGAGCAGAATTTATTCAGGAAAGACCTTTATTACAGGCTGAAGGTTATTGTTTTTCAATTGCCGTCATTGAGAGAGAGAAAGGAAGATATACCAGACTTTGCAAATTTCTTCCTTGAGAAATACCGTAATGAATTAGGTAAATCATCAACGTGCAAGTTTGATAAAGAGAGTATGAGCGCCTTAGTTGGGTATGATTATCCGGGTAATATAAGAGAATTGGAGAATATTGTTGAAAGGGCTGTTGTTTTGGCTGAAGATGATGTTATTCACATCAGTGATCTGCCGGATGAAATTCAGTATAAGACAAAAAAAATATATGACAGGCAAATTAATAAGGTGGAGAAGACCATGTACATCTGCGAGATGGAAAAAGACGCTATTTGCAAAACGCTGATTGAATGTTCGTGGAACCAGAGCATGGCGGCACGTTTATTAGGGCTTAGTCGTGACAAATTAAGATATCGCATAAAAAAATATAGTATCGAAAAACAAGCTAACAATTAAGCATAAGTAAGAACTGTGCTGTAAAACATAGTAGACATACACTAATGAGTGTAACGCTGGAAAAGTTTTACAAGAGATATTTCCTGAACCAGGTTGAAAGGTTGATTCTCTTAGATTAATCTATGTAAAATTTTGAATATGACTCCAGTTCTTTCTGTAGATGACTAATTTCCTGGTAGCGGCCAGAAGGATTCTTTGCCAGGCATTTGAGTATTATTTTGTCTAACCATCGAGGTATTTCCGGTTTTTCTTTGCTCAGAGATTTTGGTGGTTCGTTGATATGTTGATACGCAATGTCTCCCTCGTAAAAAGGCACATGTCCTGTAAGCATTTCATAAAGTGTGATTCCCAGTGAATAAATATCACTTCTTTCATCTATCTCTACTTCTATTCCTCTAATTTGTTCCGGAGATTTATAAAAAGGCGCTTCGGTTATTTGGTTTGTTTCTTGTACCTTTGGAACATTGGTTATACGTGCCAGTCCGAAGCCAAGAACTTTTACAGTGTTGTCATCGCATAGCCTTATATTGTCAGGCCTTATGTCTCTATGAATGACTCCATGTTTATGAGCACATTTAATGGCATCACAGATATCTGTTGCAATCTTTAAAACCTCTTGCCATGAAAATATTTTTTTCTTTTGAATAGACCGAAGGCTTTCGCCGTCAATGTATTCCATTACTATATAGAGAAGTATATCAATATTAACATCATATATTCTAATTATGCTTTTGTGTTGAGATCCGCTGAGATATTGTGTTTCTTTAATGAAACGGTCTATTGCCTCTGGATTATACCTGAAGTCTTCTTTAATTACTTTAATAACGACTTTGCGTTTGAGTAATTTGTCCACAGCTTTGTAAACAACCCAGATATTTCCTTCGTCTATCTTTTCAATCTTTTCAAATTTTTGATTTATGTTTGACATTAAAGCTTCACTTGCCCGTGATTTAGTTAAAGTAGAAATTAGATCAAGGCGTCTTGATACATCTTTATATTGCATGTCTATAGAAAGGATTTTTCCATAATAATACTTTGCTTTTTCGTGTAAATTCTTTTTCTCACAGGCAACTGCTATCTGGTATAAATTCTGCAATTTTTCTTTGTCTGATACGTATAGTGTTAGAATTTTATTAAAATTGTCATAAGCAGCATCATTATAGCCTTTAGCAAGAAAACTCAAACCTACGTGTAAAAGAGCGTCAACCTTCTTACTGGAGTTTGATTTGGCTACTTTTTGAAAAAGTGAGATGGCACGTTCTTCGTTAGTACCATCATTCATATAAAGCATTGCTAAATCAAAACAAATTCTGTTTGCTTCATCTTCATTAAGGTTACTGGATTTCAGTTTGTTTTCACATTCAGGGATTTTTTTGCGAATGTTTAGGTTCTGAATATCCTGTAGTTTTTTCTTATATCTTGTATTTTCTGGCCTGAGTTTTATTAACTTTTCGATTTTTGATATACAGAAATCCAGTAAATTATCAAGAAAGGAACTTTTAACTAACTTGACAAGAACTTGCTCCATTTTGTTCTGGTAATTAACATTTTCTGGTTTAGTTTCTAAAAGGCGTTCGAGTATTTTTTCTGCTTGCTCTAGTTTGTTTTCATCTATATAGAGATTTACAAGATAATTAATAATGGTGTTGTCTGAATCCTTATTGTCGGGCAAGCTTTCTAGTGACGAGATAATGTTATTTTTCCTGGAAGGGTCTAATTGAATTACTTTATTATATTGAATAATTGCTTCAGAGTATTTACCTGATTTCAGGTAGATGTTTCCTAAGAGGTAGGAGGCTTTAGCATCTTTAGGGTATTCCTCCTGGTGTTTAATCAGGAGTGAAATGGCTTGAGGATATTGTCCTAAAAGGTAACAGATATGCTCGAGTGCGCCAAGAATACATTGTCTGTCATGCTCACCTTCTTCAACTTTACGCTTGAATTCGGGAATCAATAAAGCTTCTCTTCCTCTTTTCTTATACAAATTGTGTAATAGTTCATAAGATCGTTCTATAAAAGGGTCATGGTTAATAATTTCTAATAATCCGTTTAATATTGACTGAAAACGTTGAGGGCATTCAATAGTCATTTCTTCATATTCTTTAAGTGCCTTTGAGTAATCTTCATTTTGTAAATGTATTCTTGCCAGCATTATGTATTTATCAGAAAAATGCTTACCAAGAGATTTCAGGTTGTTTAGAATCTTCTGCGCTGCGACATAATTACCATTTTTATAATAAATTTCACTCAATATCAGATGGTAACGCATGTGTTTTAAACCCAGATCGATACTTTGTTTTAGAAAATCTGGCGCAGGGTCTAATTCGTAAATCTTCATACATGCCTTATAAGCTTGTTGCAGGTTGTTTTCTTTATGGTATTCAACGGCAAGATTATTTAATGATATAATCTCTTTAATATTAGGATGGTAACGGTTGGACTTTAACATAATAACGTATCAGGAATTCTATCTTTCGGCTTTGCCCTGGATTGTGAGCTTGTCTGTTCATAACTTATTAATACTATTGCATAAAATACTTAATGTGACCCAAATTGAGCGATTTTGTAGCCGCAACCTTGAGGTTGCGTAACTTAACGTAGCCACATCAAGTGATGAAAAACGCAGGCTACCCGCCTGAATGACGAAGTCGGGCAGGAAGCCAGCGGCTACAACGGCATGTAATATAAGATCGCTCAAATTAGGTGTGAAAATTGCCTTCCTCTAAACAAAGCCCTGTGAATCTTCAGCCAAATTTTTTATCTCTACAATGTAATTCAGGATTTTATCATCCGTTTTTCTGATACGGTGGCTCATTTTCTCAAGCATTCTGAATGCTAAGCTGGGATCTTTACTGATTTTCTTTAAGAAATTCTTTTGGTTTATTTCAAGAAGGCTAACATTTCCTTCGGCCTTTACGGTAGCAGAACGCGGGTAATTGTCAAACAATGACATCTCTCCAAAAAAATCTCCCTCTCCCAGAGTTGCGATTACAGTTTCCACATCACCTTTTTCTTTAATTACCTTAATATTTCCTGATAAGATAATGTACATTTCTTTGCCAATCGAGTTCTCTTCAAAGATAATGCTTCCGTTTTTATAATTCTTTCCTAAAGACCCTTCATCATTTTTCATTTAGTATCTCCATATTGTCTTAAGTCGAATAAAAGCAGTGCCAATGATGTTGACTAGAATTCTTAGTAACAGCTTAGGGTGAAGCGCCCGCAAAAAGATATCTGTATATAGTTCGTTACCAGTAAACATATCCCATAATATCGTACTGCATCTGTATCCTAATTCGGGACGTTTTTGTTCATTTCGTAAAATATTCAGCAGCGCTTCACGAATGACGGGTGTTTTGTTAACCGTATCCGTAAATGCGAACATTAAGTTACCAAATAGATTGTCCCCGTTTATTTTCTTACAGGCAGGGTAATAATTTTTATAAAAATCTGAACAGCTTACACCATGGAGAATGGCGGTATTTGCCGCAGCCTTTGCAGTCAAATAAGCAGAACCAATTCCATCTTTGTATAAACGTGCCGAACTTGCATCACCAATCATTACGATTCTATCGGCAAAAGGGTGTCTGGACGCTCCCACATTAATCTTTGGCACACAACGACAGAAAGTATCAGTTATATTCCATGAATCAGGAAATTTATTCTTTACAACAGGATAGTTTAGAAAATCTATTACAGTTTGTTTAGTTATATCCTTGCCGAGCATACTAACGGTTACATAAGAACCCTTTGGAGTTATGGCTGCAAATTTTACATCGGGTTGGTTGATGAGGAATATATGAATGGTATTGCCAAACTGAGTTGATACTTTTTCTCTGCCTATGTGTTTTTCTGACTGGAATGCCTTTATTACTGATGGTTGTGTATAACCTATTCCGAGTTCTTCAAACATCTTTGCTGTTTTGGTATTGATTCCACAAGCCCCAACCACAAGGTCTGCATCTGATAGTATGCTCTTGTTTGAAAATATTTGAGGTTTCTCATTATTTAGTTTTACATCGTCAACTCTAATATTTTCAATCTTTGCTCCTTCCTTTTCAGCATAATCCAGTAAAAAGTCATCAAAACTTATTTTTTCGGATTCAGGATTCTCATCTGCTTCAGAGGTTATTTTACTAACGGGACCCCCACCTCTATAAACAGTAGCAATTCCTCTTTGTTCATTAAGGCTGTGAAGAAGCACGTCTCCACTAATTGTTTGAAAACGGTAGGAATCAATTGCACGTTGAACTATTGGTGATTTCAGGCAAATGCCCTCAATAGCCAGTAATTGCACAAGAGACTCTGAAATAACACCCGCACACATATTACAGCTGGATGGTCCTTCGTTTGAAAAGCTTTTATGTTCGTAAATTGTCAGGTCAATATCTTTTCCAATTTGTTTTGCTAATTTGAGGGCAAAAATGCTGAAGAATGAACCTGAAGGGCCTCCTCCCAAGACCGCAATCTTATCCCCGTCATTTAGTGCAATGCTAGAATTTTCTTTAGAATTATTCATAGGCATAAGCAAAAAGATCTCTGTAAATGTAGCTTAATCGAGATTTTCAGGAATAATTGACAAAGCCTTGCCCTTTGGGCGTGACCTTTTTAGTCATAAATTGGTAGTTGTGCCTCCGGTACCACTCCTAATCCCGGAAACTGCTTATCTTTATCTGACACAATGGGCGCTTTAACAGGCCAGGCAATTCCAATTGCAGGATCCGACCACAACACACCGTATTCATCATCCGGATTATATAAATCTGTGGTTTTATATAATACATCTGCGGTTTTACTGATAACACAGAAACCGTGAGCAAAACCTTCAGGTACAAAAATCTGTCGCCTGTTTTGATCAGAAAGATATTGTCCTGCCCATTGGCCAAATGTAGGGGATCCTCGTCGTATGTCAACGGCAACATCAAAGATTTCTCCCGTAATTACATAAATCAATTTTCCCTGAGGATGTTTTAATTGATAGTGCAGGCCTCTCAGAGTTCCTTGCGTTGAATGTGAATAGTTGTCCTGTATAAAGTCATGATCAATGCCTAATTCAGCATATTTCTCCTGATGGAATGTTTCCATGAAGAATCCACGGGAATCTTCAAACACTTTTGGCTCAATCAACAAGACATCGGGGAGATTTGTTTTAATATACTTAATAGAAATCTTCTGTATCCTCGCTTTTATATAATATTTCTCTTATGTAACGTGCAGGGTGAAACTTTAGGTTAGCTTTCTACCGATCCTGCATCAATAACAAATTTAACCATAGTGCTCCTTTACCCAGGACAGGTATTCACCGCTCTTTACCCTGTTTACCCAGTCTGAATTATCTAGATACCATTTAATAGACTTTTTGATACCTGACTCAAAGGATTCTTCAGGAGACCAGCCAAGTGTGCTCTTCAATTTGCTGGAATCAATTGCATATCTTCTGTCATGACCGGGTCTGTCCG
>ERZ1292633.3388-Hain-H41-02um-R1-3388-length-15575-cov-5_pt1 | contig 15575 bp, 15 predicted proteins | sample MGYA00564406_ERZ1292633 | MGnify/ENA primary metagenome ERZ1292633 (study PRJEB36523, sample SAMEA6512639) | groundwater metagenome | collected 2019-01-08 | study: AquaDiva: Metagenomics assemblies of 32 groundwater samples | reverse complement strand
TTTTAAAAAAGAAACTTTTTTAGAACTATACTTGCCATTATCACAAATTAAAACAATAGTTTTTTTTAAAAATTTTTTAAAAAAAAATTCATTATCATCTATAATAATATTATTAGAACCCAAAATATGACCTTTTAAATAAAGCGCTTTCTCTCTACAATCAATTATTACAACATTTTTAAGATTCATCAAACTAACTAACTGAGATGAAGATATTGAATTTTTAAAATATAAATGAGACAATTCATTAAGTATTAATAAAAATAAAAATAAAAAAAAACTAAAAAGAAGAATCCAATGATTAAACAAAAAATCAAAAAAATGATACATATTATACCTAAAAAAAAAAAAATTATAAAAAAATATTATAACATAAATATTACGATAAAATTAAAAATAAAAAATATAATAAAAAATGTATAAATTAATAAAAATTATAACAAGAAAAAGTAAGCTTGCAATTTGGCAAGCTAATTTTATAAAAATAAAAATAAAAAAAATAAATAAAAAATTAAATATAAAAATTTTAGAAATAAAAACTTATGGAGACAAAAATACAAATATAATATTATCTGATATAGGAGGGAAGGGATTATTCATAAAAGAATTAGAAAATTTTTTATTAGAAAATAAAGCCGATATTGCTATACATTCTATAAAAGATATTCCATATTTATTACCAAAAAAATTATATATTCCAATAATAATAAAAAGAAATAATTTTAAAGATGCATTTTTATCAAAAAAATATAATAACATAAATAAAATGCCATTATTTTCAATAATAGCTACAACAAGTTTAAGAAGAAAATTACAAATTTTAAATAAAAGACAAGACTTAAATATAATTCCATTAAGAGGAAATATAGATTCAAGAATTATAAAATTGATAGAAAATAAATTTGATTCTATATTGCTATCTGCAGCAGGAATTATAAGACTAAAACTATATAAATATTTAAAATCATATATAAATATAAATGATATGATACCAGCTATAGGACAAGGAACTATAGGAATAGAAATAAAAAAAAATTAATAAAATATATAACAAAATAATAAAATTAAATTGTAAAAAAACATATAAATGCATATATACAGAAAGATATATAAGTAAAATTCTTTATGGCAATTGCCAATCTCCAATTGGAGCAATTTCAAAAATAAATAAAAATTATATTTTTTTAAATACAATAATTTTATCATATAATGGTAAAACAATTATAAAATCATCAAATAATTCAATTATTAATTTATATAAAATAATAGGAATAATAACATCTCAAAACATAATAATAAAAGGATATAAAATGATAAACAAAAAAATAAAAAAAAAAATATTTTAATGACAAGACCTATTGATAATAGTTTAAACATAAATAAAAAAATAAATATTATAAAAATAATAATTTTTCCAATAATAAAAACAATAAAAAAAAAAATTAAAATTAATAAAATTAAAAAAAAAACAATATTAATATTTACAAGTAAAATATCAATAAAAATAATGCTAAAAAATATAAAAAAATATAAATATAAAATAAAATGTTTAACAATAGGAAAAAATACAGCTAAAACATTAATAAATTTTGGAATTAAAAAAATAATGTTTTCAAAAAAAAATATTACAAATAGTGAAATAATAACAAAAATAATAAAAAATATAAAAATAAAAAAATTTATATTTTTCAAAAGTACACAAGGAAGAAATTTAATTAAAAATATACTCATTAAAAAAAATATATATTTAGAAAAAAAATTATATTTTATAAAAAAAATATTTAAAAATATAAAAAAATTATATAAAATAATAAAATATCAAAATATAAATATAATAATTATAACAAGTACATCTATTTTAAAAAATGTAATGGAATTTTTAGGTATAAATGCTATTATTTTAATGAGAAAAATTAATTTATTAGTTACGAGTAATCGCATTCGTTATTATGCATTACGTTTAGGCTTTAAAAATATATATATATCAATGGGACAAAATAATAAAATCATTATTTCTAGAGCAAAAACAATAAAAAACAACTTGAGACCTTTTTATGACAAATAATTATACAAACACAAAAAAATACAATATATATAACATAATATTAATATTAATTGTTAGTATATCCTTAATCCTTATAGGAATAATAGGACATACAACTTATATAAATAAAATCATTCAAAATAAATTTCAAATAGAATTATCAAATCAAAAAAATATCATATTTAAAAATATAACAAAAATAACAAAAAATTTAAATCAAAATAACAACTCATATAATATAATAAAAAAATTACTTTATAATTTAACATATAATATTCAAATAAATAATATAAAAATAGCGAATATATATAATACATTACAATATATAAAACATAATTCTAATATAATAAAACAAAATACAAATGATATACTAATAGAAATAGAATGGTTATTAAGATTTGCAGACATATACTTTTCAAATTTAAATAATTCTCAAGAAACTTCTATATTATTAAATAGAGTAGAACATAAATTAATGTCAATAAACAAACTAAATTTAACAGAATTATCTAAAAAAATACAAAATATATATGAAAAAATAAAATTATCAAATAAATCTAACAATGACAATATATGGAGTATTATAAATAATTTAATAGATTCTTTACCAAATCTAATATATTATAATATAAATTATAAAAATGAAAATTTATTAAAAGATATATCTCCAAAATTTAAAATAAAAAATCAAAATTACTCATTATCAAATATATTTAAAGATATAACTAATGATATATCAGATTTAATAATAATAAATAGAAATTTATCATATAAAGAAATAAAAACTGTAATTTTACCTCCACAAAACTTATTTTTACAAATTTATTTCTTATTAGAAGAAATAAAATTAGCAACTATAAATAATAATAAAGAAATTTACAATAAATCTATTATAAATATTGAAAATATATTAAACACATATTTTCCATCAAATATATTAAAATTTAAAAAATTTAAAACAAAATTAAATTCTTTAAAAAAAAATTTTATACAAACTCCAGATATTGGAATAAAAAATATTATAAAAATAATAACTTCATTACAACAAAATAGGTAAAAAAAAATGTCTTTTTTCAATTGTATATTAATTTTAATATTATCAACAATTTTAGGAACTTTTTTTTATAAAAAAACTGATTATATATTTATAAATTTTTCTCAATGGAATATACAAATTCCATTATGGTTTTTTATAATAATATTATTAATAATATTTTATATATTATATTTTTTAATGACATCAAATTTTTTTACTAAAAAAAATAATAAATATAAAAATAATTAATAAAAAAATAATTTAAATTATTTTTTTATTAATTATTTTAATATTTAAATTGAATTCTTGTACTTATTATATGTAATTTTCTTTTTATATAATCAAATCCAGAATTTATACTAGGGCTTTGATTAGAAAAAATATAATTAATAAAAAAACTTATATTTTTATTAATATATAAATTAAATCCTAAAGTTTTATTACATGAAAATCCTGTAGTAATAAAATTACCACTTTCTAAATTAAAAAAACTATACCTAAAAGCTATTTCACAAATATTAGAAATAAAATTATTTAAAAAAATATCCCCAAATCCTCCATATTTATTGATAAATTCACGTTTTTGTCCTGTTAAAATATAAGAAAATTGAATATAAAAAGCTAAATAATTAAATATTTCCTCAATATTATTTTTTATAAAAGAAGAATGTAATTCAAAATTTCCTAAAAAAGAACCACTTTGAAAAAAAAAATCAAATTCCATACTATATCTATATTTAGATTTAAGTAATCTATTTATATTTAAAAAATTTGTATCTAAAACAGAAATTGTTTTTCTACTTTTTGCCTCTGGAAATATTTTATATCTTAAATAAGAACCATAATTAATTTCATAATGAAAAGAAAAACCTACTTGTAAAATATTTAAAATATTTATTATAGGTCTATAAGAAAATCTTGTAGACAAAATCCAATAATCTGATTTATTAGAATATAAAAATTCATTTTTTAATGATGATAATTTAGGATAATCACCTTGCTTTAATTGATTTATAGATATATTAAATGTATATTTATCTTTCCATTTATCAAACTTAAATCCAATTCCAACATCAGGAGATAAAGATTCCGTTCCCATACTTTTATATAAAAAAATATTATTACTTACATTTTCTAAACCAAAAGAAGATTCTATTTGTCCTATAGAAAATATAATATTATCAACATTTTTAAAATAACTAACATAAATTTTATCTAAACATATACAGGTATTATTTAACATTTTAAAACCTATATTGTATAAAAAATCTTTATCTTTAAAATTAACAGAAAATATAATTTTTTGAATTTTAAATCCATTTTGAAATTGTTTATCTTTATCTATAGATGATCCACTAAATATTGTATAATCAATAGTAGATAAAAAATTAATTTTTAAATCTTGTTTTATATCATTACAAAAAAGTTTCATACAAAAAAAAAAAAAAATAAAAATAATTTATTTATCATAAAACCTCATAAATAAAAAAATTTTATTTTATTTTATCATTAATAATAATGAAAATAAAATAAATAAATAATTAAATTATAAGAATAAATAAAATATTGACAAAAAAAAAAAAAAGAATATAATTTTAATAAAATTTATATAAATAAAATAAAAAATGAACAAGTATGAATTATATAATATAAAAAATTTTTATTTAAAAACAAAAAACGAAAAATTTATTTATATGAAAAATATACAAAAAGAAAAAGAATTATCTATAAATTTATATATAAAAAATGATCTCTTTTCAGCTAAAAAATTAGTAACTTCAAATTTAAAATATGTAATAAAAATAGCTAAAAAATATGTAGGATATGGATTAAATATATCAGAACTAATACAAGAAGGAACTTTAGGATTAATGAAAGCTGTTAAAAAATTTAATCCAAAAAAAGGAATTAAAATTTTATCTTTTGCAATTCATTGGATAAAATCAGAAATGAATGAATATATAATAAAAAACTTAAGATTAGTAAAAATAGCTACAACTAAATCTCAAAGAAAATTATTCTTCAATTTAAAAAATATTAAAAAAAATATGAATTTACTCTCATTTAAAAATATAAAAAAATTATCTGACGAAACTAATATAAAAATAAAAGATATAATATATATGGATCAAAAATTATCAAACAAAGATTTAAGTATAAATATATATAACAATTGCATTAATAAAAAATTAAACAATGATGAAACAAATAATCCATTTTTAATAATAGAAAATATAAATTTTTATAAAAAATTAACAATAGATTTAAAAAAATTTATAGAAAATTTAAATACAAAATGTAAAACTATAATCAAAAAAAGATGGTTATCAAAAAATAAAAAAACATTAAAAGAATTATCTATAGACCAAAATGTATCAATAGAAAGAATAAGGCAATTAGAAAAAAATTCTTTAAAAATTTTACAAAATAAAATAAATTTATATAACTAAAAATATGATATACGGAAAATTTCCATATAATAGAATGAGAAGAAAAAGAATAAATTATTTTACTAGAAATTTATTTTCTGAAACAATTCTATTATCAAAAGATTTAATACAACCATTTTTTATAATTGAAGGAAATAATAAATTTGAAAAAATTGATTCAATGCCTGAAATTTATAGATTATCTATAGATTTAATAATAAAAGAAATTTCAGAATTAATAGATTTAGGAATACATTATATAATTTTATTTCCCTGTATAAAAGAAAATAAAAAAACAAATGATGCAAAAGAATCCTATAATGATAACGGGTTGGTTCAAACATGCATAAAAGAAATAAAAAAAAAATATTCTAATATTGGAATAATAAGCGACGTAGCATTAGATCCTTATACAATTCATGGACATGATGGAATATTGGATCAATTTAATAATATATTAAATGACGAAACAATTAAAATATTAAAAAAACAAGCATTATCACATGCTAAAGCAGGAGCTGATATAATTGCTCCTTCAGATATGATGGATGGAAGAATAAAATCTATAAGAAAAGAATTAGAAAAAAACAACTTTAAAAATACAATGATATTATCATATTCTGCAAAATACGCTTCAAATTATTATTCTCCTTTTAGAGAAGCAATAAATACAAAAAAAACAAATTTATCAAAAAAAACATATCAGATGGACATAAGAAATTCTTTAGAAGCAAAACAAGAAGTAGCTTTAGATTTAAAAGAAGGAGCTGATATAATAATGATAAAACCAGGAATGCCTTATTTAGACATTATATATAATATAAAAAATACATTTCAAGTTCCTATTTTTTCATATCAAGTAAGCGGGGAATACAGCATGCATATGGCTGCAATTAATAATAAATGGTTAGACGAACAAGCAATTATAGAATCCCTAATTTGTTTAAAAAGAGCTGGAAGTAATGCAATAATAACATATTTTGCTAAAAAAATTGCAAAATTACTAAAACATAATAATATTTAAATAAAAAATAAAAACTAATATTACAAAATACAAATTATTTATATAAAATAAAATATTCCATTAATCAAAAAAAAAAAAATTATAAAAATATGATTTTAACAAAATTAAAAAAAAATAATATATCTGAATTAACAGAAATAGCAAAAAAAATAGGAATAAATAACATAGGGAGGTCAAAAAAACAGGAAATTATTTTTACAATTTTAAAAAAATATTTACAAAATGGTGAAGAAATATATAATTCAGGGGTATTAGAAATATTACCAGACGGATTTGGTTTTTTAAGATCACCATCAAGTTCATATTTAGCCGGGCATGACGATATTTATGTTTCTCCCAATCAAATAAAATATTATAACTTAAGAACAGGTGATGAAATTTTAGGAAAAATAAGACCACCAAAAGAATATGAAAAATACTTTTCTTTATTAAAAATAACAACAATAAATGAAATATCTCCAGAAAAAATAAAAAATAAAACAAATTTTGAAAATTTAACTCCTCTTCATACAAATATAAAATTTGTATTAGAAATAGGTAACGGAAGTAATGACGATATTACATCAAGAATAATAGATATAATTTCGCCAATAGGAAAAGGACAAAGAGCATTATTAGTATCACCACCTAAGGCTGGAAAAACAGTAATGTTACAAAATATTGCACACTCTTTATCAATAAATTACCCAGAAGCAAAATTAATAGTTTTATTAATAGACGAAAGACCTGAAGAAGTAACTGAAATGAAAAGATCAGTAAAAGGAGAAGTTATAGCAAGCACGTTTGATGAACATGCAAGTAGACACGTTCAAGTAGCAGAAATGGTAATAGAAAGAGCAAAAAGATTAGTTGAAAATAAAAAAGATGTAATAATATTATTAGATTCAATAACAAGATTAGCTCGTGCATATAACACAATTCTACCAACTTCAGGAAAAGTTTTAACAGGTGGGGTAGACTCAAATGCTTTACAAAGGCCAAAAAGATTTTTTGGCGCAGCAAGAAATATAGAAGAAAAAGGAAGTTTAACAATTATAGCAACAGCATTAATAGACACTGGTTCAAAAATGGATGAAATAATATTTGAAGAATTCAAGGGAACTGGCAATTCAGAAATTCATTTAGACAGAAAAATATCAGAAAAAAGAATATATCCATCAATAAATGTAGCAAGATCAGGAACAAGAAGAGAAGAATTATTAATACCCACATCAATGTTAAAAAAAATATGGATATTAAGAAAACTATTAACTCCAATGGATGATTGTGGCGCTATAGAATTTTTAATAGAACATATAAAAAATTCTAAAACAAATAATATATTTTTCGAATCAATGAAAAAAAGTATAAAATAAATTATATTTTATAAACAAAATTAAAATTTGTACTAATAGATTTTTCACTTAAAATTTTAATATTATTAAAATTATTAATAAAAAAATGATATTTAAACAAAAAATTTATACATAAATTAGAAGTAATAACTAAACTCGTTCCAAATCCTATTCTAATACCTTTTCTATTAGAAGAAAAATTCATACCTAACAAATGATCTAAACAAATTTTGTAACAATTTATATTTTTTTCTTTTAAATCAATTTTTTTATTTTTTTTATATAAAATAGTATGATTTTTCAAATCATTTTCAGTTATTTTTTTTTTTTTTGATAAATTATAAGAATCAAATACCTTTATATTAAACTTTTTTTGTTCTATTACAGAAATTTTATAAGAATCATATATTTCATTAGAAAAAAACTTAAATTCAGTTTCAGAAAAATCAAATCCAAAAGAAAATAAAAAAAATAATTTTTTTTCTATTTCAAAAAATTTAAATAAATCAACCCATTTACATTCAGAACTACATCTATATTTCCCAATAGAATTTTTTATCAATTGATTTTTAAATAATTCATTAAAATTATTCATTCTTATATTTATATCATAAAAAAAATAACCTTTTCCAAAATTTAAACTTAAATAATCATTAATTTGATATCCTATAAAAAAAGAACCACCTTTTATAAAAGAAAAATCACTAGTTTTTATTTCTTTTAAATAATTAAGGAAATATTTTGTTACATTAAAAGTTTTTTGATTTAAAATATTTTTATCATTTTTATATTTATCTAAGAACAACAAATTACATGACATAAAATTAACAGGTAACAAATCAATTTCAAAATAATTTCTTACAGAACTTCCTTCAACACCAAAATAAAATGAATTTTTAGAAAAAGATATACAAACATTATTAAAAAATATAAAAAATAAAAAAACAAAAATAAAACGAAACATAAAAACACCTAAAAAAAATATATACAATTAATATAATAAATTTAAAAAATGATTAATTAATTTTTATTTATATTATGTATTTTTTATAAAAAAAAATATATATAAAAAATACATAATATAAATTATTACATACCAGACATTCCACTACCAAAATTACCTGGCATACCATTCATATCAGAATTAATTCCAGAATCTTTTTCAGATTTTTGAACTTCAACTATCGCACATTCTGTAGTTAAAAACAAACCAGCAACAGAAGTAGCATTTTGTAAAGCTGTTCTAGTAACTTTAGTTGGATCTAAAATTCCAAGTTTTACCATATCTCCATATTCTTTTTTATAAGCATCAAAACCAAAATTTCCAATTCCATTTTTAACTTTATCTATTATAACAGCAGGTTCTTCGCCACAATTTAGAACAATATTTTTTAAAGGAGTATCTAAAGATTTTATAAAAATATTAATTCCCTGATTTTGATCATCATTTTCGCCTTTTAATTCTTTAAGTTTATTAATAAGCCTTATTAAAGCAACTCCTCCACCAGGTAAAACTCCTTCTTCAACAGCAGCTCTTGTTGCATGTAAAGCATCCTCAACACGAGCTTTTTTTTCCTTCATAGATATTTCTGTAGCGCCACCAACTTTAATTACTGCAACTCCACCAGATAATTTTGCTATACGTTCTTGCAACTTTTCTTTATCATAATCAGATGTTAAATCATCCAATTGAGATTTTAAATTAATAATTCTATCTTCTATTTCTACACTAGACCCTTCTCCATCAATAATAGTAGTATTATCTTTAGTAATTCTTACTTTTTTAGAAGATCCTAAATCATCTATTTGAGCCGTTTCTAATGTTAATCCAATATCTTCAGTTATAACTTTAGCATTCGTTAATATAGCAATATCTTCTAATATGGCTTTCCTTCTATCTCCAAATCCAGGAGCTTTAACAGCACAAACTTTTACAATACCACGCATATTATTAACAACTAAAGTAGCTAAAGCTTCTCCTTCAATATCTTCAGCAACTATAAAAAGAGGTCTACCTGATTTAGCAACAGATTCCAATATAGAAATCATATCTCTTATATTATTAATTTTTTTTTCAACTAATAGTATTAAAGGATTTTCTAATTCTGTTACCATTGTTTGTTGATTATTAACAAAATAAGGAGATATATACCCTCTATCAAATTGCATACCTTCAACAACTTCCAACTCATCTTCTAATCCATTTCCATCTTCAACAGTAATAACACCATCTTTTCCAACTTTAGACATAGCATCTGATATAAGTTGCCCTATTTTTAAATCAGAATTTGCAGAAATAGTTCCCACTTGAGCTATAGATTTATCATCATTACATGGAACTGACATTTTTGCCAATTCAATTATAGACAAAGATAAAGCCTTATCCATGCCTCTTTTTAAATCCATAGGATTCATTCCAGAAACAACACATTTATTTCCTTCAATAATCATATTTCTTGCTAAAATAGTAGCTGTTGTTGTGCCATCTCCTGCAATATCAGATGTTTGAGAAGCCACTTCCTTCAACATTTGAGCACCAATATTAGCAATTTTATCTGATAATTCTATTTCTTTAGCTACAGTTACTCCATCTTTAGTAACAACAGGAGAACCAAATGATTTTTCTATTACAACACAGCGACCTCTAGGCCCTAAAGTTACTTGAACAGCATTAGCTAACATGTTTACTCCAGATATAAGCCTATTTCTCGCCTCTTCTCCAAAATATAAATTTTTTGCAGTCATATTTTTTCCTTTAAAAAATATAAATAAGATTAAAATTATATAGTATCTATAATTCCCATTATATCATCTTCTCTCATTACTAGAAATTGTTTTCCAAGTATATTAACATCAGTGCCTGAATATTTACCAAAAAGAACTTCATCACCTATTTTTACTTCAAGTTTAATTAAATTACCATTTTCTAATTTACCTTTTCCAACAGCTTTAACAATACCTCTTTGAGGTTTATCACCTGCTGTATCAGGAATAACAATACCACCAGATGTAATACGTTCATCTATACGCTCAACAACTACTCTATCATGAAGAGGCCTAATATTAATACCCATAATAACTCCTAAACATTATAAAATAAGGATAATATATAATATATGGTCATAACTATTATATTCAACCTAAATAAAAATAAAAATTTTTAATGAAAAAAAAAACAATTTTCTTTTTTTTTTATAATAAAAATAAAATATTTAGAACTTCTATTAAAAAAAATAATATACCAAAAATTAACAAAATAAACAGGAAAAAAAATATTACCATAAAAATTTTTATAACATAAAGATAAAAATAATTTATCAATTAAAAAAAAATATAAATTATATATATACGCTCCACCAAAAAAAAATAAATTATTTAAATTAAAAAAATAATTAAAAACATTATAATATAAATATATATATAATATAAAATTTATATAAAAATTAACAAAAGAAGAAAATTTAATATTATAAATATTATAATAATTAATAATAAAAAAAAAACGACACAATAAATATTTATAATAAAAACAATTAAATGTATTTTTTCCACAAATAATAATATTTCCAATTGTTATAAATTTAAGATATTGAAATTCATTAAAATTAAAAAAAAATAAAACATTATAAAAGCCAATACCCCCAAAAGAATTTGAAGAAAAAATAAATATTAAACTCATATATTAAAAAAAATTACTTTTTTTCAGAATAAAATAATACAAAACTACAAAACACCAATATAAAAAACCAAATAAATATATCAAAAAAATTAGGAATTTCTCCAAAAAAAAAAAAACCAAAAATACAACTTATAATCAATTTAAAAGGAAAAAACGGCATTAATAAAGTTACTTCTGAATACACATAAGATTTATTATGAGAATAAATAGATAAAATAGATAAAATTCCTAAAATAAAAAAATAAAAAAAATGATTAATTTCAGGATTAACCCAACCATATTGAAAAATAGGCAATAAACAAAATGGAGCAGTAAAAAATAAAGAATAAAAAGTTAATAAACTAGATTGCTCTTTTAATAATAATAATTTTCTTGATATGACTTTTTCTAAAGAAAAAGAAAAAGAAGCAAATATAGGTAAAAAAAAAACCAAAAAATGAACATTATCTTGATTAACAATTTTCATATTACAAGTTGTAATAAAAACTCCTAAAATAGAAACTATTAAAGCAATGAATTTTTTTAAAGTTATAAGCTCTTTTAAAAAAAAGACAGAAACAATTATAGATAACAAATAACTACCAAAACTTATAATAGCAACTTGTACAAGAGTCATAAATTTAAAACTTAATCCCCATAATAAAAATCCAGAAACAAAAAAAATCAATCTAAAAAAATGCAAAAAAAAATATTTTGTTTTAAACATAAAAAATGTTTTTGTTAAATAAAAATAAGGTAATATTAATACAACTCCAAAAATATATGAATACATTATAATAATATAAATAGGAAGTGGAACTTCAACTAAAAAAACAGATCCTCCTAACAAATATTTAATGATTGAATTACAAAAAGAAAACATTATATAAGAAAAAATTTTCCAAAAAATAGAATATAAAAACATAAAAATATACCAAATTAAATAATTTTCATTCTATAAAAAAAAAAATAATTATAAATTACTAATATAAAATTACAAAAAAATATAAATAAACCTATAAAAATAGGAATATAATTAGAAGTTTCCTGAAAAATATAAAAACTAATAATACCAGCAACAAACAATTTTGTTGCTATTCCAAATGGTAATAAGGCAATAATTTCTCCAACTATATAAGATTTAACAAAAAAATAATTTATTAAAATATTTAAAAATCCTAAACAAAAAATCCAAAACCAATGATAATATTTAGGACTATGCCAACCATATTTGAAAGAAAAAAATAAACAAATTGGAAAAATAAAAAAAAATAAATAAATCGTCAATTGCCATGGGGTATGTTTTAAAATCATTAATTTTCTAGCTATAAGTTTACTTATTGCCATACATAAAGAAGAAAAAAAAGGATATATATAAAAAATATTAAATTCAAATACTTGAGAAAATAAATAATCAGGTCTCATAGTAAAAATAAAACCTATAAAAGATGAAAAAATTATAATTATTTTTTGAAAAGTTACTTTTTCATTTAAAAAAAATATAGCCCCAAAAATACTAATTATAGGAGATATAAAACTAATAGAAACAGCATAAACAATAGGTATATTTTGTAAGCTTAAATACCATAATATAATTCCTAATATGTTTAAAAAAATTCTAATAAAATTTAATAAAATATAAGAAGTTATAAATAATTTAAAAATATTTTTTTTTAAAATAATAAAAACACCAATTAAAGAAAAAAAATTTTGAAAAAATATTATAGTATAAATTGGTAAAAAATCTTGTATATATATGGAAGATCCACCACTCAAATATCTAACTATTACAGCTTCAAAAGCTATAAATGTACAAGTAATTATTTTATAAAAAAAATGTATATACACAAAAAATTCTAAAAAAAAAATTGGGCCCGGTAGGAATCGAACCTACGACCAAGGGATTATGAGTCCCCTGCTCTAACCAACTGAGCTACGAGCCCTTATTAAGAATTATATAATATATAATAAATTTATTCAACATCTTCATCAATAAAACTTTGTATGTGCTCAGCTCTACTAGGTTGTCTCAATTTTCTCAAAGCTTTAGCTTCAATTTGTCTTATTCTTTCTCTTGTAACATCAAATTGTTTTCCAACTTCCTCCAAAGTATGATCAGTATTCATTTCTATTCCAAATCTCATTCTTAAAACTTTTGCTTCTCTAGGAGTTAAACCATTTAATACATGTTGAGTAGATTCTTTTAAACTTTGACTCACAGCAGAATCAACTGGATTAATTTCATCAACACTTTCTATAAAATCACCTAAAGATGAATCTTCATCATCTCCTATAGGAGTTTCCATAGATATAGGTTCTTTTGCAATTTTCATGACTTTTCGTATTTTATCTTCAGAAAGATCCATAATTTTTCCTAATTCTTCAGGGGTGGGATCTCTTCCTATTTCTTGAAGGGTTTGTCTAGATATTTTATTAAGCTTATTAATCGTTTCAATCATATGAACTGGAATCCTAATAGTTCTAGCCTGATCAGCTATAGATCTAGTAATAGCCTGTCTAATCCACCAAGTAGCGTAAGTAGAAAATTTATATCCTCTTCTATACTCAAATTTATCAACAGCTTTCATTAAGCCAATATTTCCTTCCTGAATTAAATCTAAAAATTGTAATCCTCTATTCGTATACTTTTTTGCTATAGATATAACTAAACGAAGATTAGCAACAACCATTTCTCTTTTTGCTCTACGGGTTTTAAATTCACTAATAGATATTCTTTTATTCAATACTTTTAATTCTGAAACATCAAAAGAGGAATCTTCAACAATTTCTTTAATTCGTTTTTGAGCTAGTATAATTCTATCTTTATAACATAATATTTTATTATAATAATTAGAATTTTTATTGATATGCAAATCTATCCATAAAAGATTAATTTCATTACCTTTAAATAAACTAATAAAAAGATCTTTAGGCATTTCAGATTTATTTACACAAATATCTAAAATAATTTTTTCTTGTTTTTTAATTTGAAATAAAGTATCTTTAATAAAATTAGTTAAAGTATCAAAAATTTTAGGAACCCATTTAAATGTTATCAAAATAGTACTTAATTCTTTATATAATCCAAATTTATAAAAAATATTTTTATTATATTTTTCATATACATCCTGAGTTTTTTTAATTAAAAATATTAAATTTATAAATTTTTTTTTTGCTTCTTCCTCATTTAAATCATTTTCTATAACTTCAATATCTGAAACAACATAATTTTCTTTTAAAGAATCATTAAAAGAAACAGAATTAACAAAAGTACCAAATATTTCTTCTTTTGTTAAAAAACCACTTATTAAATCAAATATTTTAAAAGAACCATCGCTAATTTTACTATACTCATATAAAATAAAATTTAACATTTTAGGATGTCTAGAAAACAACATAATAACTTCTCTTATTCCCTCTTCAATTCTTTTTGCAATAGAAACTTCTCCATCTTTTGTAAGAAGTTCCACTAATCCCATTTCTTTCATATACATTCTTACAGGATCATTTATTAATACAATATTATTTTCATAAGAATTTAAAACCTCTTTTTCAAAATAATATACAGAATTGTCTTCTTTAAAAACATTTTCATAATCAATAGAAGAAATACTTTCAATAGATATAGGATCTATAATAGAAGAATTTATAAAGTTTTCTGAATCATATATAGTAATACCTTCATTTACTAAAATTTTAATAACAACATTAATATTAAAAGATTCATTTGAAATACTAGTTAAATAATTTCCAATTTCAGAATAAGTTAAAAAACCTTTATTTTTTCCAAGAGATATCAATGATTTAATTTCTACTTTTAAATAATTAGATTCAATATTCATATAAAACTCATTATAAATAATAATAAAAAAATTTTATTTTTTTAAATTTAAAATTTTAAAAACATTAAACATATTTAACTTTTTTATATCAAAATTTAAAATAATAGAAGAAAAATTTTCTTTTTCATAAAATAAATTAACAATAATACCAAAAGACTCAAAAAAAACATTTTTTAAAAAAAATTTAGGAATAGAATCTATAATTTTA
>ERZ1292633.3386-Hain-H41-02um-R1-3386-length-15595-cov-4_pt1 | contig 15595 bp, 8 predicted proteins | sample MGYA00564406_ERZ1292633 | MGnify/ENA primary metagenome ERZ1292633 (study PRJEB36523, sample SAMEA6512639) | groundwater metagenome | collected 2019-01-08 | study: AquaDiva: Metagenomics assemblies of 32 groundwater samples | reverse complement strand
ACGCGCCTTCATAAACATTTTGATCCAGCGGTTCGCCGTGGCGCAGACATTCCACCATGCGGAACAGCATGATGAAATCCATGCCCCCATGACCGCCCATCTTCACCGCCAGTTCGCCCATGCGTTTGTAGAGAGGATGGTCAAACTCCTCGTAGAGTTGTTTGAACTCATCGCCCTCGGACCATTTGTGGTAATTGCCCCGTCCCTCGATGGCCGCGCGCGGCGGATAGCCGGCCAATGTGCCTTTCGTGCCCTGGATCAAATCATGCCGGGTGTAGGGACGCGGGCTGGTTTCGTCCCACTGCACCATTATCGTGCGGCCCAGCTTCGTCCTGATGAGTTGCGTGCTGATGTCGCCGCACTCGAACTTCATCTGATTCCACTGGTGATCAGCCGGGAAATTCGCCTTCGCATACAACGCGCGACCGCGACCAGGGCTGGCAAATGACACAAGCCGCTCAAACATGTCGTCGGTGCGCGCGATGTTCATGTATTGCGCCACCGGCCCGAGGCCGTGCGTGGGGTAAAGGTTTCCGCCATTGGCCTTCGAGTAGTACTTCGTGCGCCAGCTTCCGGTGCCGCGCGGCAACTCCTTCATCTGCCCGCGCAGTTCGTGGATGTAAGCTGCCTCACCGTGCAGCAACTCCCCAAGAACGCCTTGTCGCACCATGTTCAGGAACATCAACTCCTCCCGTCCGTAGTTCACGTTCTCCATCATCAAGCAGTGTTTGCCGGTCTTTTCGGAAGTCTCCACGACCTCCCAAAGTTCTTTGATGTTGTTGGCGAGCGGCACCTCGACGAACGCGTGCTTGCCGGCCTTCATCGCGGCAATCGCCATCGGCGCGTGTTCCTCCCACGGCGTCGCAATGATCACCGCGTCAATGTCCGTCCGCGCGAGCATCTCGTGATACTTCGTTGGCGAGCCGAAGTAGAGCGCGGGCGCGGGCTTGCCAAGTTTTGTGATTGTCGCGGCGCTGGTCTTGGCCAGGTCCTCGTAAAGATCGCTGATCGCCACGACCTTGCTGCCCTCGATCTGCGAAAGCTGTTCAACATGTCCACTGCCACGCGCTCCGACCCCGATGGCACCCCAGCGAACCTTCTCCAGTTTGGGCGCAGCAAAGTCGCCCATGTAACGCGCACCTCGCGGGCGGTTTCCAACGGCGGCCTCTGCGTCCGTTGCCGCGCCAACGGCGGCAACGCTCGCGCCAAACGCACCAATGGTTTTTATGAAATCGCGACGGTTGGAGGCTAAAACGACCTTGTTCTTGTTGTTCATAAATCAATTCATGGATGTAAGCGATCCTGGATCATGCACGAGCAACAGTGTAGCGGCAGGCCGGACGACTCGAATACTCCGTTCTGCTTGTCTTTCACAAAAACATGTCATTCCGCCTCCAGCGCGACGAACGCCTAAACTACACGGCTCGTCAAACCGGATCGCTTGGGGGCGCGTCCTTCGGACGGAACAATGGCAACCCAATCCGCCATCGAATGCCCGCCAGGCGCAATATCAAAGTCACCGAGGTGCCCAGAATCATGTTCACTTGCGCGTGGTCCGAAAACCTCCGCAGCAGGACAAAAAACGACGCGCCGCAAATCGCCGCCGTTGCATAGAGATATATTTCACGCCGAAACACCAGCGGGATTTCGCCAATCAACAAGTCGCGCAGGATTCCCCCGGCCACCCCGGTCATCACCCCCATGATAATGGCAATCTCGGGCGCCCCGGACACCGCCAGTCCTTTCCGCGTACCCACCATCGTGAACAAGGCCAGGGCAAACGCGTCCGCCACCAATAGCACCTTGACCGGCAATGCGCGGAAGCGGACCAGAAAGAATGCCACCACCGCGGTGACCACGGCGTTCAACAGGAAGCGCGTGTCGTCCAGCCAGAAGACATGCTCCGCCCGCAGGATCAGATCGCGAATCGTGCCGCCACCCAAGGCCGTCACCAGCGCGAGGACAATGACCGCAAACAGGTCCACTTGTTTGCCCCGGGCGGCCAGCACGCCAGTAATGGCAGCGGTGCTGACGGCGAAATGTTCAAAATAGTATTGCATTGAAAATTACAGGCTCAGAGCACATCCGCGCGCGGTTCTTCCGCGCGCAAACCAAGATTTCCATAACGATGATAGTCGGTGCTGATGCTCTGCTCATGCACATACCAGAGCAATTCCAACCGTCCCTCCGCAGAGACCGGCGTGTTGATGACGCAGCCGCCCGCCGCGTTGCCCGTCTGCAACACCTCGACCGGCGCGCGATCCGGCGCGGCGTAACGCACGCGGTCGGTCTGTCGCTCGCGGATGGCCTGCGCCAGTTGGGCATCGGATTCCTCCACGAATTCAATCGCCTCCGCCCATGACTCGGTAAGTTCTTCGAGCTGCTTCACCGCCGCTGAATTCAACCCGGGTGGCGAACTGATGACGACGACGCAGCCCGCCACATGCGCCGCACAGACCCTCGCACAAATGTCGAAGGTTGTGTCGCTTTCATGAACCCGCACCCGCACGCCGCCAACCGGCAGGTAACGGCGCACGTTGTCCTGGCCCACCAGCTTGAAGTGGTCGTGCGCCGCGCCAAACTCCGCGCGTTGATTCCGTTCGTAACTTAGCGCCGCCGCGTTGATGCGATCCGCTTCCGCATTGCCACGGGTGCGCAGTCCCGCGCACAAGGCGACCAGAGTCGGCGCGGTCGGAGCGCTGTCGGCCTTCGCCGGGCTGCTGTCCGTAAAGTCCATGAACTGCGCGACGTAATTCGGCCCGCCCGCCTTCAGGCCCGGGCCGAAGCGCGACTTGCCCATGCCGCCGAACGGCTGGCGCAAAACAATCGCGCCGGTCGTCACGCGGTTGATGTAAAGATTGCCCGCGCGGATGTGCTGCTTCCAGTAATCCCACTCGCGCTCGTCGAGGCTTTCGAGTCCGCTCGTTAAACCGAAGCCGGTTTGATTCACGAGCGCGACGGCCTCGTTCAATTTCTCAAAGCGCATCACCGCCAGCACCGGCCCGAAGAATTCCGTCGTGTGCGTATAGCTGCCGGGACGAACGCCGTATTTCACGCCGGGTGTCCAGCAGCACGGATTATCCTCCACGGGCTGCGGCATCACGGCCCATTCCTCGCCGGGTTCCAGAACCTTGAGCGCGGTTTCGAGATCCCCCCCCGGCGGACGGATCATCGGCCCCATCTTGGTGTCGAGTTCCCAGGCGGAACCCACCGTCATGCTTTGAACCGCTTCACACAACGAACGCCGGAACGCCGGATCGTCATAGACTTCCGCCTGCAACAGCAGCAGCGAGGTGGCCGAACATTTCTGGCCCGCGTGACTGAACGCCGAATGGAGGATGTGCTTGATGGCCTGGTCGCGATCGGAAACCGCCGTGACAATCGTCGCATTCTTACCGCCGGTTTCGGCGAACAAGTTCAGGCGCGGATTGTCGCCCAACATCGTGAGCGCGGTCTCGGTGCCGCCGGTCAGGATCACGGCGTTGACCTTCGGATGGTTGACGAGTTGGCGGCCCTCTTTCGCCCCGGAGCAGGGCACGAATTGCAACACCTGCTTCGACACGCCCGCCCGCCAGAAGCACTGGCACATCTCCCACGCCACCAGCACGGTGTCGGACGCGGGCTTGATGATGACGGTGTTCCCCGCCGCCAACGCCGCCGCCACGCCGCCACAAGGGATGGCGATCGGGAAATTCCACGGGGGCACGACCACGACCACGCCTTTCGGACTGGCCTTGACCGTGGGCAATTGCCGCCACCAGCGCGCCGTGTCGCGATAGAATTCCAGAAAATCTATCGCCTCGGAAATCTCCGGATCGGACTCCAGCAACGTCTTGCCGCCGTCCGCCAGCGCCGCGCCCATCAGGTCGCCCCGGGCGATACGCAATTCCTGCGCAACCTTGCCGAGTAATTCAAACCGCTTCGATTCCGGCATCGTGCGCCAGCCGTCGTGATCTGCCGCCGCGTTATCCACCGCGCGCGCCACGTCCGCATCCGTCGCCTGACAATACCGGCCCACGACCACACCAGGACGGGACGGATCGAGACACTCACGCACCGCGCGGCCTGCCAGCACTTCCTCGCCCGCGATCACCAGCGGAATCTGCACCGCATTGGCCCCACAGCGGGTCTGCCACTTCGCGATGATCTTCTGCCCCCACTCGCCGTTCTGCGGCAGCGCGAAGTCCGTGTCCGGCTCGCATTCAAAGTGCGGCCAGCCGCGCGCGACCGCCGGAGGAATGGCGGGAGGCTGATTGCGATCCTGAATGCGCCGGGGCGCGTCGCTGGTTTTTGGGATCGCGGCAAACGCGGCGAGAAATCCCTGCTCCAGTTTTTTCCACTCCGGGCTGTCCACCTGGATCTTGAACGCGTGCCGCAGGAAATTCTCCGGCCCCGTGTTTTCGTCGAGCCGGCGGATGAGGTAGCCGATGGCGCTGATGAAATTCACCTTCCGGCACGCGGGCGCGTAGAGCAGCAGGTTGCGCGACAATCCGAACAACGCGCGCCGCTGTGCGTTGGCCATGCCTTCAAGCATCTCGAACTGCACCTTGTCCATCGCGTTGCGCTCATGCGCCAGCACCAGCCCGTAGGCCAGCTCAAACAGGTTGTGCGAGGCGACACCCACGTCCATCGCGGCGAGATTCTCCGGCTTCATCACCTCGTGCAGCATGCGCTTGTAGTTGGCGTCCGTTTCGAGTTTGGTCTTGTAGGGCGCCTGCGGCCAGCCGCGCATCGAGGATTCGGCGCGCTCGCTCTCCATGTTCGCGCCCTTGACCAGACGGATGGTGATGCCCCCACCGCCCGCGGCCACGCGTTTGCGGGCCCATTCCTGCAACTGCCGCAACGTGCGATGCGAATCCGGGATGTAGCTTTGCAGCGCAATGCCGGCGCGAACCTGCTCAAGCCCCTTGCGATCCAGCGTGCGCATGAACGCCTCCGCCGTCAGTTCCTTGTCGCGATATTCCTCCATGTCGAGATAGACGAACTTCGGGACCACCGTGCCATCGGGCCGGGTAAACCGCGCGCGTTCCGCCGTCCGGATGAGCCGTTCCAGCCGGTCGCACAACACGGACACCGTGTGCTCGCGGGCCAGCGGCGAGATTTGCGAGTAGAGCGTGGAAATCTTGATCGAGACGACCTCGACCTCCGACCATTGCAGGCCCTGGAGATATTGTTTCAAGCGCGCCTCGGCCTCGGCCTCGCTGAGAATCGCCTCGCCGAGAAAATTCACATTCATCCGCACGCCCTCGGCGCGACGTTCGCCGAGATGCCGCGTGAGCATTTCCTTTTCGCCGGGCAGGATGACGTTGGCCGTCTCCTTCTGCATGTGTTCCTTTACCAGCGGCAGCGCGACGCCGGGCGCAAACCCGCCGAAAGATTGGAAGCCCTTCATTAACGTGCGGTCAATCGGCCCGAAGAAACGCGGCACGCCTTGCACATCGAGAATGTGAGTCAGGTGCTCGACGGCCCGGGCGGGATCGCTGGTGCGGAACGCCTGATCGGTCATCAACGCCAGCGTGGCCTTGTCCGACGGCGTCTGCAACATGCGGTCCAGCTCGGCCTGCTGCCGTTTCTCAGAGGGCGTCTGCAGTTCCACGGCGCGCTCCTGCAAACGGCGCGCAAGGAACAGCGCCTTCTGGATGGCGACGGGGTACGGCGCGGCGTTGTCCGGCGCAAAATCTTTAAGCAGAAGGTCCAGGGAGGTGATGGCCATAGTCATAAATTTGTGAAATCCGTTACAGGAACATTAGGTGCAGGGCGTCAGCAGCACGTTTCCGCGCAACCGACCGGCAACCTCCTCGATTTTCTGGAAGTTAACACTCATGAAACGGTTGGTTAACGGCGTGCCCGCGCCGCCTCCTCGGCGATGATCTGCAACCCCTCGCGGACGGTTGCCTCGGGGCGCGAAAAATTGATCCGCAGGCACTCGCGCTGATGCGGCCAGTCCTCCGCCAGTCCGTAAAAGAAATATTCCCCCGGCACAGTCAACACCGCCCGCGCCTTGAGCCGCTGATACAGCTCGCGCGTGGGGATGCGGAGGTCCGGCAGCCAGAGCCAGTGAAAGAAGGCGCCTTCGCTGGCGTGGATCGCCCATTCAACGCCCGCCGCTGTAAACGCCTCCCGTGCCCAGCCCAACGCGGCGCGACTTTTCGCCTCGTAGAACGGGCGGAGAATTTTTTTGCCCAGTTGCAGAATGCTGCCGTCCTCGACCCACGGCAGCACGAGCTGTTGCCCCAACGTGCAATTGGACAGTCCGACAATGGCCGTCAGGGAGCTGATGGCCGAGGCGATCTGCTCCGGCGCAATCACGATGCCCGTCCGCGTTCCGGGCAGGCCCAGCTTGGACAGGCTCAACGTCAAAATCACATGCGGGGACCAGTGTGGCTTGGCGGGCACAAACATCACATCGGGAAAGGGTGCGCCGTAGGCGTTATCAAGGATCAGCGGGATGCCGAGGCTTTCTGCCAACGCAGACAGCCGGCTCACTTCATCATCGGACAGCACGTTCCCGGTCGGATTGGTCGGTCGGGAGACGGCAATCGCGCCGATGTCCTCGCGTTGCAGGACGGCCTCGACGGCGGCAAAATCAATGCGGTATTTGAATATGCGCCCCTCCCGGCCAGCGGGCCATTCGATGCGCGGCTGGCACGAGACGAACAGATTCTCCTCCAAGCCCTGATCGGCATAACCGATGTATTCCGGGGCCAGCGGCAGCAGAATTTTTCGCTGGCGGCCGTTATCAAAACGTCCCGCCAGCAGGTTGAAGAGGTAGAAATAGGCGCTTTGCCCGCCGGCGGTGATGGCGATGTTTTGCGGGCCGACGTTCCAGCCAAACTCACGCTGAAGCAACGCCGCCAGCGCGTGAATGAACTTCGGATTGCCGCGCGGCGGTTCGTAGTTCACCACCATCCGGTCAAACGTGTCGCCGTCGGCCAGCAACTCGGTCATCCGCGCCCGCACCAGCGCCTGCAGTTCGGGAACCGCCGCCGGATTGCCGCCCCCGAGCATCCGCATGTGTGGATCAATGGTCATCGCCCGCCCGAGGTCATCCATCAATCCGAGAATGCCGCTGTGGCCGGTCAGCTTCCGGCCCAGCAGGGAGAACTCGCAGGGATGGTTGGGACGGCTCATGGCGCAGAGATTCGTGGGCTTACGGCTGATGAGAGATGCATGGCTTCAGGCTGTTCATTTGATACCGCCCATGAGCCGTTTGAGCCACGGCACGCAGGCCAGCAGCGCCAGTGTGGCCACCCCAACCCACAACGATTGCGTGAGGAAAAACTTCGCGAGTGCGTTGCCGTCCGTGGAAGTAAACTCGCCGGACATCACGCCGGCCAGCTTGTTACCGAGCGCAGCGGCGAGGAACCAGATGCCCATGACGAGGCCGAGGAGTCTGGCGGGCGCCAGTTTCGTCATCGTCGAGAGGCCCACCGGACTGAGACAAAGTTCGCCGAGGGTTTGCAGAAAGAACAGCCCGACGATCCACAGCGGGCTGACCTTGCCCTCCACGGTCATCTTCGCCGCCGGGACCATCAGCAAAAACGACAGCCCCAGGCACATCAACCCGATCACAAACTTGGCCGGAGACGAAGGCTGCCGGTCGCCCAGCTTCACCCAGAGTAGCGCGAACAGCGGCGCGAGCGTCATGACAAACAGCGAGTTCACCGACTGGAACCAAGCCGAGGGGAATTGATAACCGAAGATTTTGGTGCGCGTGAGCTGGTCGCCGAAAAGCGCGATGGTGGAGCCCGCCTGTTCAAAGACGGCCCAGAAGACCAGTGCTGCGAGGGAAAACACCAGCACCGCAGCGACGCGCTTGGCATCGAGGCTGGAGCGAAAACCAAACCACACGATGGCCAGCACGGGCAGTCCGACATAGCCATAGCGAACCCAGGCGAATCGTTCATCTGTGTCTGACAGCCGAACCAGCGCGAACAGGATCGCTGAGCCAAGCAACACGATCAACAAAGTGCCCCACGGACGTGGCGAACTTTCCGGCGGTGGATGTCCGACATGCGCGAGCCTCTTGCCGGTGACCATATAAACAATCAGTCCGATGGTCATACCCACGCCCGCGGCGGCAAACCCCCAGTGCCACGAGTGAGTGGGATCAAGGCCCCAACTTTCCAACATGCCCTTGAACTGGCCGCTCTGTGCCATCCAGCCGGTGATCAACGGCGCGCTGAACGCCCCGATGTTGATGCCGGTGTAGAAAATGGAGAAGCCCGCGTCGCGGCGCGCATCACCAGCTTCATAGAGGCTGCCCACCATCGTGCTGATGTTGGGTTTCAACAGACCCGTTCCCAGAGCGATCAGCACCAGGCCGACGAAGAAAGTCGTCTCCGACCGGAGCGCCAGCGTGAAGTGACCGCAGGCGATGATGATCCCCCCGAACAAGACCGAGCGACGCGCCCCGAGAAAATTGTCCGCCAGAAACCCGCCCGGGATCGAGAGCATGTAAACGCTCATCGCATAGGTGCCGTAGATGACGCCCGCGCGTTTGGTGTCAAAGCCCAACCCGCCTGCCGCTACCGGCGCGACCATGAAGAGCGTCAACAACGCCCGCATGCCGTAGTAGGAGAAGCGTTCCCACAGTTCGGTGAAGAACAGCGGATAAAGTCCGCGTGGATGGTTTGAGTGAATCATGCCAGGAATGGTGAGTGGCCGGCGCTCCGGTTCAAGGATGGCGACACGAGTATCACAGGCGTATGGGTGGTCGTGAAAGTCATCGAGCTTTTGACGTGCCAAGTTTGAGCTCCTCCCGCACCAGCTCGGGCAGGAACTTCAGCGGGATTGAGCCGTTCGCCAGCACGGCTTCGTGGTAGCGGCCCAGCACGAACTTGTCACCCTGCTCCTTCTGGATTTGCTGGCGCAGCCGGTAATGCGCCATTCGACCCGTGAAGTAGGTCGAGAGTTGCACGGAGCTTTGCTTGGCGCGGATCACCTTCAACTTCGCCTCGCCATCGGATTGGAACGCCTGCTTTACCAGCAGATCCATCGCCTCGTCATCGGTTAGGTTCTCGCAGTGCATGCGGTGGTCGAGAATCGCGTTGGCCACGGCGCGCAGGTAGAACTTGAGTTGCGTGAGCCGCAACGCCAGATCACCATCGCCGTAGCCCTGATCCAGCAGCGTCTGTTCGGTGTAAACCGCCCAGCCTTCGATGAATGCGCCCGAGCCAAGCACCTTGCGGATGAGCGACGGGTTGCGGTTCGCGTATTCCATCTGCACGTAATGACCGGGATACGCCTCGTGGATCGTGAGAATCTCCAGCATGTGCCGGTTGTATTCCTCGAAGAAACTCTTCACGCGCGAGGCGTCCCAGTCCTTCGGCGGCGGGCTGACGGCGTAGAAGCCCACGGCGTGCGCGTCGAGCGGCGGCGGCGAGGCCATGAAGGCGGTCGAATTGCCACGCTGGAATTCCGGCATCTCGATCACACGGCAGAGATCCGGCTCCGGCAGGCGGAGGATGTCGCGCGCGGCGATGAACTTCTTCACGCGCTTGACGTCCTCGCGGATGTCCCGCACGACGGTGGCGGCGGTGCTGTGGTCCTGCGCGATGTTCTGCGTCACGCGCTGAATCGTCATCCGCCGGCCTTCTTCATCATCCGGCGGCAGCACCACGCCCGGGAAACATCTGCTCCAAAGCTGGCGCGCGATGACATACATGTCGTTGCGCACGCGGGTGAACTCGGCCTGCGCATCGGCATAGACCTGGTCGGCGGCAAGACCGGCGTCGAGTTCCAACTCCAACTTGCGCGCAAATCTCTCCCGGCCGATGCGCCACTCGCCGTTCGCGCGCGGCAGCAAATCCTGTTCAAGAAATTTCTGGTAGTCCCGGAGCGCGGGGAGAATTTCATTCGCGGCAGCTTTGAGCGCGGCGAGCTGCTTCGTCTTGCCCGCGGCCTCAAAGATGTCGCGCTCATAGAAACTGATGGCACCCTGGTTCTGTTGGATGGCGGTCTCGACGCAGACGCGCGGCGGGTTCTGGAGATTCTGCCGGGCCGATTGGAGCATGCCGGGAACCTGCCGGATGCGCGCGATGGCGTTCGAGACATTCACCTCGCGCGGCAACGACGATTGCGCCAGCAGGTCATACACGGAGCCGCTGATGTGTTGGCTGTAGGTGCGCGGATCGGTGACAAACGGATCAAAATGTTCCGACAGCCAGAGCGACTTTTGCAGGTCGTGCTTGAAGATGTCGTAATCAATCTGGCCCGCGCGCGTCAGCCTGGAGCGATCCACCCGCTGGGGCAGCGCGGCCAGCGCGGCGCGAGTGTCGTCCGTCCAGCGCGCGCGGGCGGGAGCCGACACGTCGCCGAGCAGATGATCGTAACGATGTTCACCGTAGGAGGTGGCGTCCACGGGGCGCAGTCGGAAACCGGCGTCCAGTTCCGCGCGGAAAAATTCAGCCAGCTTGGCGTCCTCGGATTGCGCGAAGGCAATGCCGGAGGCGAGACAGACGAACAACAAGGTGACAAAGCGGATCGTAATCATGGCTGGGTGGTTTTGACTGGCAATTGCAGGGTTACATCGTGCCGACGCATGGCTTCATCGCGTTTGAAAATTGGGCCGACCTCCACGCGCACACTCTCGCCGTCAGCCTTGATCCAGGCGCAATCGGGCGACGCCGGGCCGGTCTTGCTCGGGTAATAGGCATGGGCGCGTTTCAACGCGGGCGGATGGCCGTTCAATCGCGGCCACCCGAACGTGACGTTCACTTTGGGAATGCCCGAGTTGGGAATCTTCGCCGTGCTGTAAACTTCCACGAACGCCGAATGCCGCTCCCAGAAGGTGAAGTCGCCGCCCTCGAACCGCAGGCTGCCGATTTCGTGAACCTCGCCCGCACTGTCCTTCACGCGGCAGGTGAACCAGGTGTTCGTCTTGCCATCCGCCACTTCAGTTGCGCCCTTCACAATCTGATAGGTGTAAGTCCCCTTCGTCCACTTGAACGGGCGGCGCACGCTCGCGAACTCGCCTTCGTAACCAGCGCTCTCGACTAGGCAGTCCGATTCGGCCTTGCGCACATGCTCCAGGCCAATCTTGGTTTTCAGGTCGCTGGACCAGCGTGAAAAGATCGCGCCTTTGCCGGGATGCACGCGGGTCTGGTTCGTGCGATTTGCCCAGCCGTTGATGTTCGATTGAAGGCCGCCGTAAAATTGCAGGCCGTTGATCTTCGCGACACCGCAGGGTGAAACATAGAGGTTGTAGGTGTCCGGCACGTCGCGATCAATCGTCACATCCACTTCGAGCGACTCGAAATGCTCGACGGGCTTCTCCAGTTCCCACCAGACATTCGCCACGTGCCACGGCGAGGGCGGCAGCGTCACACCAGCCGCCTTCGCCATTTCCTCCGGCGACGACTGCACGCACGAACCGGCAGGTGTTTCCGTCACCAAGGTGGGCGGGCCTTCGATTTCGACAAGCACCACGGTATCCACCAGGTCGGGCAGTTGCTGCGGCAGGGCAATCTCCAAACCTTGAACGGAGGACTTCACTTCCAGATTCGAGCCGGGCGATCCGGCCAGCAAACGGACGCGGCGCACGCGATTGCTGACAGGAACTTTCAGCCAACCATCGGCGGGCCGTGCGAAGACGTGCAGGTAAAGCACTCCCGGCTTCTGCGTGCAGCGTCCATTGAACGGCAACTGCGGAAAGGGAGACGCGCGCGTGCCGTGGATGGATTCGGCGTTCACCGCCATCCAGTCGCCGAATTTTTCCAGACAGCGTTGAGCTTGCGGGAGGATTGTTCCGTCGGCGTGCGGTCCGATGTTGAGCAACATATTGCCGCCCTTGCTCGTGACGTCCACGAGTTGATGCAGCAAATCCGAGAACGGACGGAAGCCCACGAGCCGGTTGTAACCCCAGTTGTTCGGCAACTGCATCGTCTGGCAAGTCTCCCAATCAATGCCGAGCAACCCGGTCGGCGGCACTTCGCCTTCGGGCGAAATGTAGTCGCCCGCGAAAATGTAGCCGTAGGCATTGTCCACCTTGAAATCGAGTTTACGCTGCGGCGGCATCCAACCCGAGCGGTTGTTGATGATGACGCCGGGCTGAAGCGAGCGCGTGTAATCCTCCAACGCCTTGCCGTCATCCGAAGTCCACACCACGCGATCCCAAGTGCCGTCGAACCAGACCATGCCGATGGGCCCGTAGCCCGTGAACAGTTCTTTCAACTGGCCGTAGAGATAATTCTTGAACTTCGCCTTGTCCGGCTTGCCCTTCGCGTAATCGTTGAAAGCCGGACGGCCCGGCCAGTCCTGATGATGCCAGTCGAGGACGGAATGATAGATGCAGAACTGCAAGCCCTCCGCGCGACACGCATCGGCGAGCGGCTTGAGCAAATCCTTGCCGCCGGGCGTGAGGCTCACGTTCCAGTCGTCGTTCATCTTTGTCGGCCACAGGCAAAAACCGTCATGATGCTTCGTCGTGATGCAGATGTATTTAACGCCCGCGGCTTTCATGAGACGCACCCATTCGCGGGCGTCGTAATTCGTCGGATTCCACGTCTTGACGAGCGTGCTGTATTGCGAGCTGGGGATTTCGAGATACTTCTGAATCCACTCCGCGCCGCCGGTGACGGTCTTGTCCCGCCACTCACCCGCGAGTTGGGAATACAATCCCCAGTGGATGAACATGCCGAACTTCGCATCGCGAAACCACGACATCCGCGCCTCCTGCTCCGCCGGAGTTTCCGCGCGCACCGGCACCGGATCAGCCGCCACCCAGAGCGCTGTGGAAAGCAACGATGCCAGAAGGATTTTCAAGTTCATGGTGAGTCCAGATCAGATTCCCAGCTCGGCTTTAACGGCCGCGAACGCTTCGATGGCGCGCTCCAAGTCTTCGCGTGAATGGGCCGCCGAGATTTGCGTGCGGATGCGGGCCTTGCCCTGCGGCACCACGGGATACGAGAAGCCTATGACATAAATTCCCCTGGCGAGCATTGCGTCGGCAAACTTCGCAGCCAGTGCCGCATCCCCCAGCATCACCGGGCAGATCGGATGCGTGCCCGGCAGGATGTTGAACCCGAGCTTCGCCATGCCCGCGCGGAAGAACTGCGTGTTCGCCTCCAGCTTGTCGCGCAGCGCGGTGGATTTGGTCAACAGTTCGATCACCTTCAGCGACGCGCCGGCGATGGACGGCGCAAGCGTGTTGGAGAAGAGATACGGGCGCGAACGCTGACGTAGAAGTTCGATGATATTCTTCCGCCCGCTGGTGTAACCGCCGCTCGCCCCACCCAACGCCTTGCCCAGAGTGCCCGTGATGATATCCACCCGGGTCATGACGCCGCAGTGTTCGGGCGTGCCGCGTCCTGTCTTGCCAACAAAGCCGACGGCATGTGAATCATCCACCATGACCAAAGCCCCGTACTTGTCCGCGAGATCACAGATTCCCGAAAGGTTCGCAATGTAGCCGTCCATCGAGAACACGCCGTCCGTGGCGATCATTTTGAACCGCGCGCCCGCCGCCGCCTTCAATTTTTCTTCCAGATCGGCGAGGTCGTTGTTCTTGTAGCGATGGCGCTGCGCCTTGCAGAGCCGCACCCCGTCAATGATGCTGGCGTGGTTCAACTCGTCGGAAATGATCGCGTCCTGCTCGCCCAGCAGCGTCTCAAACAACCCGCCGTTCGCGTCGAAGCACGAGCCGTAGAGAATGGTGTCCTCCGTGCCGAGGAACGCACTCAACGTCACCTCGAGTTTTTTGTGAACGCCCTGCGTGCCGCAGATGAACCGGACGCTGGCGCAGCCGTAGCCCCATTCGTCAATGGCAGACTTCGCGGCGGCAGCAACCGCCGGATGTTGCGCCAGGCCGAGGTAGTTGTTCGCGCAGAGATTCAGCACCGGCTTGCCGTCGGCCACGCGGATGGTCGTACCCTGCGGGGTGACGATGACGCGCTCGTGTTTGTAAGTGCCCGCCGCGCGGATTTCGTTCAACTGCTTTGCGAGGTGATTTTGAAAAGCGGGAAGCAGGGTGTTCATGGTGTTATCTCCGGTCAGTCGGGCAACTCGGGCAGCACGATATCGCCGGGTGGTTCGCCAGTGGCGGGTCGGGTGAATTTCTCACCAAACTTCGTGAAGCCCGGAACAAAGCCGCCGTGCGACAGAAAAAACTGACCATTCGCAACGCCCATGAAGCGGTCGAGGCGATCCGACTTGCCCGTCGGGTCATGGCTAAACTGCGCGGTAGTCAACTCGATCCATTGCCCCGCTTCGGTGCGCAACCATTGGTTGCCGAAAAACGCCTTGCGCCGCAAGTGGCCGTTGCCGCCCCCAAAGTTTTCCGAGAAACTGTAAAGCCCGCGCAGCCAGCCGCCATCTTTCGGCGCCTTCCAACTCGAAATGAGTTTCCAGTTGCGCGTATCGGGATGGAAATAAAAACCCGAGAAGATCGTGTGCGTGGCATCCACAGGTTTCGCCGTGACGATGAAGCGTTGTTTCTCACCGGTCTTCCACAGATATTTCAAATGGCTGTGGCCGCCGGTGCCTTCGTTGCCAAAGTCGCCGGAGTAAACGCCTTCGCCTTTCGCCACCAACGTCACCCGATCCGCCGCGCCCACTTTGTCCCGACTCACAGCTTCGCTGCCGCTGTCCCACACGCTGAAAATAATTCGACGCTCCTTCGGGCTGTTGACCTGCATGCCGAAATAGCCGCGATGCCAGCCGCACGCCATGTAGTAAGTGGCGACCGGATCGTCAATCGCGGTCATCTCGCAATAAAACGCCTCGACGTTCGTGCCCGCCGGAATCGGATACATCAGGTGGACGGACGCCGCATTGCGACGTTCCTTGAGATTGAAGTGCGCGTCTCGTGTTGCGGAGCCAGCGAGCACCAACGCTTCGATGTCGCCAGCGGAAGCACCGACCGCGTTGAAAGATTCAAGGGTGAAGCAATGGTAGCCCGCCGTCGGGATGGGAAAACTGCCGAACTCGACACGCACTGAATTCGTGTCACCCACGGCCGTGGCTTCACACGAAGTGCCGGCCACGGTGAGCCGGAATTTGGATTCATAACCCGCCGGAAGCCGCAGTTCCAGCGTGCAGGTCACTTCCCCCGGCGTTTTGAGTTCGCCGAACCAAAGCACTTTCAGATGCGGATCGCGCCAGCCGGTGATGCCTGAACGCTCAGAGACGCGGGCGCTGTTCACATCCGGATCGAGATAGGCTGTGAAGCCGGGTACCCGCAATTCCGCCCGGGCGACAACTGCCCAAGCCAGGAGCACCAGCAGACAGCCCACGCGCCTCATGAGTTCCTCCAATTCAAAACTACCTTGCCCGCCTGACCCAATTTCATGACCTCAAAACCTTTCTCGAATTCAGTGTAATGTAAGCGATGCGTGATGACGGGCTTGATGTCGAGTCCGCTCTCCAACATGACGGTCATCTTGTACCACGTCTCATACATCTCACGACCGTAAATGCCTTTGATCGTAAGCATGTTGAAAACCACCTTGTTCCAATCAATCGCGATAGGTTCGGACGGGATGCCGAGCAACGCGATCTTCCCGCCGTGACACATGTTGTCAATCATCCCGCAAAACGCCGCCGGACTGCCGGACATTTCCAGTCCCACGTCGAAACCTTCCTTCATGCCGAGTTT
>ERZ1292633.3385-Hain-H41-02um-R1-3385-length-15597-cov-5_pt1 | contig 15597 bp, 10 predicted proteins | sample MGYA00564406_ERZ1292633 | MGnify/ENA primary metagenome ERZ1292633 (study PRJEB36523, sample SAMEA6512639) | groundwater metagenome | collected 2019-01-08 | study: AquaDiva: Metagenomics assemblies of 32 groundwater samples | reverse complement strand
TGGTAGAGCACATCATTCGTAATGATGGGGTCAGGTGTTCGAGTCACCTAAGCGGCACCATTTCAAAATCCGAAGACATCCAAATACGTCCAATAATATAGAAAAAACAGCGATTTAGCGCTTTTTTTTCGTGTTTTGCTGTCCAGATTGATCCCTTTAAGTCGGGGGTATCTGGGGGTATATTTGGGGATACTACCCCCAGTTCCTGAAAGCGATACCCCCAAATGCCGCTGTCCGATCTCAAGGTCCGCACTGCAACCCCTTCCAACCGATCCTACAAGCTCGCGGACGGCGGCGGCCTTTACCTTCTCGTCCAGCCTACTGGCTCGAAACTGTGGCGCCTGAAGTACCGGTGCCTAGGGAAGGAAAAGCTGCTCTCGCTCGGCAAATATCCAGACGTGGGGCTCGCCAAGGCGCGGAAGGAACGCCAAGCCGCGAAGGAACTGCTCGCCAGTGGCGATGACCCCGGCGAAGCCAAGCGCGCCGCCATACAGGCGAAGATCGCCGAACAGGAGCGCACATTTGCGGCGCTTGCGGCCCTCTTTTTGGAAAAACAGGCGAAGGACGGCCGGGCGGCTTCGACTCTCAGCAAGAACAAATGGGTGCTCGACATGGCCGGGAACGATCTCGGCCGAATGCCGGTCGCGTCGATCAAGGCCGCCGATATTCTAGCCGCGCTCATGAAAGTCGAAGCCCGGGGCATCTATGAGACCGCGCGCCGGATGAAAGTGCTTGTCGGGTCGGTCCTTCGCTACGGCGTTTCACTTGGATGGATCGATTACGAGCCGACTGCTTCTTTGCGCGGCGCGCTTGCGAAGCCGCCGGCAAAAAACCATGCTGCGATTACCGACCCGCAGGCGTTTGGCGCACTGTTGCGGGCAATCGACGGGTTTTCAGGACAGGCTTCAAACCGGATCGGTCTTCAACTTCTGGCGCTGCTCTACCCCCGGCCGGGTGAATTGCGCCTCGCCAAATGGGAAGAGTTCGACCTTGATCGGCGCGTCTGGACGATCCCGGCTGAGCGAACAAAAATGCGCCGCCCGCACCGGGTGCCGCTTCCCGAAGCCGCAATCGACCTCCTCAAACAGCTGAAAGCCCTCAATTCGCCCGGCGAGTACCTTTTCCCGTCGATCCGGACTTGGAAAAAGCCGATCAGCGATGCGACGTTCACCGCCGCGCTCCGCCGCCTTGGCTACACGGGCGACGAAGCCACGGCGCACGGTTTCCGAGCGAGCTTTTCGACGATCGCGAACGAATCCGGGCTCTGGAACCCCGACGCGATCGCACGGGCGTTAGCGCATGTCGAAGCTAACGCCGTCCGCGCGGCTTACTCTCGAAGCGATTTTTGGGATGAGCGGGTCCGCATCGCGGATTGGTGGGCAGGCGTTCTTGCGCAACTTCGCCAGAACAAGGGAATCATCCAACACTAGCCGCATAAGTCCAAGAAGGGACGGCGGCGAATGTCCGAGTTTGAATACTGGCGTCTTTGCGAACGGCTAAGCATAGTTCAGGCGGCGCTTCTGATTGCGGGCTTTGATCCCGCTGACATCCAAGTTTTTGTGGAGGGATGGAGTCCTGAAGTTCAGCCGACCGGTTACGCCGCCTGTCGGCAAGCGCTGATCGGCGCGATCGAGGAAAAGCAACTCAAAGGTTACCTTCACTACAAGGAATGGTCTGACCTCAACCACGAGCCGCAACGCACGCTCTTTCTTCAAGATTCATATGTTCAAACAGAAGGCATAGCCGACTGGCTGCGAACCAAAGGTATGCGCAAAGGATTTTTTCTCCCAGAAGATGATATTCCGAAAGAGTACATGGACCCGGAGCATCATCGCTTCGCACCCAAACTCGCCGCCGCCGTTCGAGCTTGGCATGCGGCGGGCAGCGACGTTTCGCTAAAGGGCACGCCTAAACAAAAAATCGAGAAGTGGCTGCGGCTCAATGCAGCCGAATTTGGTCTTATCCAAAAGGACGGGAAACCAATCGAGTCAGCGATTAAGGCAATCGCGCAAATTGCGAACTGGAAGCCGGAAGGCGGTCCGCCCGCGACGCCAGTCAAACAACTTGACGCCGCGCTGACGAAAGAGCAGGCCGAAAGCAAGGTGGTCGCGATGGCGGATGGGCGAGCGCAAAAGCTAAAGCGTTTCGATCGCAATGGGGGCCCTTTTTAGGGGGGCTTTTCTATCTCCGGGCCGGGGCCAGGGACCACACGGGGCGGGCATTAGCGTGGAACGAATTCAATAGGAATTCTTCTTGTGTTTGATGATCGCGTCGAGGCGGTGGTCGAGGCTGGACTCCAAGTTGGCGATCGCCTTGACCTGACCCGATTGCAGGTTTGCATAAACCTAATGCAGGTTCGGTCGAACCTGTCTCACGGGGCAGCAATTTGGCGGCGAGGTTTTCTTTAACCTGCCTACCTATTCTAGGCCGACCGCCTACAACATTCTTTGTGCGACCAAATTCAACGGAGTCGCACAATGTCGAACGCAAGTGAGTTTCCCCGCACCGGCTTTGTCCGCCTTAGCCAAATTCTCGCGCCTGCCGGGCCGATCCCGGTTTCCCGGTCGAGCTGGTGGCAAGGCGTCAAGGACGGCCGGTTTCCGAAGCCGACGAAGCTCGGGCCGCGCACCACCGTCTGGCGTGTCGAGGAGATCCGCAGGCTATTTGAGCCTAAGGGCCTCTGATCGTGGCGAAGCGGATCAATCCGCGCCGGGTGAAAATTCATCTCAATTATGACTTCGCCGAAGCCGCCCGGCGTATTGGCGTTCACAAGAACACGGTTCGCAACTGGGTGAGAAGCGGCGAACTTCCCGCTTTCACCGACCGCCGGCCGCACATCATCCGCGGCGCCGACCTTCGAGACTTCCTCGAACGGCGGCAGGCGAGCGCCCGGACGAAATGTCCATCAAACCATCTTTATTGCTTTCGCTGCCGAGCGCCGAGAACGCCTCAAGGCATGGTCGCCGACCTTGCGACGCGTCTTCACGGTGCGGGCAACCTTCGAGCGACCTGCGCGGTCTGCGGCGGCGCGATTCATCAGCGGTGCAATCAACATCGCCTCTCAGAACGCTTTCCGGATGTTCGGATTTTCAAATGCAAAACCGACAATTCGCGGGTCGATGGCGAAGACTAACCGGGTCTGATGATCCCCGCCTGAATTGTGAGTTGAAAGGAACAAGGATGTCGAACGCCAAACCGAATGCTTCGAACGAACGGATGAAGCGCGAATATCTCTACCATTTGCAGCAGGCCAAGCGTCAGAGCGAGGCCTCGGTCGACAAGGCCGCCGCCGCTATCGACGCTTTCCTCGTCTATACGGGGCACCGCGATCTCAAGAAATTTCACCGACGCCAGGCGACGGCATTCAAGGACTTCCTGCTTGAGCGCCAGAATGAACGGACCGGCGGCGCTCTCAGTCTCTCGACCGTGCAATCAACCTTGAAGGCCATGCGCAATTTCACGATCTGGCTTGCCGATCAGCCGGGCTACAAGCGCGCCGTCACCTACACCGACGCCGACTATTTTAGCCTGTCGCATGGGGAGGCGCGGGCGGCTTCCGCGCCTAAGGAGAAGCGCCCGCCTTCGATGGCGGACATTCACAAGGTCATCGGGCTGATGCCGGCCTCGACTGACATCGAGCGACGCGACCGCGCCGTCGTCGCCTTTACGATTCTCACTGGCGCGCGCGACGGAGCGACGGCGTCATTCCGGCTTAAGCACATCGACATCGCGGGCCGGCGGCTGTTTCAGGACGGACGCGAGGTTGCGACCAAATTCCGGAAGTCTTTCCCGACTTTCTTTTTCCCGGTTGAAGGGCGGGCGGAAGCGATCGTCGGCGATTGGGTCGCGCACCTCGAAAGCCGGCTCGGCTTTGGCTCCGACGACCCGCTCTTTCCGCGAACGAAGGTCGGCCTCGACTCGGAGGGGCGGCTCGGCCCCCTCGGCATCGACCGCGCGCCATGGTCAAACGCGACATCGATCCGGGGAATATTCAAGAAGGCCTTCGCGGCGGCGGGCTTGCCCTACTCAAATCCTCATCTCTTTCGCGATGCGCTGGCGCGTTTGGGTCTCGATAAGTGCCGGAATCACGCCGAGCTGAAGGCATGGAGCCAGAATCTGGGCCATGAAGACATGCTGACGACTTTGAGGAGCTACAGCTCCATTTCTGCGCAGGAGCAGGCGGACCTCATCCGGGGGGTTGGCGACCGCCCGGCGGAGGGTGATACTCTCGCCCGGATTCGCAAACTCGTGAATGAAATAGCCGCCTGATCCTTATCGGGCCGCAAGAGGGGAGAGCCGATGGCGCGTGCGCCCAAAAAGGCGGCTGAAAAGGCCGATCTTAAAAAGAACGGCGGCGATCTCGACTTCGCGGCGGAGCTCTTTAAGGCCGCCGACAAGATGCGGGGGAACCTTGAGCCATCGGAATACAAGCACGTCACGCTGGGGCTCATCTTCCTCAAATACATTTCGGACGCCTTCGAGGCGCACCGGGCAAAGCTCCTGAAGCAGGAGCACGCCGACCCCGAAGACCCGGAAGAATATCTCGCGGAGAACGTCTTCTGGGTGCCGAAGGAGGCGCGCTGGTCGCATTTGCAGGCGAACGCCAAGCGCCCGGAGATCGGCAAGCTGATCGATGACGCGATGGACGCGATCGAGAAGGTCCCGACCAACGAGCGCCTCAAGGGCGTGCTGCCGAAAACCTATGCCCGCCCGACGCTCAACAAGACGATGCTGGGCGAGCTGGTCGATCTCTTCTCGAATATCGGCATGCATCACGAGTTCGATTCGGCCCGCGACCTCTTCGGCCGCGTCTATGAATATTGCCTCTCGATGTTCGCATCATCCGAGGGCAAGCGCGGCGGCGAGTTTTTGACGCCCCGTTCCGTCGTCAGGACGCTCGTTGAAATGCTGGAGCCCTATAAGGGCCGCGTCTACGACCCCTGCTGCGGCACTGGCGGCATGTTCATTCAGTCTGAGCGGTTCATCGAAAGCCACGGCGGGCGCCAGAACGACATCGCCGTCTACGGGCAGGAGATCAACCACACGACCTGGCGCCTCGCCATGATGAACCTCGCGGTGCATGGGCTGGAGGCTGACATCCGCTGGAACAATGAGGGCACGTTTCACCGCGACGACCTCCCGGACCTCAAGGCCGATTTCATCCTCGCCAATCCGCCGTTCAATATTTCGGACTGGGGCGGCGAGCGGCTGAAGGACGACGCGCGCTGGAAGTTTGGAACGCCCCCGGCCGGCAACGCCAACTTCGCCTGGTTGCAGCACATCATCCATCACCTCGCGCCGCGCGGAACGGCGGGCGTCGTCCTCGCCAATGGCTCCATGTCGTCACAGCAATCGGGCGAAGGGGAGATCAGAAAGGCGATGATCGAGGCGGATATGGTCGACGCCATGGTCGCCCTCCCGGGTCAGCTCTTCTATTCGACGCAGATCCCCGCGTGCTTGTGGATTCTCGCGCGCAGCAAAAGCGCCAACGGCCACCGCGACCGCAAGGGCGAAATCCTCTTCATCGATGCGCGAAAACTTGGCTTCATGATCGACCGGGTGCGGCGGGAGTTTGCGGACGAAGACATCGCAAAGATCGCCGGCGCCTATCATCGCTGGCGCGCGAGGGCGCCGGATGAGGCGTATGCGGATGTTCCCGGCTTCTGCAAATCGGCGAGCCTCGATGACGTGCGCGCGCACGGGCATGTGCTGACGCCCGGCCGATATGTCGGCGCGCAGGAGGCCGAAGACGACGGCGTGCCATTCGAGGAAAAATTTGCCGCGCTTAGGGAGAAGTTGGAAGGGCAGTTCAAGGAGGGGCGGGCGTTGGAATCCAGAATCGTCAAGCTTCTATGTGACGTTGACTCATGAATGTAGTCCACGTTCCACTTGAGGCGGACCGATGGCAGGTCAAACGCGACTGGGCGCGACTGGACGAAGTGACCCTTGGGGTGTGGGATTGCCCGCACAGCACACCGACTCTGACGGGACATGGTCCCTTTGTTGTGCGTTCGCAGGATGTACGGGAGGGCTTCTTCAAGATTGACGAAGCTGCGCGCGTCTCCGAAGAAACTTACCAAGAACGCATAGAACGCGCAGAACCAACATATGGCGATATTTTTTATAGTCGCGAGGGGACTTACTTTGGAATTGCGGCCGAAATGCCGCGAGGTCTAAGGATTTGCCTTGGGCAACGGATGGTACTCATTCGCCCCGATCCGGCAAAGGTGGATAAGACATTCCTTCGTCTTTGGTTAAACTCCCCAATACTGACTCGCCACATTCACGGCTTTCGCGACGGCACGGTTGCAGAGCGCTTGAACATGCCAACCATTCGTGGACTTCCTGTTCCCAAAGTGCTGCTGCATGAGCAGCGGCGCATTTCGGAACTCTTGGGCTCCCTCGACGACAAGATCGAACTGAACCGGCGGATGAACGAGACGCTAGAGGCGTTGGCGCAGGCGATCTTCCGCGACTGGTTCGTCGACTTCGGCCCCACCCGCCGCAAAATGGAAGGCGCAACCGACCCCATCAAAATCATGGGCGGCGTTACTCAGAACACAGACGAAGCCGCCCGCCTCGCCGCGCTATTCCCCACCGCACTCGCCGACAACGGCTTGCCGGAGGGGTGGAAATGGTCGAATATTGGCAGTCAAGCCTGCACACTCTTAGGAGGAACGCCGTCAAGATCGAGGGCGGACTTTTGGAGCGGCGACATCCCTTGGATAAATTCAGGTAAAGCCAACGAATTTCGTATTCTCACTCCATCAGAGCAAATCACAAAGCTCGGTCTTGATTCTTCAGCCACAAAATTATTGCCGAGGCGAACGACCGTTATCGCCATTACGGGAGCAACGCTTGGGCAAGTTAGCCTTACCGAAATTGAGACATGTGCCAATCAGTCGATTGTCGGCGTAATCGACTCTGGCAGATTGTCTAGTGCCTTTCTCTACTACTGGATTAAAGAAAACATTGATGTATTGGTCTCCAAGCAGACCGGCGGTGCGCAACAACATATCAACAAGGGTAACGTCGAAGAGCTTCCAGTGATCATCGCGTCATCGGACATATTTGTTGCTTTCGGGAAGCTCGCGAATCCCCTGTTGGATCACATCGCATCGGCTTGTTTTGAATCCCTGAGTCTCGCCGCCATGCGCGACCTTCTTCTCCCCAAACTCATGTCCGGCGAAATCCGCCTCAAGGACGCCGAAAAAATCGCGGAGGCGGCTGAGTGATCGAAGGGGGCACCAGCGAGGGATTGTTCGCACTTCTCGGTGCGATTGTCGGCGGCGCGTTGACGGTTAGTGGCGATTGGATACGGAACTGGAACGACAGGAAAATACGCGCGCAATATTTGGCGATTCGTTGCATAATCGCGTTGGATGCATTTGTCGGCAATTGCGCTTCAGCTCTGACAAACAATCCGGAGGCGCCGCCGGGTACGAATCCGGATGATGTTTTCGATATGCCGGACCGGTTTCAGATTCCGGATGATGTCGATTGGACTTCTATCTCGCACAGTCTCTCGCATCGCATTCTCTCGATACCTCAGCGGGATTCCGCAGCGCGTGAAGCCGTCCGCTTTATTTTGGGCGTAGCGGATGGGTATGCCGCCTGCGAATCACGCAACGATGACTTCATCAAGTTGAGCTTGGATTCAGCAGCGATTGCAGCCGAGTTGCGTCGCCTTTATCGAATCCGAAATTCCGAGATAAAGGGGTGGAACCCGGTCAAAATATTGAATGACTTAAAAAATGCCCGCCTAAAGGACGACGAAAAAATCGCGGAGGCTGCGGAGTGAGCGACGGCGTTGCAAACAATGTCGTCATGCCAGTCCCGCCAGCGCTGATTCAAATCTTGTGCAGGCTGGAAGCTGTATTATCGAATTTCGTGACAGAACGGCGGTTAGCCGCCGAAACCCTTGGCCGTTATGAGTCCGAAGTTGAAAGCCTAAACCTCACCGCCCTGGGAATCCGTCATATTGAAGGCTTCCTGCGGATTAGCGCTCAAGATCTTATCCTATTCCCCGCGGCTGCATGCGTTGCGCGTAGCGCCTTAGAGGTGAATTTGAAAGCGGCGTGGTTGGTTAGTCCGTCTGATCACTTTGCGCGCGAGGCTCGATGGCTGGCTCATCTTCAAGGGGAAGAGCGCACCTTAGAAAGGCTCGTCAAGGAGCTTTCCAGTCTAGGCGTCGATGGATCGGCGCTTACGACAATTCGAGATCAAATCAGGATGTTTCGCGAGGAGGTTCAAGCAAGAATGCCTGCCGCTGCGCCGTCCCTGAGTCGTACCCTCAATGTAAAAGAGATGTGCGAGGAGATCGGGGGAGGATCGGCATACAAGGACTACATCTTTCTTTCGCAATATGTTCACGGTGAACATCATTCCACACGTCATTTTCGCGGCGGCGGGCTCGGGACCAAAAAGGAATTGGGAGAGGACTATAGCCTCGTTGATTGGGCGTTACTTTGTAAGGCAGTATTTTACTCGTTAGCCTATTTCGGAAGGAAATTTCTTGGCTCTGTCGGCGGCAATCCCGACGCAGTTTTGACCCCGGAGGAATGCGAGGATTTGGACAAAGAAATCGATGCTCTCGCAAATAGGGCGGCATCAGCGTGAAACAATGACCGACATCCGCTACACCCAGGACGAGCCTCGCTACAGCGGCTTTTCAGAAAACATCGTCGAGGATGCGGCGACGGATATTCTCCGCGATCTCGGCTATGCGCTGCTAGACGCCAACGAGATCGCGCCGGACGGGCCGGCGCCCGAGCGCGCCGCCTATGCGGATGTCATACTCCTGAAGCGCCTCGAAGCGGCGGTCGCGCGGATCAATCCGGCGATCCCGGCGGACGCGCGCGCCGCCGCAATCAAGCAGATTCTCGTCTCGGAAACGCCGTCGCTCGTCGAGGAGAACCGGCGCATCCACCGTCTGATGACCGACGGCGTCGATGTCGAATTTCACGACAATGAAGGGCTCCTGCGCGGCGATAAGGTCTGGTTGTTCGACTTTGATGATCCCGACAACAACGACTGGGCGGTGACGCGGCAGTTCACGGTGATCGAAGGCCGCTATAATCGCAGGCCCGACATGGTCGTCTTCGTGAACGGCTTGGCCGTTGCTGTCATCGAAGTGAAGAATGCCGCCGGCGAAGCGGCGACCGTCGATGCGGCGATGGCGCAGCTTGAAACCTATCGCGCGCAAATTCCGTCGATCTTCCGCACGAATGCAGCGCTCATCGCCTCCGACGGCCTTCTCGCGCGCATCGGCTCGCTGACAGCCGGTGCCGACCGCTTCATGCCGTGGCGCACTGTAACCGGCACGCCCGATGATTTCACGCCGGAGGGTCCGCGTGAAATGGAAACGCTGCTCAAAGGCGTCTTCGAAAAACGCCGCTTCCTCTCGCTCATCCGCGACTTCACCGTTTTCGGCGATCTGGGAAGCGGGCCGTTCAAGATCATCGCCGGCTATCACCAGTTCCACGGCGCCTTGAAAGCGCTGGGCGGCGCGGTCCGGGCCTCACGCCCAAACGGCGACCGCAAGATCGGCGTCATCTGGCACACGCAAGGGTCGGGCAAAAGCCTGTTGATGGCGTTCTTCGCCGGCCTCGCCGTCAAGTCGAAAGAGCTGGAGAACCCCACGCTCATCATTTTGACCGATCGCAATGATCTCGACGACCAGCTCTTCCAGACGTTCAGCATGTGCCGGGACCTCATCCGCCAGACGCCGGAGCAAGCCGAGAGCCGCGACGAGTTGCGCCGCCTTCTCGACCGCGCCTCCGGCGGCGTCATCTTCACGACGATGCAGAAATTTGCGCCCGAAAAGGGGGAGACGAAGTTTCCGAAGCTGACCGACCGGCGAAACGTTATCGTCATCGCCGACGAGGCGCACCGCAGCCAATACGGCTTCGACGCCAAAATCGACCGCAAGACCGGCGAACTGAAATACGGTTACGCGCATCATGTTCGCGAGGGGCTGCCGAACGCTTCCTTCATCGGCTTTACGGGAACGCCGATTGAATCCTCCGACAAATCGACGCCGGCGATCTTCGGCGACTATCTCGACGTCTATGACATTTCACGCGCCGTCGAGGACAAGGCGACGGTGCCTATATATTACGAAAGCCGCCTCGCGCGCATCGAACTCAATGAAGACGAAAAGCCGAAGATCGACGCCGAGATCGAGGCGATGCTCGAAGACGAAACGTTGACCGAACAGGAAAAGCAAAAGGCGAAATGGGCGACCGTCGAACGGCTCGTCGGCGCGGAGAAGCGCCTCGCCCAGATCGCCGCCGATCTCGTCACCCATCTCGAAGCGCGCCTTCAAGGGCTTAGCGGCCGGGCGATGGCGGTTTGCATGAGCCGGCGCATTTGCGTCGACCTCTACAACGAGATCGTCAAGCTGCGGCCCGACTGGCATTCGGACGATGACGAAAAGGGCGCGGTGAAGATCGTCATGACGGGCGCCGCCTCGGACCCGCTCGCCTGGCAACCGCATATCGGCAACAAGCGCCGCCGCGACCTCATCGCCAAGCGCGCCAAGGCGCCGGACGACCCGTTAAAGCTCGTCATCGTGCGCGACATGTGGCTGACCGGCTTCGACGCGCCGTCGATGCACACGATGTATATCGACAAGCCGATGCGCGGGCATGGCCTCATGCAAGCGATCGCGCGCGTCAATCGCGTCTTCCGCGACAAGCCCGGCGGCCTCATCGTCGATTATATCGGCATCGCCCAGAATCTGAAAAAGGCGCTCGGCGATTACACCGACTCCGACCGCGACAAGACCGGCGTCGACGAAGAGCAAACCGTCGCCCTTATGATCGAGCGCTTCGAGCGCGTGCGCACGATGTTTCACGGTCACGACTACCGGGTGGGCCTCGCCGGCGCGCCGCTGCAGCGACTTCGCGCGCTCGCCGACGCCATCGACTGGATTTCCGCCTGGCAGCACCGTGAGGCGGGCAAGGTCAGCGACCCCGAGGAAAAGAAGCAAACGCACCGGCGCTATGACGACGCGGTGCTGCAGCTCAGCAAGGCGTATGCGCTTGCGTCAGCAAGCGATGAGGCCGCGAAAATCCGCGACGATGTCGGGTTCTTTCAGGCGGTTCGCGCGGCGCTCGCCAAAACGACGGCGACGGGCAAGATTTCTCAGCGCGACCGGACCTTCGCCGTCGAGCAGCTCATCAATCAGGCGGTGGCGAGCGCCGAAATCGTCGACATCCTGAAGGCCGCCGGGATGAAGTCTCAGGAACTCTCGATCCTGTCCGAAGACTTCCTGCTCGAAATCCAGAGCATGGAACGTAAGAATCTCGCACTCGAAGCGCTGCGCCGCCTTCTCAACGGCGAGATAAAGTCCCGCGCCAAGTCAAACGTCGTCGAAAGCAAGGCGTTCTCGCGCCGGCTCGAAGAGGCGGTCGCCCGCTACCACGCCAACGCGATTTCGACCGTCGAGATGATCCAGGAGCTGATCAACCTGGCCAAAGACATCAAGGCGTCGCGCGCTCGCGGCGAGGAAGAGGGCCTCTCGCCGGAGGAAGTCGCCTTCTACGACGCGCTTGCCGTCAATGAGAGCGCGGTTCAGGTGATGGGCGTCGACTCCCTTCGCGTGATCGCGCACGAGCTGCTGGAGCAATTAAAGAATAACGCGACAGTCGACTGGCATCAGAAGGAAAGCGCTAGAGCCAAGATGCGCGTCCTCGTGCGGCGTATCCTCAAGCGCTTCGGCTATCCTCCAGACCTTGAACAAGCTGCGGTGCAGACAGTGCTGGCGCAGGCGGAGTTGTTGTTGAGGGAGGTGGCGTGATTGCCGACAATCTCTACGCTGGGAACCGAACGCAGACATCCGCAGTTCGCCGATCGGTCAAAAAACCGATCGTGAAGTCATGTAAGCAGGCGACGCGAAACACAGTTCGGCTGGGACCAAACCAAGTTTCAACATGGATCGGCGCGCACTGAGATTCAGCGAGAGCGCTTTCGACATGGCCATTGATGCTGACGAGGCGAATTTTTCCCTCGACGCGGAGCACATAACCGTATTGGACCCACTGCACGCCAAACAGCACCATATGTCGATACGCAAAATGGAAAACCCTTGGGTGATCGTCATTCGCGGAGGACGCCACGTCAATGGCAATCGTCGGATAGAAATTTTCTCCATGCGATAGGTCGTGATCGAGTTCCCGAATGCACCAATCTCGATTATAGTATTGTTTCGAAAGGGATTTGGGAGGCCAATCGCTTTTCGGGCCTAGAAAGTCAGCGAGCAAGGAAAGCGGCCTCGGGTCCCATATGCCGGTCTGATATGATCGGTGGAGAGTCCTCATAATTTCAACGGACGTATTTTCGTTGAGGTCGAGCAGGCAAAACGGATCAATACTAAGCAGGCTCGCCAGCCTTAGCAGGTCGCGTTTGCTTCCTGGCCACTTGCCCTTAATCCAACGATAAATTGTCGCGCGGTCGGGCGCGTCCCGCACTTTCCCGAAATCGTCAGTAAACCGCGCGTGCCAAGCATCCTGAAATGCAGCGATGCCCTCCGGAAATCGCTGCGAAATCAAGTGCTTGAGCAGTTGACCGTTTAACGGAACGGTCGCCATGGCAACAGTCGCATTTGGAAGTCCCCCTGATGCGACACATTAAGGCATTAACGATGATAGCTTCGCAAGCAATTCTTGGAGACCGCTTCGGAATCGTCAATAGGTCATGCAGTCAATAGGTCGTGCGGGACGGGGGTAGTTGTAGAGCTTTAACTTGAATTTCGTCTCTGTAATATCAGTGCAAATTCGCTTTACATTAATGCTGTAGCTGTTTTGATCTTTACTTAAGTTGAGGAGGAACAACTTTGACCTTTTCGATCACGCCGGTATCGACGTCGACGACGGAGGGCGGCTCGATCACCTTCACGGTGACGCGGTCGTCGGGGACGGGCTCGCAGACGGTCTATGTGAGCACGACGCAGACGGAGGGCTATTCGAACAGCTCCGACTACACGAGCATCCTCAACCAGGCGCTGACCTTCAATTCGGGCGAGACCTCGAAGACGGTGACGGTGTTCACGACCAACGATTCGACGGTCGAGAGCAGCGAGAGCTTCGGCTTCATCGTCCAGCAGAACTCGACCGACCCGGTCGGGACCTATCTCGACAAGTCGACCTTCACCATTACCGACAATGATGCGTCGACGACAACTTATGCCGTTACAGCAAATCCTAATCCGGTCACGGAAAATAACGGTGTTGTGAATTTCACGATTGCACGCTCCGGGAGTCTTCCGTCGGAGACCGTTTATGTCAGCACGGTAAATGGTTCGATCAATGGCTACGCAACCAATAGCGGCGATTACGCCGGTGTCGTAAGCCAAGGATTTTCTTTTGCTTCGGGTGAGACATCGAAAACATTCACGGTCTCGCTCGTCAACGACGGGATAGCGGAGGCCGCAGAGACTTTCGGTTTCATCGTGCAGCAGAACGCGTCGGACCCGGTCAGCACGTTTTTAGCGAAGACCAACTGGACGATTCAAGACGACGACAACGCTTCAACCGGATATACGGTTTCCGCAAATCCAAACCCAGTTTCTGAAAATGCCGGGGCGGTCACCTTCACGATCACTCGCTCGGCCGGAATGCCGGCGGAAACAGTGTATGTCAGCACCGTTCACGGCGGAGCAAACGGGTATGCGACAAACAATACCGACTATGCCGGCATAGCGAACCAGCCGGTTTCCTTCGCAACTAACGAACTGTCCAAAACGGTTACAGTATCTGTGATCGACGGCGCTGACGTTGAATCGGATGAAACCTTTGGCTTCATCGTGCAGCAAAATGCATCTGATCCGATCGGCGCTTATTTGGCCAAGACGAACTGGACTATTCAGGATGATGACTTTTCCGCATCGTCGCTCATCGTATCGCTTGGGCCGGACATCACGGTGAACGAAAATGACGGCTATGCGGTCCTAACCGTTTCCCTTGATCAACCCGCGACGCAGACAACGTCAGTCTTTTATAGCACTTTTTACGGAACAGCGCGCGCTGCCGATGCGGACTACGACGGTGTGGTAGACCAAAAGATAACGTTCCAACCAGGTGAACAACAAAAGCAGATCAAAGTCTTTATTCACGACGATGTCGCGAATGAGGCTGCCGAGTATTTCGACGTGAAGCTCGACAATCCACAAGGCCTGATCCTTGGGAACGCATCTGCGCGCGTATCAATTCTCGATAATGATGCGGGAAGTTCTTTCGTAGTCGCTCAAAATTCGCTTGCGTTTATAGCTCACTTATCTCAAGCCGCGTACCATATCCCGCAGCCCGCGCTTACGAATCCTAATGGTGTCGATAGCGCGGAAGATGCGTCAACATTAGCTCAGTATAATGCATTATCTTTGATTTCCGGGTTTCAATTTCTCACAGCGACTGATCTTCCGACGCTCGCCCCTCGATCTGTTTCAAACCCAGATTTTCCCGTAACAGGGATTGTTGATGGTATATTTCTGAACGACAACGCGGCGGTTCTTGTTGGAACTATCGGCGATACGTTGTACATCGCGTTTAGAGGTACGAATGATCCAGCACTAACCGACCCAGACCACCTTCACTGGCTCGACAAACAATCTCACTACGACCTCTTTTCGGACGACACAGCAAATGCAAATTTCGAAGATGCAATCAATAGCTATGTCTCAAATCATCCGACTATTAAAAACGTACTTGTAACCGGTCATAGCCTTGGCGCCGCCATGGCGCAGGAATTCTATCTTCGAAACGCGTCCCTACCGAACATCAAAGTCGTCACATTCGCGTCGCCGGGATTTGAAATTATCGGACAAGATGTTTTCGATCCAAAAATCACAAATATCTTGGTCGCTGGAGATATAATCCGTTCTGCGGAGTATCTCGGAGTAACGCATGGGCTAAAGTTTATTGTCGATGACGCTACCGCGCTTCCCCCTATTAATGGAGTCGATCTCCACGACGTTAATTTATATGTTGCAATCGCTGAATATCTAACAGATCGAAATATCGATCCTCGGAGTGATGCGATTTTGGATTTCCAAAATGGAACCGATCCACACATAAATCTCGATATAAATAATTTGAATAATGTTTGGTCTGTTGACGCGCCAAATCTAGTCGACGAGGCTATCATTGAAAGTTGGAATCTATTTTTAACTACAGCAGCGGACGAGACATTTGCTGGCGGTGTGTATATTGCATCACATTTGATAGCGCCGGTAACAATCGACCTAAGTTTGGGTATAGCGAGAGGAATCGGAGTTGGAGTTGACCGACTAATAGACGTCGTATCGGCGATCGCCGGTGCGGGCGATGATTTATTGAGGGGAAACTCGTTCGATAATGTCCTTAAAGGCGGTGCTGGCTCGGATCGTGTCTACGGAGGCGGCGGCTTCGATTGGCTGGTCGGCGGTTCGGGCGAAGGCGATGACTACTACGACGGCGGTCCCGATATCGACACAGTCGATTTCTCGTCGACTTCTCTCGGTATTTTGGTCGACTTATCAGAGCTTGGAGATCAGGCGTCTGGGCCAGAAATAGGCGTCGATCAACTCGTCTCAATCGAAAATGTTGTTGGGGGTACGGG
>ERZ1292633.3381-Hain-H41-02um-R1-3381-length-15603-cov-19_pt1 | contig 15603 bp, 11 predicted proteins | sample MGYA00564406_ERZ1292633 | MGnify/ENA primary metagenome ERZ1292633 (study PRJEB36523, sample SAMEA6512639) | groundwater metagenome | collected 2019-01-08 | study: AquaDiva: Metagenomics assemblies of 32 groundwater samples | reverse complement strand
ATGCGGAAGTGCTGTCCTATTTTGTTCCGGAAGCGCAGGAATATTTGGAAGCGCTTGAATCCCAATTGCTTTGCCTCGAAAATGGACAAGACAATCCGGAGGTGATCGACCAACTTTTCAGGACGGCGCATACGCTTAAAGGCTCAGCTTATACGGTGGGGTTCCAGTCGATCGGCGATCTGACACACTATGTCGAAGACTTCATAGGGTCGGTCCGCGAGGGGCGCGTCAAGATTCTTCCCGGGCATACGGACGTGCTGTTGCGATCAGTGGATGTGGTGCGTTTGTTGATGCGGCGGGAGTCCAAATCTCTTGATCTACTGCGTCGGCAATTTGCCGTCGTGATGCAAGAGCTTAAGCAACTGAATCAGCCGGTGGAGGTTCAAGTGGTGGAGTCTGGTTCAACAGTCCACTGCGTCGATGCGCGGGTGGACCAAGAGCCTCATGATCAAGATGAAGTCGAGCCTGCCAATTCGCTGGAAGGTAAAACAGCGGACGGTAAATCCGTTGAAGATCGGGAAGTCATCCGCGTAAGCCGCGATCGGTTGGAACGGTTGATGAATCTAGTCGGTGAGTTGGTCATTGGTCGAGGGCGGCTTGAGCAGCGGTTGTGCACATTGGAGCAACTCGGACAACAAGTACTGGCTTATAAGGGTCAGCTGGTCGAGTCAGTCCATACGTTTGAGGAGAAACATGCCTTTACCCATCTGACCGCCGCCGCCTGTCCAGCGCCCGATCTGTCCCAAGGTGTTACCCGGCTGGGCGGCTCTGGCAGCTTTGAGTTCGACAGGTACGACGATTTTAGTATATTGGCGCGCCACCTCAAGGAGATCACATCAGATATTTCAGAGTCGATGACACAGTTGAACAGTTCGATCAGCCGCTCTCATGAAGACATGAGTCACTTGGCCCAGCTAACCCTCGGCATGCGGGATGAAATCGCTCGGGCCCGTATGGTGCCGATTGGCACTCCTTTTACCCGATTCCACCGGGCCACGCGCGAGATGGCTCGCGCGACAGGGAAAGAAGCGAGGTTAGTTACGTCTGGTGACCAGACGGAAGTCGATACGGCTGTTGTGGAACGGCTGGTCGATCCGTTGATTCATCTCGTGCGCAACGCGGTTTATCATGGGATCGAACCAGCGGCCATTCGTGTCTCGAAGGGAAAACCAGTAGCCGGCACGATTTATCTCCATGCGGTACATCGCGGAAATGCGGTGTCGATCGAAATCGAAGACGATGGGGTTGGGCTCGACGTCGAGAAAATAAGGGCCAAGGCGATAGACCGAGGACTGATCAGCTCAGAGGCGGCCCGTTCGATGTCAGAATCCGAAGTCATCAAGTTTATTTTTGTGCCGGGATTCTCAACGGCTGACAAGATCGGCAATCAGGCAGGGCGAGGAGTCGGCATGGATGTGGTCAAGCGCGCCGTTGAAAGCATGAACGGCCGCATCGATGTCGAATCTGTTCGAGATGTAGGGACGAAGTTTACCCTGAGTCTCCCACTCACATTATTGATTGCCACGGCTTTGATGGTGCAAGCAGGGGGTGAGCGCTACGCGATCCCTCTGCCGGCGGTGCGCGAAGTCACGATGTTGACCAACAGCGTACATCAACGGACGGGAGAACGATCGATCTTGCATATCGGAGACGAGGCGATCGAAGTGCAGTCTCTCCAGCAGATTCTTAATCGACGCAGGATGCCGGTAGAAATCGGGAAGCCGGTTGTCATTGTGCGGACGGCCAATGGGATGATCGGCCTGCTGGTCGATGAATTGCTTGGACGTCAGGAAATCGTCATTAAGCCGTTAGGATCGCTTAAGTCTTTGGAACGGTCCTGCTTCGGCGGCGCGACGATCGACCCGGAAGGGCGCGTGATTCTCGTGCTGGACCCTGCGCGATTATTGGTGCGGCAGACGCATGCCACTCCAGTCTCTTCGGTGTCGCGGGACGCGACGGCGGACTCGCGGGCTCCATACGTCAAAACCCTAGAGCCAAAAATAGCAGAGCGGTTGCTTCTCTTGATCGACGACTCCTTGAGCATACGAAAGTTTGTGGGCAGGATGTTAGAGTCAGCTGGGTATAAAGTTGAGACGGCGGTGGATGGAGAAGAAGGTCTTCGCAAGGCGTCTGCGCAAGACTATCGCGTCATCATTACCGATCTTGAGATGCCGAAGCTTAATGGCTATGAAGTCATACAAAAGTTGCGCAGCCAACCGCACACGCAGCAGACTCCCATCATCGGCATGTCGTCGAGGGCTGGTGAGAAGGATCGGGAAATGGCCCGTGAGATCGGAGCAAGCTCCTATATTATCAAGCCGGTAGAAGAAGGAGCCCTGATCCAGGAAGTTGAGCGCTTAATCGGAAGAGAGGCTGCTATGCATTAATGGAATCGAGGGCATTAGGGCCGCTCGTGAAGAGCAGGCGGTTGGTGGCTCGTCACCTTGACGGGCCGATGGCTATCTGCATCGATTCCGCTGTGCCGTCTCTTGAGACTGTGGATTCGGCGGAGGTTCGACCGAATGGCAGAGAGAATGTCGAATCACTGGGTTCAGTCACGATTGGCGAAAACGATGTGCCAATTGTGGCATTGCAGAGACTAGGAAGGGCGATACAGGATACCGTCACGCGGTAAGAGTTCTGAAGGAAAGGCAGCTGCTATGACAAAAATATTGATTGCCGACGACAGTATTGCGGTGAGGAAAGTTGCCGAACGGTTGCTGACTGAGGCCGGGTTTGGAGTGACTCTTGCTGCGAACGGCGAGGAGGCATTGGCCTATTTGGCCAAAGAAACTCCTGACGTGGTCGTGTCAGATGTGATTATGCCGGATAGAAGCGGCTACGAGGTCTGTACCTTCGTGCGCGCGCAGAGGGCCTTGGCGAACACGCCGGTACTCTTGATCTCAGGCATCGTGAACGATGAGGTGACGAAGCAGGCAGAATCCTGTCATGCCGATGGGGTGTTGAAAAAGCCATTTCAAGGCACCTCTCTCAAGGACCGTGTGCTCGAGCTGTTGGCCAAGCGGCAGAACATAGCTACGCCAGTGGCAAAGACGATTGAGACGGTGATTGAACCTATCGAGCCAATTCAAGACTTGGGTGTAATCGGGAACGAATTAGAGGCCCACCGGCAAGCAGTGACACGAGTGACATCACTAGAAGAAGAGCTTCGGATCGAACGAGACCGAGTGATGTACAGCACGCAGCGAGTGATGGAACTCAAAGAACAGTTGGGCAGGGTCAAGGAACTTGAATCGTTGCTGGCAAGTGAGCGAGAGCAAAGTGCCCAATTGAAGAAGCAACTTGCAGAGGTTGATAATATCGCCATTCAGATGCAAGAACTTGAATCGTTGCTCAAGGTTGAACGAGAGCAGACTGCTGAGGCCAAGATGCAGGCATCTCTGGCGGAGAGCCTGAGCGGGCGTGTGAGGGAGCTGGAGGCAGCCTTGCAGGCCGAGCGCCAGGCCGCTAAGCAACTGGTTGAACAGATGATAGAGATGGAAGAGGCGGCAACTCGATTCCAACAAGTGTCGCAACAGCTAGTAGAGGAGCAGGAACGTTCGAGAGAGCTGACGCATCGTGTGGCCGAGAGTGAACAGATTGCTGTGCGAGCAGGCACCTTAGAGCAAGCGCTCGTAGCTGAACGGGAAAAAACCAAGGTTCTTGCCACGCGCACTTCAGAGACCGAGCCAGCTTTGCGGAAAATCCATGAGTTTGAAGCATTACTTCAGATGGAACGGGAGCAAAATAGTCTGCTGGCGAAGCGCATGACTGAAACTGAACAAGAGGCCGAGCTAGCCACAAAACGGTTTGAAGAAATGGCGAGAAAGCTTGGTGAGATCGCGGGATTGGCTTCCCAATTGGGAAGCGGAAAACGACGGCCTTGATCCTGTACGATTCTTTTCCGTGGATTCCCACTATTGTAACGAATTGACATCATGGCTGCAGACAACACAGACGATTTTCAGAAAGAGCTGATCGTTCTCTTCATTCAGGAAGCGCAGGAATGGCTTCAGAGCATTCATGTCGCTCTTGACGAGCTGCAACAAGGCCCGGCGCCGGAGCGGCATGCCAAGCTGATTCATACAATATCGGCAGGGGTGACGAGTCTTGGAGGGTCTGCCGCCACGATCGGTCTTCCAGGTGTCACGCAGGCCAGCTTCGCGGCGCTTCCATTTATCGAAGCCCTTCAGGATCCACTGAGGGCGGGCACCGTTCAGGATTTTCTTTCGCTCTGTAAACAGCTGGGACAGATCCATACGGCGTTGACACACGCGACGGGCATCTCTTTCGACAACGATGGGAGCGATGCGGAGGCTGAGATTGAGACAGTTGATGCCGGTCTCTCCCCCAGTGAGTTTCTGCAAACGCTTCAGGACCTCCAAAATAAACAGCCCGCCGATGCAGGGTCCTGGTGCAACGTGATTCGGAGCCTGATCGAACAGACGGAAGGGCAGATTCAGGCCGGTGTCAAACGTATCGACCCCGCGATCGTTCAAGGATATCTTGCGCGGATGTCCGAAGCTGAAGAGTCGTTTCTGAAAGCGATTGATGAGCAGGTGCCTGAAATTATGAAGAAGATGCGCCTACTCATGATGGCCGGAGGAGAGCCCTCCGCACATATGGCAGCCCTCGAAGCCTCTCTGCAAAACGTCGCGCGGCTGCGCGCAGAGGCGCAGCAGGCAAATGCCGGTTCAGCCATGATGTTTTTCACCGGTCTTCATGTATTGCTGACCATGGTAACGCAACGTCGAGTGCTTCTGGCTGCCACGCGGGTAGAATCAGTGACGTCGCGGCTGCACATGATGGGTGACGCCATTCGCCTATGGGTGGAGCATGGACGGGCTCAACGCGCCGCGATCGATCAGGTACTCCCGGTGGACTGAGGCCGAATGTTGAATTTTGAATGTGTAATGTGGAGTGTCCGGAATTTATCGGATCGAACCCTAATCCATTCCGGCCATTGACCATTTCCACTTCAGCCTTCGGATCACGCTTATTTGAGGACGCTCTCACGTTATGAACGAACACAGCTCGGCCGACTGGTACCGCAGAGCGCAGGAGCAATTGACGGGATTGGCTCTTGCTGTGCAGCGGCAAGACGCACTCGATTTAGACCCCCTGGCTGCCCTGGCGGCAGAGGTTGTGACGGCGCTCAAAAGAAGCGACCGATTGCTCGTTCAGGCTATGAGTGGTCCGGCAGGCCCTCCGCTGATTACAAATCTCGTGAATGTCGGGATTCTGGCGGCGAAGATCGGCGGGGGGCTGGGATATCATGGGAAAGAGCTGGAACGACTTGCCCTCGCGGGGCTCCTGCACGATATCGGTCTCTTTGCTGTGCCGCAATCGCTGATAGCCAAACCAGGTCGGCTGACCTCCGATGAACGTGCGTTGATTGAGCAACATCCAGAGCTAGGCTATCAAGCAATTCAAAAGGCGGATGTCAAATACGACTGGCTGGCGCAAGTCGTGCGCCAGGCACATGAGCGGTGGAACGGGCAGGGGTATCCGAAGAAATTGAAGGAACGGCAGATCAATGAGTTTGCCCAAATCATCGGCCTGGTGGATGTTTTTGACGCCCTCGTAAGCCCGCGCGGCTATCGCCGCCGATTTTTCCCCCACGAAGCCATACGAGAATTGTTGGCAGCGGAACGGACGGCGTTCCCTCGCGAAATCGTCAAAGCCTTGATTCAGGAGTTATCGGCTTATCCCCTGGGTACGTCGGTACGATTGACTACCGGCGAAGTCGGATCTGTCATACGTATCAATACGCGCTTTCCACTCCGGCCGATCGTCTGGATCGAGAGTGATACAGCCTCTGGTCAGGATGGGCGGCAGATGGATCTGAGCTGTACTCCGCTCGTGTCGGTCCTCGAAACACTGGCGCCGCCCGATGTCGCACGGGCATCGTTTCCAGCAGATGAGACCTGTGACAAGGCATCTGATCCCCTCCCTCAGGCATCCGATCAGTTTACGGCGCTGTTGGATGGCCTGGACTCTCTCGCAAGTGCGATCAAAGATGCGGTCGAGTCCATAACGTCTGGGCCGGAAGAGGGAACGGCGTCTCGGTCTGGCGAGCATCGATGGACTGTGCGGTCTCCTGCGCAGGATCTTGCGGATGCCAGTTTCCAAAAGGAAGTGATCGGGTTATTCGCCCTCGAAGCGCATCAATGGCTGGCTCAAATTCAGACGGTGGTGAAACAGCTCGCTGAAGGGGCCAACGAAACGGTGCGTCCGAAGCTCTACGGGATTCTCTTGCATGGCATTACGAATCTTGGCAAATCAGCGTCTACGGTACAACTTCAGGTTATCGAGCAGATGGCCTCGAATCTGCTTCCGATTCTCCATGATGTGGGCCGCCAAGAGCCCCATGCGATGTCGGCGGCGCTCCAGTCGCTTCAGGCGGGGTTGGATCGGATTACTCTCGCCGTGCGCCGGTTAGCGGAAGACCAAGAGGACAGTTCTGTCGGGATCGATAACGTTCCAGTGGAAATGGCGAGCGAAGTCGTGCAAGCACTTCCTGGCGTTGAGATGGAACAATCTTCGTTTCCCCAGGCGCAGGTTCAGCTCACCGTGAACTCCAGTGTCCCGCTCCTTGATGCCCTTCGAGATTTGCAACAAGCGCGTGCCCGGTCGCTCCAGCCAGCTCGCGATGTCTTGGAGGCGGTGATTCAGCGCGCCAAAGAGGAACTCGACAGTCTGGATGTCGCCGGCGTCAGGCGTATCTTAGCTGAACTCGACCGACTCGACGACGAGTTCATTGAAGAAGTCCGCATGCGTGTTCCGATCATCAGTTCCACTCTTGCAAATATACGCGCGCAGGGCGCGACAGATTTTGTCACAGCGTCTCAGCTTGATCCGATTTTCCAGCAGGTCGAGGCCCTCTATGACCTGGCCGGCCATGTGCAGGCGACGATGATCACAATGTTTTTGCAAGGGCTGCGATCCTTTCTCATGGTCGCGGCCTATCGCAAAACATCCACCTTGGGGCAGCGGCTGGGAACAGTCGAGACAAGAATTCACTCATTGATTCCGATGGCGGAACAGTGGGGCAATATTGGGCGCGTCGAGCGATCCGCCATCAGTGCTATCCTCCCAGTCTAGAGAAGGTTGAGGGTGAGGCTGAAGTGGAAATGTTGAATTTTGAATGATGAATGTTCAATTGGCGGAATCGGAATTCCGAACAATCAACATTACACATTCAATATTCAGCCTCGACTTGCCTTCAGCCTTAGCCAGCCTTCACACCGTCTCACTCGTCCTGCTTTTCACGCAAGTTTCGCGTGAACTTAGCCCTGTCGGTCTGTACACTTCTGTACGCTTGACGCTAAAGAATATTCCCTGTCATGCGGAATCTGTATTCATGTCGCATACAAGCTTCTCCTGAAAAAATACATCTCGATGTAATTGCACGGATTATGCTGCCTATGGATTGGGCAATGTGTAAGGCGCCATGGTATGGCGTGGTATTGGCCGTTCATCCACATGGTTATCCACATGCCATGCACATCTTTTGGGGACACAGAGCGTGAGGGGGCTGATGGTCTGCTCCACGGTCGCCTTTTGCAGGGCTGAAGTTCATGCGGATAGAGGCGCAAAACCTTTCTGAGCAAGCTGTTTTGGCGTAGATGTCTCCCGCCGTACCATTGCATATGCCAATGAGTCCTCATGCCATAAAAATCAGGCCTGCCTCCTACTGTCAGTGACCTGTCATCCACAATATCTCCACTAATCAGAGAGATGGAGCATCCTGTCCAATTAGACCGGACGGAGAGGCTCAATCTCCTTTCTTCCTCCATGTAACCTACCGTGGAAGGATGGTATGATGCCGCGTTTTTGGAGAAGGTTGAAGTCCTAGATGGGAGACTGTATCGATGCCGAAACTTGTGACGGTTTTGAGGCCGGAGAAGATCGATGAGCAAGCTCGCTACTATGTCCGGTCCCATATCCTTCTCCCTGCCGGGACGATCGGGCTGGTCTGCATGGTCGGCGGGATAGGGGCGCTCGCTTATCAACTACTGGCAAACCATACCTATAGTTGGGTGACGTTTCTCAGCAGCTCGCTCTTAATCGTCGTCGGCGCGGGCTATGGGTTCGCGCATGCTCGCTATCACCGCTATCTCTTTCAGGCATTTCCAGAGGTCTATGCGGCAAAGATGCGAACTGCTGTGGCTCAACGCAACAGGAAGGCTAAGATGAAAGGGAAGGCTGAGCCGGAAGTCCCTGCCATCGAACATCCGGGGCGCGCCTTTGTCACGGCCATCTCCATTGCAGGAGCGGTACTGGTCTTTGGTTCATCAGCAGCGGCCTACATGTACGGCGATCTCAACATGTTTCCTGCTGCCTTAGTGCCCTGGGCGGGGTTCTACTGGGCGAAGTTGTTTTGTTGGCGTGGCGTGGTGGACTAATCTGATTTGTTTGGTTGATCTGGTTTATTTGGTTTGTTTAGTTCATCTGGGCATCAAGTCTCAGCACTCGCCTCACGCCTTCCCCCCTTTACCCCTTTGTCCCTTTACCCCGCTCTTCCTACCCCTTCCCCCCTGTGCTGCCTCTAGTTTTTTCACTTGTTCTGCCAACGTGCGTATGGCCTGCCTGAGTTCGGGAAGACGTGGGATCACGGCTTGGGCCTTGACCCAGACTTCATGTGGCATCACGGGAGCTCCTGAGACGATTTGGTTGGGTTCGAGACTGCGGTTGACCCCTGCGCGAGCGGCGATCATGACCTGATCGCCGATGACGAGGTGATCTGCCAACCCTGCCTGTCCACCGATCATGACGTGATGTCCCACGTGCGTGCTGCCGGCGATCCCGACCTGTGCCACAAGGATGGAATGGGCGCCGATGGTCACGTTATGGGCGATCTGGACCAGATTATCGATCTTGGTTCCCTGCTTGATGACCGTTTGGCCGAGTGTGGCCCGGTCGATCGTGACGTTTGCCCCGAGCTCGACGTCATCTTCGATCGTGACTCCGCCGAGCTGGGGAATTTTGTAATGACGCCCCTGATCCTGCACATAGCCGAATCCGTCACTTCCAATCACCGTGCCGCTATGAACGATCACCCGCGCGCCGATCGTACAGCCTTCTCTGACGACCACATTGGGGTACAACAGCGTATCGTCTCCGATCGTCGAATCGTTGCCGATAAATACACCAGGGTAGAGCGTCACCCGCGCGCCGATGGTGACCCGATCCCCCAGGGTGACTCCTGGCCAGATCGAGACATCCGGCCCAATCTGAGTATCGAGGCCACGGACAACCGCCTTATCGATTCCGCGGGGAGGGGAAGCCGGGCAAAAGAATGTCCTGGCGACCTGCGCAAAGGCCAGCGCGGGATTGGCGACGACGATGTGGGCATTGGCGATCTCAGCCAAACGCCGATGGGCGAGGAGTGCTCCGGCAGCGATGGGTCCGCTCTGCTTGAGCATCCGATCATTGGTGACGAAGGTCAGATCGTTCGGGCCTGCCGCTTCAAAGCCGGCCAAGCTGGTCACAGAAACATGCGCCGAGCCGACAAGTTCTCCGCCGACCAGGCTGTGGATCTGCTGGAGTGAGATAGGAGTATGTGCCTTCGTCGCCATAGGAGTTACGATTTCTTTTTGCTCTTTGGCTTCGACTGTTTCGCCGGTTTCGCGGGCTTCATCGACTTTATCGGTTTCTTGATCGGCGCTGACGAAGCAGATTTTTCCAACCGCTTCTCCACATAACTCACGACATGCCCGACCGTCGTCAGCCCCACCAAGTCTTGATCGGGGATCTGAAGATCGAAGGCTTCTTCGATGCGGTACAGCAGTTCGATCACCGCCATCGAGTCGAGTCCTAAGTCATCACGCAGATGTTGTGTGACCAGTATCCGCTCCGGATCGCGTTTCAGATACTCAGCCAAGGCGGTACGGATTTTTAACGATATAGTCGGGTCAGTAGCCATCTCTCGATTCTCTCCGTCGTTCTCATAAAAGGCCGTTATTTGGTTTGTTTTGTTTATTTGGTTCATCTGGTTAGTTTCATTCAACCAAACAAACTAAATAAACCAAACAAACCAAATGAACCAGTCCCGCGTGACAGCCTTCTACTTGGCCGCCTGTTTGAATACCACAGCGGCGTTGTTGCTGCCAAATCCGAATGCGTTCAGCATGGCCACTTTTACGCGCCGCTCCTGTGCCGATCGGGAGAGTCCTGCCAAGGCGCAAGCCGGATCCGGATCATCGTAGTTGGCGGTTGGATGAATCTTGCCTGTATGGAGGGCCAGCACCGAGGCGATACCCCCGATGGCGCCGGCCGCGCCAAGGGTGTGGCCGATCAGCGACTTGGTGGCGCTGACGGCAATCTTGTCCGCGCGAGACTTGAATAGCTGTCTGATGGCCTTGACTTCGACAGCGTCGCCGATGGTCGTGGACGTGGCGTGCGCATTGATGTAATCCACCTGCGAAGGGGTCAGGCCTGCGTCCGCGAGGGCCAGCTTCATCGTATGGGCCACTTCCAGGCCGTCTTCACGGGGGATGACCATGTGATAGGCCTCGCTGGTGGCGGCGTAGCCGGCAACTTCTGCATAGACTCTCGCCTTGCGCTTCTTGGCATGCGCGGCCGATTCCAAAATGAGCGTCCCGGCGCCTTCCCCCATCACGAAACCGTCGCGCAGCCGATCGAAGGGTCGGGAAGCCTTTTCAGGGTTATCGTTATATTTTGATGAGAGGGCGCGCAGGGAGCAAAACCCGGCGAAGACGAGCGGAGTAATGCTAGCGTCGGCTCCCACGACGATCACGACATCGGCACGGCCCTCGCGGATACAGTGGAGGGCTTGCCCGAGCGCATGGGCGCTGGAGGAGCAGGCGGTCGAAATGGTCAGGTTCGGGCCCTTGGCGCCGTGGGCCATCGCGATAATTCCGGAGGCCGAATTGAGCGTGATGACGGGAATAAAATTCGGATGGACGCGATGGGGTTTCTGCTGCTGGTAAAGCTGGGTGATCTCACGCTCGCCCATGACCATTCCGCCCATGCCGGCTCCCACGATGACTCCGACGCGGTGAGGGTTCTCCTTCGCCATCTGGAGACCCGAGTCAGCCAGCGCTTCTTTCGCAGCCACGAGACCAAACTGGGCGTAGCGGTCCACACGTTCACCATGGACTGAGTCGATAAACCGTTCGACTGCGAAATCACGCACCTGACCAGCAACCTTGGAGCGGTAACCGTCCATGGGAATGGGGTCGAATGATGTAATGGCTGATATGCCGGATTGGCCGGCGAGGGCGGCTTTCCAAAAATCGCTGATTCCGATACCGATCGGAGAGACAACCCCCAGCCCTGTGACGACGACACGTGCCCGCATCTTCTTACGATCCTTTGGTAACGCGCTTCCCTCTACTTACCGGAAGCGCCTGGAGCAGTCAACCCGCCATGGGGCGAGTTGATCTGGTTTGTTTGGTTTCTTTCGTTTGTTTGGTTGAATGAAACTAACCAGATGAACCAAATAAACAAAACAAACCAAATAACGGTTTAGTATCTGACCTTAAACATCAGATAGAGGCCAAAACTCAAGAAGAGAATATTCCCCATCCAGGCGGCGATCAGAGGCGTTAAGGCCCCGCCACGGCCGAGCGCGATCGCGATGGAGTGCATTGTCCAAAAACAGAAACCGACGGCGAGGGCTTGCCCAATCCCCATCGCCATGCCGCCCCCTCTGGTCCCGCTCCGGCGCAGACTTAGCGCAATGCCGACTAGGGCCATGACGACGGTGACGAAGGGGAAGGCGATTCGACCGTAATAGTCTGTCTTCAGCCGTGCGGCTTGAGAGCTGCCTTGCTGGAGTCTGCGTCTGGAATAGGCCCGGATATCGTGGAACGTCATCAACTCGGAGTCGCCGGCGAGCCACGTGGTGAAATCATCGGGAATAAGGGTGAGCCCGCTGGCTTGGCGGTCGAAGACCGTAGTCGAAACGGTTCCATCAGGGGAAAATTGCCGTTGCAGCCCCTCGTGCAATGTCCAAGCGGACTCGCTATAGCGGGCTTCGGCTGCTTCAGTCATGCCGGTCAGTCGGAAATCGCGATCGAATTGAAAGAGCCGTACGCCGCCCAGGAGTTCCCCGCCGACGGAAACGCTGGTGACATGCATAAGGCTGTCGGCTCCCACTCTCGTCCAGGGTTGACTGAGTCTCACGGCTGCGGCAGGCGGTTTTTTCTCGATGCGCATGGTCCTGATTTCTTCGGACTTGTTTGCGGCCCAGGGGATGACGGTCGAACTGAAGAGCAAAAGCACGAGAGAGATCCCTGTGGCAAAGACAATAAAGGGGGAGGTGACCCGCAGTAAACTGATGCCGCAACTGCGCATGGCCGTGATTTCATGGCCGCGGGAGAGCAATCCAAACGTCAGCAATGTTGCCATCAGGATGGCCAGCGGCGCGATTTGGAAAGAGATTGCAGGAACCTTGAGTAGGAAATAGGTCAGGACATCGAGCCAGACGGCGTCGTAGCGTAAGAAACGGCGTACTTTCTCAAAGAAGTCAATGACGAGGTACACCGTCATCAGCCCGCTGAAACACATCATGAAGATTTTTGCGTACTCACGAAAGAGATAGCGAAAGAGAATGGGCATGGGACTATCGGCGGCTCATTATGTAAAACCACACGATTGTGGCAAGAGCAAACAGGCCGTTCGGGATCCAGGCTCCGGCAAAGGGAGGCAGGTTTGCCGTCGTGACCAGGAATTCACACCCGACGTTCAGCATGTAGTAGACGATGATGACGAACACGCCGACCGCAAATCCGCCGACTCGACCGGATCGTTTTGAGGCGATGCCGACAGGGACGCCTAACAGGCAGAGTACGAGCGAGGCGGTGGGAAAGGCCAGATCTTTGTAATACTCCATCAATCGTCGGAGCGCCGATGGATCGCGCCATTGGGATTGAGCAAGCTGGGCGATAATGGCGTCGTACGACGGACGTTCCTCCGTGGCTGAGTAACCGCTTTGGTTGAGCGAGAGCTTGAGATCGTAGCTGGCGAAAGAGGCATGCTCGTATTGATCGGCCTGATTTGGTCGGCTGTGAATGACTCCGTGCTGTAGGCGTAAGGCGACTTGATCGGTCGAGGGGTCCATCACCACCTCGAACTGTTGGGCCACGATGATGCGGGGATCGTCTGCATTCCGCTCGTCGGAGACAAAGATACCGGTCGTGGCCTGTCCGGGGCTCCCGTCCGGCACATAGATCATCATCTTAGGGATGGGCTCGTTGAATGTTCCCCGCTCCAGTGCCAGTACCAGCTGATCCCGAAGGAGGTTCAACGCCACTTTTTTGAGGTTGACGGAACTCCAGGGTTGTCCCCACTGTGCCAACCACAGGGTCAACCCGAACACGAGTAAAGCAAAGAGCAGTACAGGGCGAGCCAGCCGCATGAGGCTCAGGCCCGCAGTCTGCATCGCCACCAATTCTTTATCGAAAGACAAGCGTCCGAAGGCGGTGATCGAGGCAATGATTCCGGCGATCGGGAGGGTCAAGACGAGAAACGACGGCATCAGATTGGCAAAGACTTCCAGGACCGCCAGGATCCCAACGCCCTTGGAGACCAGCAATTCCACCAAGCGCAGGAGTTCGCGCGTGAGCATCACAAAACACAGAGCTCCGAGGCTGACACTAAAGGGAGACAGGAGTTCGGTGAAGATGTAGCGATCCAGCAGCGTTCGTAGAAACATTGGGAAAATCACGCCCCTCACGCAGTGTGACTCTATATATAGGCGAGCTGGCGAGGGTTGTCTACCTCACTTCCATCGCACTCTCGGCATGCCTCTGGCCAAAGAATGGCTTGACAAGATTTGAAACGCCATGGTACATGCTGCGCGAGTTCAACCCGAGATGGGCTTTGTGGTCGATTTTTTCTTTCCAATGAACCCGTCGCTCCAACCTGCTTTTCTTCCTGTGGTTTTCTATTCATTGCATGTGTCGCCAGCTGGGTTCCGGAACCAGCCACGTAACTAGGCGTGGCTGTTGAGGAAAGGGGGGTTCTGTAATGACGAAAGGTACGGTCAAGTGGTTCAACGATCGCAAGGGATTTGGGTTTATTCGCCTTGAGAGCGGGGACGATGTTTTCGTCCATTATTCCGCGCTGCAAGGAGAAGGATTCAAGAGCTTGAAAGAAGGAGAAAACGTTGAGTTTGAGGTTGTACAAGGGGCAAAGGGGCCTCAGGCTTCGAATGTCTTGAAGGCAACCGTTGCCGAGCCTTGATATTTTTGCTTTCCCATATTGTCTCACAGGGAGGCCTGCCCATTTTCTCTGGGCAGGCCTTCGTGTTTCTGAAGCGTGAGCGAGACAAGCGCGAAACGAAGTTCTGAGTTCGAAGCTCAAAGCACTTCAGCCCTCAGCCTTTCTCGTCCCCTCTCAGTGCTTGTTCGCTCCTCCCGTGCCTTCCAACTCAGCACTCAGAACTTCCCTCCCCCTCCCGTCATACGCTCGCTTTTCTCGCCTATCTTACGCAAATAACGTGGGCTAAATGCCCCATTTCGTTGACAATACCCATCGACGCTGTTAGCGTTTCATCGTTAGGGAGGTCTGACTTGCCGATCGACCGTAGCAGCGTTTTGAAGAACGCGCAGCTCTTTGCGTCACGGGGTCAATTCGACGCCGCCATTGCTGAATGGAAGAAGCTCTCGACCGAGTCGCCGGGCGATGGGAGCATCTTCAATTCAATCGGGGAGTTACACCTCAAACGCAACGCTACCAACGATGCTGTGACGGCTTTTATGCAAGCGGCCGGTGCCTTTCGTGCCGAAGGGGCCACCCTCAAGGCCATCGCTACGTACAAGAAGGTTTTAAAGCTCGATCCTTCAAAATATGACGTATTCCGGTATCTGGGCGATCTCAATGTTGAACGTGGTCTGCTAAGTAGCGCGGTTCAAGATTATCTCACCCTTGGCAAACACTACATTAAAGCGGGAAAAAGCAAAGCCGCGCTGGACATCTACAAGAAGATCGTCAGCCAGGATCCCTTGAATCTGGACGCTCAACAGCGGGTGGCAGAATTATGTCTACAAGAAAATTTACAGGGCGAAGCCACGACCGTCTATTTGCAGCTAGGGCGGGAACGGTCGGCGCAGCAACGCTATGCTGAGGCGAAGGATGCGTATCAAGCTGTCTTGCGGATTGATCCTGGGAATAGTGAGGCCGCCCAATTCATCGAACAATTCAAAAAGACAAGTGAGAGTCAAAGCTCTGCCCCAAAGGTGAAACCTCGTTCTGCAAAAGGCCCGGCCAAGAATGTCGAGCCACCCACTCTGCTGTCGGAAGCCACCCGTCGCATCGAAGACAAACAATTTGCCGGAGCCGAGGCAATTCTCAACCAGTTGCTGACCAAAGAGCCTGGCAATCCGGAGGTCTGTCAATTGCTGGCCAAGTTGCATCTGCAACGCGGAGATCTTCAGGTGGCGCTCGGCGAATATCGTTATCTCGCAGGGGCGGCCTTACGGGCACAAGATTATGTGAAGGCGGAGTCGCTGATTACTGAAGTGTTGACGGTCGAACCGCTGTCGATTGCAATCATTGAACTGTATGGCGAGCTCTATGAAGAGAAAGGCGACATCGGCAACGCTGTGCTTCAGTATGGGAAAGCGATCGAGC
>ERZ1292633.3375-Hain-H41-02um-R1-3375-length-15612-cov-6_pt1 | contig 15612 bp, 13 predicted proteins | sample MGYA00564406_ERZ1292633 | MGnify/ENA primary metagenome ERZ1292633 (study PRJEB36523, sample SAMEA6512639) | groundwater metagenome | collected 2019-01-08 | study: AquaDiva: Metagenomics assemblies of 32 groundwater samples | reverse complement strand
GCCACATTTCGGCGTGCGTGGACGGGTTCAAGGGTCTGGCGTATCCGTACAAGGTTGGGAAGTGTACGGGCGCTCAGACCACGGCTTGCACCACGAACACGGATTGCGGGGCGAACGGCCCGTGCATCCTGTGTCCGTGACGGTACGCGGATCGATCCGCCGGGGACCGCAACAGGCCCGCCGGAGGCATTGATGTAAGTAAGCTGGAGCCATCGGGGCGGGTCAGTTGGACCCGCCCCTCCTCCGGTCTCCAGAAATAAGGAGGTCGCAGCGGCGATCTCGGCAATACGAAGGGCCGCCCTATGGTGGGCGGCTCTTTTTTTCTTCCGCGTCCGGTGGTTTCGGCGTGATCCGGAGGGAGTCCGGAAGTGCGCTTTCCCGTCGGATTGAGCGGATTGACGATCGGTGTGGGTGGATTAGACTTTGTGAATTGCACGCCCGGGTGGCGGAATTGGCAGACGCGCAAGCTTGAGGTGCTTGTGTCCGTTAGGACGTGGAGGTTCGAGTCCTCTCTCGGGCATATCGGCGGAGCAAACGGCGCCGGTTTTTTTCAATCTGATGAGGTGACGTTTTGTGCGACATTCGACCGATGAGTGCCGCATTTCGCAAGCGCGGCGGCGAGCACGGCGGGCCGTGCGACGGCCCGAATCGGGCCGCTCCCTCCTCGGTCGCGGACCCCCTCCGAAGCATGGTTGGAAAGCCCTCCGTGACCCGGAATTGCGAGATCGACGCAGACGGTCTTCATCTGGCGCCATTCAAACCCGGCTACGCCGCCGTTGTGGTCGGCTGGGTCCGGACGGAGGACGAGTTGCGGCGGTTGGCGCCGAGCACGCCGCCCCCGCTGACTGCGGAGAAGGTTTCGAGGTGGCGAAAAGTGGGCGGAGAAGCCATGGTCGCGTTTGAGAATCGGGATTCCTGCCCCGTGGCCTACGGAGAGCTGAACTCGATGCGCTATGAATCCGGGCACCTTTGGCTTGGGCATGTCATTGTCGATCCGGCCCGTCGGGGGAGGGGAATCGGGCGGCGGTTCGTCGCAAGCCTGCTAAACGAGGCTTTCTTCGAACGGGCGGCGCGGAAGGTGTCGCTGATCGTATTTCCGGACAATGCGGCGGCGGTTCGGTGCTACGAGAGCATTGGGTTTTGTCGCGCGGGCGAGGAGCATCACCGTTTTGCGGCGGGGGGGCCTCTCCAGCGGCTGCTGCGGTTGGAGATTGCTTGTCCGTCGCGGCGGAAGAGCGTAAGCGTTGCGCCGGCTGACGAGTCCCTTGCAGTCCGACGTATGACGCACCCCTGAACAGCGCGCGCTTGCGTGCTCGGCAATTCCAGCCTGGGTTTCTTACTGAGGACTTCGTGGTAAGAAATGCGGGCTAGGTCCGCTGATGAAAGTAGGCTTGCAGGCAGCGGACTTCGAGGGGGATGGGCTCGTCGCCGTCCTCGGACTTGCTGAGGGCGCGGATGGCGGAGACGGCGGCGCGGGCGCCGGCGATGGTGGTGATCAGCGGGATGTGTCGGGCGGTGGCAGCGGCTCGCCATCGTCCCTCGGCTGAGGCCGGTCCGGTGCGAATCGGCGTGTTGATCAGCAGGTTAAGCGTTCCGTCGAGAATCAGGTCGAGTAAGAACGGCGCGCCGTGCGTGTCCTGCGATTTGGAGACGAGCGTGGCGGGGATGCCGGCTTCTTCGAGGATGTTGCGCGTGCCGAGAGTGGAGAAGATTCGCAAGCCGAGGTCGTGGAGCTCGCGGGCGATGGAGACGATGCGCGGTTTGTCGGGGTCGCAGACGCTGACGAGGGCGTTGCCGGAGATGGGCAGCGACAACCCTGTGGCGATTTGCGACTTGGCGAAGGCTTGTCCGAAGGTCGGAGCGATGGCCATCACCTCACCGGTGCTGCGCATTTCCGGGCCGAGAATGACATCGACGCCGTGGAACTTATGGAAAGGGAAGACCGGGGCTTTGATCGCGGTGTGATCGGGCCAGGGGGTCTTGGCGACGCCGTGCCGCGCGAGCACGGTTTCGAGAGGCTCGCCGAGCATGACGTGCGTGGCGATTTGGGCCCAGGGCACGCCGGTGGCTTTGGCGACGAAGGGAAGCGTTCGCGAGGCGCGGGGGTTCACTTCCAGAACGTAGACCGTGCGGTTCAGAATGGCGTATTGAACGTTCATCGCGCCGCAGACCTGGAGGCGCCTGGCCAGGCGTTTGGTGGAGCGGAAAAGTTCCTCGATGACGACCCGTCCGAGGGAAAAAGGCGGGATGACGGCGGTGCTGTCACCGCTGTGGATGCCGGCTTCCTCGATGTGTTCCATGATTCCGGCGACCATGCAGGTGGGCGCGGGTGCGTCGGGATCGTTCGCGTCGCGTCCGTAGTCCGCTACCGCATCGACATCGACCTCGATGGCGTCGACGAGGAATTTGTCGATGAGGATGGGATTGTCGAGTCCCGCGCCTCGGCGGTCGCTGGCGGCGAGGGCGGCGTCGAGGAAGTCGTCGAGATCGCGCTGGTTGTTGCAGATTTTCATGCCGCGCCCGCCGAGGACGTAGCTGGGGCGAACGAGCACGGGGTAGCCGACGCGCTCGGCTACCGAGCGGGCTTCGGTTCGGGTGCGGGCGATGCCGCTGGGCGGTTGGAGAAGGCTGAGTTCGCGGAGGACCTGCTGGAACTGTTCGCGGTCCTCGGCGAGGTGGATCATTTCGGGTTGAGTGCCAAGGATTGGCACTCCGGCGTCCTTGAGGGTCTGGGCGAGGTTAAGCGGCGTCTGCCCGCCGAACTGGACGATGACGCCGCGAACGAGCCCCGACTGAATTGTCGATTGTCGATTGTCGATTGTCGATTGAGCAAACCCCCCTGAGTCCCCCCTTGGCAAGGGGGGAGGCGGGCCCGTCGCTTGCCCTTGACGCTTCGCGTAAAGGGGAGCCGCTCCGGGTTCGGATCCGCTTGTTGGTGTACGCGGCATTGGGGCGACGGATCCGCTCGCTTCCGCTCGCGGCTCTGATTGGATTGGCGAGGAATCCAGCCGTTCGACGATGTTGAGGACATCTTCGTGAGTGAGGGGCTCGAAGAAGAGCAGATCGCTGGTGTCGAAATCGGTGGAGACGGTTTCGGGGTTGGAGTTGACCATGACGGATTCGAAACCGGCTTTGCGCGCGGCAAAGGAGGCGTGGCAGCAGCAGTAGTCGAACTCGATGCCCTGCCCGATGCGATTGGGTCCGCCTCCGAGGATGACGACTTTTGGTTTGTCCGTGATGCGAATTTCGTCGTCGGACACGATGTGAGGCACGACTGCGTTGAAACTTGGCGTTTCGTGCGAGGAATAGTAGTAGGGTGTGCGGGCTTCGAACTCGGCGGCGCAGGTGTCGACGAGCTTGTAGGTCGGCGAGACGCCTCGTTCACGCGTGAGTCGCCTGATCTCCGCCGCCGATTGTCCGGTCACCGCGGCAAGCTGGGCGTGTGTATAGCCGAGGGCTTTCGCGCTGCGTATTGCTTGATCCGCGCCAAACAAGACACTGGCAGGCAAGCTGCCAGTGGCACTCACGACACTGGTTAGTTCATTCTCCTCTTCGACGAGCTGGCGCATCTGGTCGAGGAACCAGTGGTCGATGCGGGTCAATTCGTGGACCTGATCGACGGACCAACCCATTTTGAAAGCGTAGCGGATGTAGTAGGGTCGGCCCTGACTGGGACAGGCGAGCTTGTCGCGGAGCACGACATCGGGGATGGGCCAGCTCTTGGCGTGCTCCTCTTCGATGTCCGGCGGAGCTTCGGTCGCGGTGGCGCCGCCAAGCGGCACTTCCGGATTGCCGATTGCCGACTGTCGATTGTCCATTTGCGATTTGGTGATTTGGTGATTTCGTGATTGATGACCCCTCTGTGTCCCCCCTTGGCAAGGGGGGAGGTTCACCGCTCGCTCGCGCTCGCGGTTCTGACACCCGCTCCCTGACGGTCGCGGCTCTGTTTGAGTCCCGATCCCTTCGCGGCTTTGTGGTCCCGATGGAATCGGGATGGCTTCGTGGCTCTTCTGGGTTGCCTTCAACCACGCGTCGTTGTCGTCGAGACCGAAGCCGTGTCGTTGGATTTCCATCGAGCGGATGCACTTTTGGAAAGCTTCCTTGAACGTGCGGCCGATGGCCATGGCTTCGCCGACGGACTTCATCTGCGTGGTGAGCGTCTCGTCGCAGTCGGGGAACTTCTCGAACGTCCAGCGGGGAATCTTTACGACGACGTAGTCAATGGTCGGCTCAAAGCTGGCGGGGGTGGTCTTGGTGATGTCGTTGGGCAGTTCGTCGAGGGTGTAGCCGACGGCGAGCTTGGCGGCGATGCGGGCGATGGGGTAGCCGGTCGCCTTGCTGGCCAGCGCGGACGAGCGCGAGACGCGGGGGTTCATTTCGATAACGCATTGCCGGCCGGTGGACGGCTCGACGGCGAACTGGATGTTGCAGCCGCCGGTCTCGACGCCGATGGCGCGGATGATGGCGATGGCGCTGTCGCGCATCAACTGATATTCCTTGTCGGTGAGGGTCTGAATCGGAGCGACGGTGATGGAATCGCCGGTGTGGACTCCCATGGGGTCGAGGTTTTCGATGCCGCAGATGATGACCACGTTGTCGGCGCGGTCGCGCATGACCTCCAGCTCGAACTCCTTCCAGCCATAGAGGCTCTCCTCGATGAGGATTTCGCTGACCCGCGAGGCGGCCAGGCCTCGGCGGGCGATGGTCTCGAACTCCTCCAACGTGCGGCAGAACCCGCCGCCCTCGCGGCCGAGGGTGTAGGCCGGGCGGATGCAGCAGGGGAGCTTGATCCGATCGAGGATCGCTCTGGCGTTGTCCCACGAGTGAGCGACGCCGGAACGGGGCACGTCGAGGCCGATGGCAATCATGGTTTCCTTGAAGGCGGTGCGTTCCTCGGCCTTGTGGATGGCGTCGGGCGTCGCCCCGATCATCTCGACGTTGTGGCGGGCGAGGATGCCGCGCTCGTGACACTCCATGGCACAGTTAAGTCCGGTCTGACCGCCGAGCGTGGGCAGCAACGCATGTACGGGCCGGCCGTCGTCGCGCTCGCGGATGAGGATTTTTTCGATGAACTCGGGCGTGATCGGTTCGATGTAGGTGCGGTCGGCCATGCCCGGGTCGGTCATGATCGTCGCGGGGTTGGAGTTGATGAGGACGACGCTGAAGCCTTCTTCGCGGAGGGCTTTGCACGCCTGCGTGCCGGAATAGTCGAACTCCGCCCCCTGCCCGATGACGATCGGGCCGGAGCCGATGATGAGGATGTTCTTGATGTCGGTTCGTTTGGGCATACAATGACGCGCCGAACTATTGTTCTCGACGACGAGTCGCGATTCTATCGAATCAAGGCGCACTTGCCGAGTGCGAATCTTATATGGTGGCGATGCGAGACATTCGAGCCTTTAGCGAGGCGATAGCGCGGGAGTTCAACCCGGATCGAATCATTCTGTTCGGGTCGTATGCACGGGGCGAGGCGGCACGCGATTCGGATGTGGACATGCTCGTCGTCATGGCCTATCGGGGGCACCCGACGCATAAAGCGATCGAGATTCGCACACGGTTGGATTGCAGGTTCGCGCTTGACTTACTCGTGCGTTCGCCCGCTCAGATTCGGCGGCGCATGCAGATGGATGACTGGTTCATTCGTGAAATCATGGAGCAAGGCAAGATCCTGTATGAAGCCGACGACCAGCGAGTGGGTCGAAAAGGCCGAAGGGGACTTCCGGAGCGCCGCACGCGAAATGCGGGCGCGCAAAGCGCCAAACTATGATCTGGCCTGCTTTTGCGCCGAGCAGTGCGCCGAGAAGTACCTGAAAGCTCTTTTGCACGAGCGCGGGCGTCGCGCTCCTCGGACCCACGACCTGACGCGACTCCTGGAGTTTCTTGTCGCGGATATCTCCGAACTCGAACTCATTCGCCCGATGCTCGAAGCACTGACGGCCTTTGCCGTGGAGTTTCGCTATCCCGGCGCGTCGGCTACGAAACCGTTGGCCGGGCAGGCGTACCGCGATTGCACTGTGGTCCGCGAAGCCGTCCGTTGGTTCCTAAGATTGCCGGCGCAAGCGAAGCTGGCCCGATCAAGGAGAAACCCGTCCCGACGTCGCTGATGTCTGCCTGCGTCACCGAATAGTCAAACTTCGCCCCCTGCCCGATGACGATCGGCCCGGAGCCGATGATGAGGATGTTCTTGATGTCGGTTCGCTTGGGCACGGCGATGTTATACGACGGAACGGACTCGAAATCGACACGCGACAATCTGTTGTTTTAGCGTGTCGCCGGGGGTACAATTCACGGCCGCGGAGGCCGATTCATGCGATACCAAGAGCTTTACGACACGATCCACAAGTCGCCGTTTCAGCCATTTCGGATTCGACTGACCGATGGAGGCCGGCACCTTGTTCGCCATCCGGATTTCGCTGCGCTCACACGGACAAGCATCCTCCTGTTCATCTCATCCGAGGATGACGCAATCCCCGATCGCTTCAACCAATACGATCTGCTCCACGTCGTCGGCATCGAACCGGTCAACGGATCGAAGCGGAAAAACGGCGCCGCGAGGAAGAAACGCCCGCCGAAATAGCGTAATCAAGGCGACGGGAATGAACATGACCTGGCTGCGCCAGACCGTGCCGTCCAAGATCACGATCCCTCGTTATTCCTCCTCCGCGCCGAGGGCGGGGCCGAAGGCGAGCAGGTAGCCTTCGAGCATCAGGAGCGTCTTGTCGCGGGCGTCGTCGGTGTCGAGGTCGGCGAGTTCGTCGAGCGTCATAGCCGTGGTGAAGTATGAGGCGTTGCCGTCGCGGCCGTGTTCGACCGGCGGCTCGGGCCAGTCCATTCCGATCTCCGCGAACGCCTCGCCCACGAACCTCTCCGGCGAGACGCCCGATTCTGAAATCACCAGTTCGCAGTCCTCGTTGATCGCGGCGTCGGTGGTGAAGAAGCCGACGCGGACTTGCTTGGCCGCCGGACGGAGCGCCACCTCGAACCAGCACGATCGCCCCTCCATGAATCGTGTGGCCAGCGTCGATTGGTCAGCAGAGTCCTTCCGTTCGCCCGGGCCGTAGCGGTCGTCCGTTGCGACCGTTTCCTGAATGTATGTCCGAAACGATTCGACGCGTTCGCGGTCCTGATCCGAAAGCGGCATGTCATACTCCTCCCATGAGTTTGTTGTCCGAGATTCGGCCGCGCTCGCCGCGGCTGCGCTGTGGGTCAAGTCGGTTGAGAATCCGCCGGCGCAACCGCGTGAAGGGTCGTGTCAACACGTTATGTGTTCGCACGAACCACGGCTTGCGATAAGACGCCGCGAGTACTTCGGGCGAGAGCTGGTCCGGGCGCGTGCGGCGCTGGAGCTTGACGAGATGATAGAGGTCGCCCTTCTGCAACCAGCGGCGGATCGCGCGGGCGGGCTGCAAGGCGCCGCCCCAGCCTTTCGGCCAGTACCACGAAATCTGGAAGTCGAAGAGATAAGGCCGGCCGTCGTCGCCGACCAGTATGTTACCGGACTTTTCGAGGTCCACGTAGGCCATGTCGCGTGCGTGGATGGCGTCGATCAACTCGCGGAGGCGCGGGTGGAAGTCGTCATCGACCCGATCGACTTCGGCGAGCGTATGACCTTCGATGTACTCGCGGACCAGACCGGTGGGACCCCACTCGCCGATCAGTCGCGGGATGCCGGGGACGCCCGCGAGACGATGGAACGCGGAGAGTTCGCGGGCGGTCAGTATTCGTCCGACCCAGCAAAGCGGGATCAGAAGGAAGGGCGTCTGCCGCTGAACCTTGAGGATCACCCGGTCGGTGTTGCCTTCGAACAGGGGGTCGGCTTCGTAGAGGGCGGTCGCGGCGAAGAAGTCGTGTTTGAACACGCGGCGGCGGATGAAGCGGCGTCCGTCCACCTCGAGCGTGTCGGGAAGCGACCCGTGACCGAGGGCTTTCAGCGCGGCTGGCGTCGTCTTCGGCAAGTGGAATTCGCTCCGGGAAACCACGGAACCCTGACAAGGGTTCATCGCCGGCGATTGTAGTGCGGGCGAAGGGGGTGTCCAATGCCCAAGGTCTGTCACCGGGCGGCCTGGCGAAGCCGGAAGGACAATTGTGCGTCGTGCGCTTGAAACCCTTTGTCTGTTCGTGCTGATCGGCGTGGTGATTCTGCGTCCGCTGGTCGCGGAGAGCTACGACTCGGCGGGCAACTCGGTCACACACGCGATTGAAGAGATCGCCGATCCGTCGCCGGCGCGGACGCTGGGGTTCGATCTCTTGATTCTTATTGCGGGGTGCGTTTGGCTCGCGGTGCATGCGTCGGATCGTTCGCGGCGGTATCGTCGAACGGGGCTCGAGATCGGAGCCGCGATGGTGGCGGTCGCGGGCGTGATCTCGTGCGTCTTCGCGGGCAACAGGCGACTGGCGATTAACGCAACGGTGGATTGGCTTTGCCTGCCCGTGCTGGCGATCGTGCTGGTGCAACTGCTGCGCGGGCGGATGCGGCGCGGGTTGCTGATCGCGGCGGTGTCGGCGTCGGCATGTGTGCAGGCGGCCCAGTGCTACGAGCAGTACTTCGTCGGATTCGCGGAGACGCGGGCGGAATACGAGAAGCACAAGGCCGAATTCTGGGCGAAACAGGGCGTGGACCTCGATTCGTCGAAGGTCGAGACGTTTGAGCGGCGTCTGAGCGCGAACGAAGCATTCGGCTATCTTCCGCACAGCAATCTGACGGCTTCTTATCTTGCGCTATGCGGGTTTGCGGGTGCGGGCGTCGCGGTCGCGCGCGTGCGCCGCAGGCCGCGCTCGGAGATCGAATGGCTCGTCGCCGCGGGAACGGTGGTTCTCGTGGCGGCGATCTTCGGGGCGCTCGTTCTGACGAAGAGCGCGGGAGCGATGATCGCAGCGGGTGCGGGGGCTGCATTGTGGATCGGGTTGCGCCGGCTCGCCCCGTGGATCGAAGCGCACCGCCGACGGGCAATCCTCATTGGTTGGGCGTGTGTGGCCGTCGGCGCCGTCGCGATGGTCGGTCACGGGGTGTATCACAAGTCTCTGCCGGGCTGGTCACTTACGTTTCGATGGCAGTACTGGACCACATCAGCCGAAATGATCGCGGATCGTCCATGGACGGGCGTCGGGCGGGAGAACTTCGGGCGGCACTACCTGCAATACAAGTCGATAGAGAGTCCGGAGGAGGTTACGAATCCGCACAACTTCCTCGTCCAGGCCGCAGCCGATTGGGGCGTCATCGGACTCATCGGCGTCGTTGCGATGCTGGTCGGCGGATCGATGGCGGCTGCAAGGTCCGTCCTATCCGAGTGTCGCGAAGATGCCACCGACGACCTGCGAAAGGTTGTAAAAACGGTCGGGGGGACGATTGCGCTATTGGCGGTCGTTAGCGTATTGCGGCTGCCGTTATTGGGGAACGACAATCCGCACTTTCTCTACTATGTGGCGATGACCGTGGGGTTGTTTTGGTTGGTCGGGTTTGTGGTGTTCGGGGGGTCAATTCTGACCACGATGAGTGATTCGACGAGCACTGGCGAACAAGCCGCCAGTGGCACCCGTATCGCACGGACTGGAGCTCGCGGTTCGGATGGGAGACGGGACTCCGCGCGGGGTGAACCCCGCGGCTCGGAAGTCAACATCGCGATTGGCGTCGGGTTGTTTGCGTTGCTGCTGCACGAGACGATCAACTTCGCTTTGTTCGTTCCCGCGACGGCGACGACGTTTTTCGCTCTTCTTGCGGTGTGGTTGTCGGGGCGCGAGCTTCACGAGTCGCAAGGGGAGCCCTCGGCGAATCGTTCGCGAATGCGCTGGTTGATTCCGGCGGGAGCGATTGCGGTGACGGCGGTCGTGGGTTTGGGTGTCGTACTTCCCGTAGGTCGCGCGGCGGGTTTCATGGAGATTGCGAAAGACGCATCAAACCGTCCGCAAACCGGTCCGATCGAGCAACATCCGACCTGTCGCGCCTTCGTCGACGCGGCCCAGGCCGATCCGCTAGATCCGACGCCGTGGGTGGAAAAGGCGCGTTGGTTCTCCCGCGCCGGAAGCGAAGCATCGGTTCGAGGAGCAATCGAATCGCTCAGGCAAGGGATCGAACGAGATCGGTTCAACGCGTCGTATCGGCGTACCGAGGCGCAGTTGTTCCTGAGTCTGGCGGAAACCGCTGACGAACGGGGAGACTACATTTCGGCGATCGAGGCGGAAAAGGCGGCGCTGGCGCTCTATCCGCTCGATCCGTCGGGGTTGGTGTCCCTCGGTGACACTCTGCTGGCAGCCGGCGGGGCGTTGGAATCGGACGAGCTGCTGCGCGAGGCGATCGAGAGCTATCGGCGCGCTCTCGAACTCGACAACCGCCGACTGTCGTGGGAGACGATCAGGCGTTTCCGTCCGCAGCAGGTTGCGGAGATCAACGCGAGGATCGATCGCACCCAACAGTTGCTTAGTGAAAAGGGGTCGGGAGTCTTTTTTAGACCCGGAGAGTAGCGCCCATCGCTCCACCTGTCAGTAAAAGACTCCCGACCCCTTTCTATCCCCGACCCCTTTCTATCCCCCTGATGTACACCACAAAGACACCAAGACACCAAGAACGAAAAGGAATATGTGACGACATTTGACCTTTTCAACCGTATCGTCGGCAGCATGATGATCCAAGGCGCGAAAGTCCGATGCATCTCGCCGGCGGAAGAACAATGCGTTGGTGTCTTGGTGGTTATGTGGTGGATTCGACACGGTGAAAACGGTGTAAGTTGTGGCGGGACTATGGTTCGACGACGATCCACTCGCCGTGATCGGTCAGCGCGAAGTGGAACAAGTCGAAGTCTCGCTTGCGAAGTTCGCTGTTCTTGCCGTCGATGCCGAGGATGACGAGGCGCTTCCAGTCGATGCGGATGCGGCTCGTGTCGATCGCAAACCGCTCCACGTCCTTCGTATGAATGGTCAACTTGTTCTTCTCGGGGTCGAACGAACCTGTGGCCCATCCGCCCTTGGAGTGAAAAGGGGTCGGGAGTCTTTTTTAGACCCGGAGAGTAGCGCCCATCGCTCCACCTGTCAGTAAAAGACTCCCGACCCCTTTCTATCCCCGACCCCTTTCTATCCCCCTGATGTACACCACAAAGACACCAAGACACCAAGAACGAAAAGGAATATGTGACGACATTTGACCTTTTCAACCGTATCGTCGGCAGCATGATGATCCAAGGCGCGAAAGTCCGATGCATCTCGCCGGCGGAAGAACAATGCGTTGGTGTCTTGGTGGTTATGTGGTGGATTCGACACGGTGAAAACGGTGTAAGTTGTGGCGGGACTATGGTTCGACGACGATCCACTCGCCGTGATCGGTCAGCGCGAAGTGGAACAAGTCGAAGTCTCGCTTGCGAAGTTCGCTGTTCTTGCCGTCGATGCCGAGGATGACGAGGCGCTTCCAGTCGATGCGGATACGGCTCGTGTCGATCGCAAACCGCTCCACGTCCTTCGTGCGGATGGTCAGCTTGTTTCGCTCGGGGTCGAATGATCCGGTCGCCCAGCCGCCCTTGGAGCGATCGGCGGGCTTCTCGACGAAAAGCCAGCGATCGGGATCGTCGGCGACGACGTCGATGTCCACGCGGGTCGGCGACGGTTCGATCGGCGGTTGCGGCGATTGCGCCGGCGGCGACTTCACAACCGGCGCGTCGTCGGTTTTAGACGGCCCTTCGGACTTGTGGCAGGCCGTAGGGATGAGGAGCACCGAGGCGATGAGCGGCAGGAATCGTAGTCGTTGAATCACGGATCGCACTCGATCGGGACCGAACGTCAGGCTATCGCGCTATGCGCAGATTGCAAAGCCCGTGTACTTCTTGTACCGTTCATCCGGGGTTTGTGATGCACGCATGATGCCGCGACGCACCAATCATTCGGAAATACGCTCGACCACGATCCTTGCGGTTCGCCGCGGCGGCCGGGTGGCCGTCGGCGGCGACGGGCAGGTCTCGCTCGGACAGACGGCGATCAAGCACGACGCGAAGAAGATTCGCCGCCTTGCCGACGGGAAGGTGTTGTGCGGATTCGCCGGGTCGGCCGCCGACGCCTTCGCCTTGCTCGAACGCTTCGACGCCAAGCTCGAACAGTACAAGGGCAACCTTCGCCGGGCGGCGATCGAGTTGGCCAAGGAGTGGCGGACCGATCGGGCGCTGCGGCGGTTGGAATCGCTGCTGGTCGCGGCATCGGCAGACGCGACGCTGATGATCGGCGGGTCGGGCGATGTGATCGAGCCGACCGACGGAGTGATCGGGATCGGATCGGGCGGCATGTACGCCGTCGCTGCCGCCCGTGCGCTGCTTGCAGAGACCGAACTTCCGCCGGAAACGATCGTCGAAAAGTCACTGCGCATCGCGGCGGGGATTTGCGTATACTCGAACGACCAGATTGTGGTGGAGACGCTTTAGTGCCGCCGGAACGGCGGCGATCGCCGTAGCAATTGTCGATTTGAGATTGTCGATTGTCGATTTGCGCGCGGCTCGGCGATCCAATCCTCAATCGACAATCGAAAATCGACAATCCATGAATGACCTGACCCCGCAACAAATCGTCGAGGCCCTCGACCGGCACATCGTGGGGCAGCAGGCCGCCAAGCGCGCCGCCGCGATCGCCATCCGCAACCGCTGGCGGCGGCGACAGCTTCCCGAGGGGCTGCGCGACGAAGTCATGCCCGCCAACATGATCCTCATCGGGCGGACGGGCGTGGGAAAGACGGAGATCGCGCGACGACTCGCGGGACTGGTCAACGCCCCGTTCATCAAGGTCGAAGCCACCAAGTACACCGAGGTCGGATACCACGGGCGTGACGTGGAGAGCATGGTCCGCGATCTGGTCGATGTGGCTGTGCGAATCGTTCGCGACGAACAGACGGAGGTCGTTCGCGGCGAAGCGGAGCGGTTGGCCGAGGAACAACTGATCGACTCGCTCTTGCCGCCGACTCCGCACGACGTTGAGCCGGGTCCGCAGGAAGTGGAGATGTCCGAGCGGCGGCGGCGCAGTCGCGAAAAGATGCGTACGCAGCTCCGCACCGGCGAGCTTGAGGACAGCATGGTTGAGATCGTCGTCGAGACCAAGTCGCCGCCCGTCGGGATCATGACCAACTTGGGCATGGACCAGCTCGACCCGGACATGCAGGGCTTCCTCGAACGCTTGATGCCCTCGTCGCCCAAAAAACGCGCTACGCCGGTGCGCGAGGCGCGCAAGGCGCTCTTCAATCAACAGTGCGACAAGCTCATCGACCGCGAGAAGGTGACGGAGTTGGCCCTTCGGCGAACCGAGGAAAGCGGCATCATCTTCCTTGACGAACTCGACAAGCTCGCCTCGACGGGGCAGACTCACGGGCCGGATATCTCGCGACAGGGCGTGCAGCGCGACCTGCTGCCGATCATCGAAGGCTGCACGGTGAACACGCGCTACGGACCGGTGAAGACCGACCACGTGCTGGTGATCGCCGCGGGCGCGTTTCACGGGAGCAAGCCGAGCGACTTGATGCCGGAGTTGCAGGGGCGATTGCCGATCCGCGTCGAGCTGGACGATCTGACCCGCGACGATTTCATTCGCATCCTCACCGAGCCGGAAAACGCGCTCACCAAACAGCAGACGGCCCTGCTCGCCACCGAAGGCGTCTTCCTCGAATTCACCGACGACGCGATCGTCGCACTCGCGGATATCGCCTTCCGTTTGAATCAATCGCTGGAAAACATCGGCGCTCGTCGGCTGATGACGGTCATGGAGAAGCTGATGGAGGATATCAGCTTCGACGCCCCGCAGCGCCACGGCGAAACGATCCGCATTGACAAGACGCATGTGGATAAGCGTCTCGGCGAACTCAGCCAGGACGTAGACCTCTCGCGGTTCATTCTCTAGGGCCGAGGCTTCGCCCGTCTATTCGAGCGCGTTATTGACGGTGCGTCGCAACTGTAAGATATTTATCTATAATAGCTTACGTCATTGAAAACCTCTTTGCGCTCGCTGTAATTGGAGAATGTTTAGTTATCGGACTACAATCGCTTCCGCTCTACACAGCGAAACAAATGAAGCCAAGCGCTGGCGGAGTCCGACAAGATCGAATACGATCGACTGCCCGCGCAGCGCGGCGGCTCGCGGGGGTGGTGCTGGTTTGCAGAGACGGCGGCTGTTTCGTGGAAGCGGCGCAGGTACAGGATAGGAGTTTCCGTGATCAAGGTTCGGCCTAGAGGGAATGAGTCGGTTCAGCAATTGCTCAAGCGCTTCAAGCGCCTTTGTCAGCGCGAGGGGTTAATTCGCGACATGAAGCGTCACAGCTACTACGAAAAACCCTCCGAGCGCCGGCGTCGCCAGTCGCGGAAAATCGTGCGCAAGGTCGATTTCGTGGAAGCGCCGCGAAGCCGATAGTCTCTCGTCGGATTTTTACCTGCAATCATAGGGGCGGAGCCAAAGGCTCCGCCCGTTTTGTTGCGCGACGGCGCCGGGGCGGTGCGTCGCATGGCGGACCTCGCGGCGTCCGATATAGTGGCAATGTCTTGGTCCGTTGGTCTTGCGGGAAAGTGGTTGCGATGAAGGACAAGCCGGTTGCGCTGGTGACGGGAGGTTCGCGGGGAATCGGCCGGGCGATCTGCGTCGAGGTCGCCCGCGCGGGTTACGACGTCGTCATCAACTTCAACGAGAATCTCGGCGCGGCCGAGGAAACACGGGGACTCGTCGAAAAAGCGGGGGGCGTGGGCGAGACCTGTCAGGCGGATATCACAGCCAAGTCCGATCGCGATTTGCTCGTCGAGTTTACGATGGACCATTTCGGGCGGATCGATCTGCTGGTGAACAACGCCGGGATCGCCCCGTCCATCCGCAAGGACATCCTCGAAACGGAGGAGGAAACGTTCGACCGCATCCTCAACGCCAACCTCCGCGCGCCGTATTTCGTCACCCAGCGCGTGGCCCGGGAAATGATCGAGTTGATTGAGGCCAAGCGCATTTCGCGTGCGGCGATCGTCAACATTTCGTCGCTGCGTTCGTACACGGCGGCCCGCAACTACGGCGAATACTGCATCAGCAAGGCCGGCGTAAGCATGATGACGAAGCTCTTCGCCGTGCGTCTTGCGGAGTACGGCATCAACGTCTACGAAGTTTGTCCGGGAATCATCGAAACGGACATGACCTCGGGCGAAGCCACGCGCAAGTATTACAACGGCGAACTGGCCAAGGGCATGACGCCGATCAATCGCTGGGGCCAACCGGAAGAGGTAGCCCTCGCGGTCGGGGCGATCGCGCGGGGACACTTTCCATTCAGCACCGGGGCCGTCTTCCACGTGGACGGCGGGTGGCACCTGCGGCACCTGTAGCGCGCTCTAACAGAACCCCAAGCGGTAGCGCGGGGCCATCCTACCGAAGCCGGAAAACGACGGGCCGGTCGCTTCCGCTCCCGGTTCTGATGGAGGCTCCAAGCGTATTTGCCGATTGCCGATTGGCGTTCTTCGATTTACGGTCAATGTCGTATCCGAGCGCGCATGGGGTCAATCCGAGCCGGGAGCGTAAGCGACCGGTCCCGTAGCGTCGCCCTTCATGGGCGGTGCAATCAGACACGCGACGAGAGTCCGCCCGTCGCTTGCGCTTCCATGAGCGTGTCCGTGTCAAGGGCGGGACGTTCTG
>ERZ1292633.3370-Hain-H41-02um-R1-3370-length-15622-cov-8_pt1 | contig 15622 bp, 13 predicted proteins | sample MGYA00564406_ERZ1292633 | MGnify/ENA primary metagenome ERZ1292633 (study PRJEB36523, sample SAMEA6512639) | groundwater metagenome | collected 2019-01-08 | study: AquaDiva: Metagenomics assemblies of 32 groundwater samples | reverse complement strand
CCACTGGGACGCCAACAGCATCACGAATCGCGAATGGCTCTCGCTCAACATGATGACCGAGGCGCGCGCCGGTTTCCGCGCGTTCAACGAGGGACCGAAGGACCACCGCGAGGTCGACTTCATCAAGCTCCGCCAGATGCTGGCGCAGGGCCACCCGTGGGACGACGAACTCCTTCGGGCCATCTCGCCCCAGTTCCAGCACGAGGTGGCGGGCCGCTGAGGCCCGCGGGGAGGGAGCGAGATCATGGACCTGGGACTCCGGGATCGCGTGGCGATCGTGGTCGGCGGCGCGTCGGGAATCGGCGCAGCGGCCGCCGTGGCGCTGGCCCGCGAAGGGTGCGACGTGGCCGTCGTCGACCGGCGTTTGCCGGGAGAGGCGGCGGAACTCCTCCGCACCATCGAGGCCACGGGACGGAAGGCCCGCTACGTGGTCTCGGACGTCAGGCACGCAGCCGCTCCGGAGCAGGTGACGGGAGAGATCGCCGCGGCGATGGGGAGGCTCGACATCCTGGTCTACAGCGCGGGGATCGCCGCCGACGCGGTCAGTTGGAAGATGACGCCGGAGCAATGGGACGACGTGATCGCCGTGAACCTGACCGGCTGCTTCCACTGGAACCGGGCCGCCGCCGTGCGGCTTCGTGCCCGGGGATGGGGGCGGATCGTGAACGTTGCTTCGATCAACGGTCTCCGGGGCAAGGTCGGGCAGTCGAACTACGCGGCGTCGAAGGGCGGCATGATCGCGCTCACGAAGACGCTGGCGCGCGAGCTCGGCCCGAAGGGCGTGACCGTGAACGCGCTCGCCCCCGGAATGGTCCGGACGGCCATGACGGCATCGCTTCCGGAGCACGCCGTGGCGGCCGCCGTCGCGGAGACGCTGGTGGGGCGCCTGGCGGAGCCCGAGGACTGCGCGGGGGCGATCGCCTTTCTCTGTTCCGAAGGGGCGCGGCACATGACGGGCCATGTCCTGAAAATCGACGGCGGGCAATATCTGTGAGCCGCGAGGAGGATTCGAACGCATGACCATCAAGACGGGACTCGACGGAGGCGTGGCGACGCTCACGCTCGACCATCCCCCCCTCAACGTCCTCACGCGGGAGATGACGAGGGAGCTTCGCCTGGCGCTCGCGACCCTCGCGGCCGACAAATCGCTCCGCGCCCTGGTGATCGCCGCCGAGGGGAAGCACTTCTCGGCCGGCGCCGACGTGGGCGAACACCTCCCGCCGACCTTTCGGGAGATGATCCCGGAGTTCGTGGAGACGCTCGACGCGCTGGTCACGTTCCCGCTTCCGGTCGTCGCGGCGGTGCGCGGGCGCTGCCTCGGCGGCGGCTTCGAGCTGGCGCAGTGCGCCGACGTGATCGTGGCGGGAGAGGGGGCCACGTTCGGTCAGCCCGAGATCGTCCTCGGAGTGACCGCGCCGATTGCGTGCGTCCTGCTGCCGCGCCGCGCCGCGCCCGGCATCGCGGCCGAGCTCCTCTTCGGCGGCGACACGCTCTCCGCGGTGCGGGCCCAGGCCGCGGGACTGGTCCAGCACGTGGTCCATGACGACCAGGTGGAATCGGAGGCCCGCGGCCTGGCCCAGCGCTTTGCCCGCCACAGCGCGGCCGCGCTCCGGCTGACGAAGAAAACCCTCCTCGCCGCGGCCGACCGTCCTTGGAGCGAGGCGCTCCGCGCGGCGGCCGGCATCTACCTGAACGATCTCATGGCGACCGAGGACGCCCTGGAGGGGCTGACGGCCTTCGTGGAGAAGCGAACGCCGACCTGGAGGAACCGATGAGCCCGCCGGTCGTCTTCCCGGAATGGGAAGGGCGCGATCTCGACGGGATCCTCGCGGCGTGCGTCGATCTGGTGGAGGACACGAGGTTCCCGACGGCGAGGCGCTGGCGCGACGGCGGCGGGAAGATCGCCGGGCACTTCCAGGTCTACTTTCCGGAGGAGATCGCGCACGCGGCCGGGCTCCTCCCCTTCAAGGTGCGGGGGGCGCCGATCGATTCGGTACAGGCGGATTCCCGCTTCGGGTCGTACCTCTGCTCGATCGTGAAGACGTCGCTGGAGTTGGCGCTCAGCCACCACGTGACCTTCGAGATCTTCGTCACGCATCCGATCTGCGACGCGGCCCGCAATCTCGCGGCCGTGTGGGGACGGAACGTCTCCTATCCCTGTCAAATCCTCTACCTCCCGCAGAACGCCTCCTCGCCGAGCGCCGCGACCTATCTGCGAGGCGAGTACGACCGGTTGAGGCGGACCATCGAAGCGATCGCGGGGCGCACCGTCACCGACGACGACCTCCGGCGCTCCATCGCCCTCTTCAACGAGAACCGACGCCTCCTGCGCGAGCTCTACGCACTCAAGCGCGAGACGCCGTGGCTGGTCGCCGCGCACGAGGCCTACGCCCTCGTCTCGATTGGCGGGCTGGTTCCGCGCGAGGAACACAACGTGCTCCTCGCAACGGTTCTCCCGCTGCTCCGCGCGCGCCCCGCCAAACAGCAAGATAGGATCCGGGTCGTCTTCGAGGGAGGATTCTGCGAGCAGCCCCCGCTCGACCTCATCCGCTCGATCGGACGCTCCTGCTACGTCGTGGACGACGACTTCCTGGTGGGGATGCGGTGGATCGTCTCGGACGTTCCGGCCGGCGACGATCCGCTCCGCGACCTGGCGGAGGCGTATCTCGACCGCTCCACCTACAGCCCCGTACAGCACGACCCGCGGAAACCGAAGGAGAAGATGCTCCTCGAACGCGTGGAGCGCGCGGGCGCGCGGGCGGCCATCGTGTCTGCGGCGAAGATGTGCGAGCCGGGCCTGGAGGAGCAGGTGGCCTACGTCCAGGCGCTCGACGGCGCCAAGGTGCCGCACTTCGTCACCGAGTTCGAAGAGAACATGACGACCTTCGAGCAGCTGGAGATCCAGCTGGAGACGTTCGTCGAAAATCTGATGTTCGACTGAGGAGCGCGCGCATGGAAACCGCACAAAAGGAAGCGGGAATCGTGGGACGGGGAAACCGTGAAGGCGCGCGCCTGTTCCGCGAGTGGTTCGAGGAGCTGACGCGCGCGGCCGAAGAGGGACGGGGCGGCGCCTACGTCTTCGTGATGGGGAGTCTCGGCGAACTTCTGCGGGTCTTCGACCTGCCGGTCGTCTTCCCGGAGATCAACTCGCTGCAGACCGCCGTGCGGAAGGTGGCGCACGAATACCTGAACGAGGCCGAGGACCTCGGCTACTCCCCCGACATCTGCGGCTACGTGAAGGCCGACATCGCGACCCAGCACCGCGGCGGGCAGCTCCCGATGGGACGAATTCCCAAGCCGTCGATCGCGGTGCTGACCAACGCCTGCAACACGTACATCAAGTGGGCGGAGATCTGGGAGCGGATGTACCACATGCCGAGCTATGTCCTGGACGTGCCGGGTTCCCGGGCGGACGGCCTCCTTCCGGGGCCGGGCGACCGCGACTTCGAGAACGACCGCCGCTACGTCTCGGCGCAGCTCCGCGAATTGATCGCGCTGCTGGAAGAGGTGACCGGGAAGCGCTTCGACGTCGACCGCCTCCGCGAGACGCTCGGCCACGCGAATCGGATGAACGCTGGATGGAAGCGAGTTCTAGAATTGAACCAGAGCCGCCCGTCGCTCTTCAACGCCCTCTCCGACGGCACCATCTACCTCGGGGTCTCGAACGGATTCCGGGGCGCGGCCCAGGGAGCGTCGTACTTCGACGACCTGGTCGAGGAGATGGAGTACAAGCAGGCGAACGGCATCGGAACACTGGTCGACGAACAGTACCGACTCATCTTCGTGGGCGTGCCGTGCTACCCGATCTTCCGCCGCTTCACGGAGCTCTTCACCGAGCACGGCGGGACCTTCATCAACTCCACGTACCTCTGGTTCGCGTCCGGAGGATCGAATCTCGGATTCCAGTACGACACGAAGGACCCGGTGGAGAGCCTGGCGGAGGGACTCCTCCTGGGCGTGCGCGATTCGATGGACAGCATGTTCTTCCAGACTCGCGCCCTCGCGAAGATGATCGACGAATACGCCGCCGACGGCATCGTCTTCCACCCCATCAAGAGCTGCCGAACCGTCTCCACCGGCCTCGCGGACAACCGCCGGGCGCTCATGGCGCTGCGGGACATCCCGAGCCTCTTCGTGGAATCGGACATGATGGACCGGCGGGTCGTTTCCGAGGCGCAGCTCAAGAACCGGATCGACGCATTCTTCGAAGGCCTCGCGTCGCGGCGGCAGATCGCCGCGGCCGGGCGCGCCTGAGCGAAGGGAGGGGGATCGTCATGGCGTACGCGGCGGGCGTGGACGTGGGATCGACGCAGACGAAGGCGGTCATCATCGACGAGGCAGCGCGGATCGTCGGCCGGGCGCTCACCGAGACCGGCGCCAACGTGATGCGGGCGGCGGAGAATGCGTTCCGGGAGGCCCTGGCGGAGGGAGACATCCGCGAGGAGGAAGTGGAGTACGTGGTGGGAACCGGATACGGTCGTTACAAGGTCACCTTCGGCAACACGCAGGTCACGGAGATCAGCTGCCACGGGCGGGGCGCCGTCCACATGTTCCCGAACACGCGGACGGTGGTCGACATGGGCGGCCAAGACACGAAGGCGATCCGCGTCTCCTCCCGCGGAGAGATCGTCGATTTCTGCATGAACGACAAGTGCGCCGCCGGAACGGGACGCTTTCTCGGCGCCGCCTCGGCCGCGCTCGATATCCCGCTGGAAGAACTGGGCCCGACCGCGCTGCGCGGCGAGCGGCCGGTGAAGATCAGCACGACCTGCACCGTCTTCGCGGAGACGGAGGTCCTCTCCTGGCTCGGGAAGGGGAAGAAGATCGAGGACATTCTCCTGGGCGTCCATCAGTCGATCGCCTCCCGCTCGGTGGGCCTCCTCTGGCGGACGGGGATCGAGGAGGAGGTCACGTTCACCGGCGGCGTGGCGAGGAACGTGGCGATGATCGAGGCGCTGGAGCGCGAACTGAAGTTGAAGGTGAACGTGAGCGAGGAGTCGCACTACATGGGCGCGCTCGGCGCGGCGCTCTTCGCCCTCGACCATATCCTGGCGAGCCGCGAGCCGGCGCGCGCGATGCGGGGGGCATCATGAAGATCACCGCCGGCATCGACATCGGGTCCACCTACACCAAGGCGGTTGTTCTCGGCGAGGATGGCGCCATCCTCGGCCGCGCGGTGGAGCCGACTGGATTTCGCCTGACGGAAGTCGCCGAGCAGACGCTGGCGAGCGCGCTCGAGCGGGCGGGCGCCTCGCGCGATGGGCTCTCCTACGTGGTGGCGACCGGCTATGGGCGCCACCAAGCGACCTTCGCCGACATCCACGTCACCGACATCACGGCCTCCGCGCGAGGCGCGACCTTTCTCTTCCCGGGCACGCGCACGGTCCTGGACGTAGGGGGACAGACGATGAAGGCGAGCCGGCTTGGAGAGGAGGCGAAGGTGAAGGCCTTCCGCCTCAACGACAAGTGCGCGGCCGGGACCGGTGCGTTCTTGGAAAAGACAGCCCGCTACATGGGCTACAGCACCGAGGAGATCGGGCCGCTGGTGGCGACCTCGAAGGAGTATCCCTCCATCTCCGGCGTCTGCGCGGTCTTCGCGGAATCCGAGGTGATCAACCATCTCTCCCAGGGAGTCGCCCCGGCCGACATCATGCACGGCGCCATCGTCTCCCTGGTGGGACGCTCGGTCCAGCTGATGAAGCGCGTGAAGATGGAGCCCGAGTTCACGCTGATCGGGGGAATCCTCCGCTTCGAGACGATGGTGCGCGTCGCGCGGGAGCAGCTCCACGCCGGGGTCAACGTCCCGCCGGGGGATCTGGTCCAGTTCGTCTCGGCGCTCGGGGCCGCGCGGCTCGGCTTCCGGCGTCTGGAGCAGTTGGCCCGCGACGGCGCGCGGACCGAGGGCGCCGGCGCCGGCCCGCGGGGAGCCGCAGCCTGATGGAGGAAGGCGGACGGGGCCCCGGGAATTCCCCACGGAACTCCACCCCGAATCCGGAGTCGCCACTCGCCTCGATCGTACGCGAGGAGGCGCTCCGCGCCCTGGCCCAAGCGCAGATCGCCGCCGACCCCGCGCGCCTGGCCGAGGGTTGGGAGCGCCGTTTCGTCGTCGAAGCGAGGCGCGCCTCCGAGTACCTCGACCTCTATGCGATACTCGGCTTCGAAGTCTGCGCGGATCCGGTCCGGCGCGAACAGGTGGCCGATGATTGTGATGACTGCCGGATCGCCCACCTGATGGATTTCCGAACGATTTACACGCGCCCACGAGGCGCCGGTTCGGGGTAGTACTACCCAAGTCGACCTGACGCCGGAGCCGGGGTCCCGTAGTCTATCGCACTGCTGCTGCCGCAACCTATTGGCGGGAGGCGATCAGGGCCGGCCGGCATCCGGCCCCATCCTCCGGGGATCGGGACGAATGAAGATCGGCATCGGCTGTGGGATCGCGAGGGCTGCCGGGGTATTGGCCCTGGCAGCCCTCGCTTTGCTTCCGCTTCTCGCGGGCGATGCGCTCGCCCGCCCGCCGAAGGTCTCCGACGAGGAGTGCCTTGACTGCCATACCGGCGGAACGCTGGAGCCCCGATCCATCCGCGGCGAGACAGTCTCGCTCGACGTCGACCCGGCCGCCCTGAAGGCCTCGGCCCACGCGAAGCTGGCCTGCGTGGAGTGCCACACAGGATTTGACCCGGAGAAGACACCGCATCGCTCGCGCCCGACGCCGGCCTCCTGCGGCGGGTGCCACGAGGACGCCGATTCCTCCCACGTGTTCCACGCGCCCGGCACGAACGCGAAGGCGCGCGGCGCCGCCGGCAAGCTGACCTGCAAGACCTGCCACGGAACGCATGACGTCCCCTCGAGGGGTGCGCTCACCACCGCCACGGGCGCGAAGGCGGTCAACGCCGGCTGCGCGCCCTGCCACGAGGAAGAGGTCCGGCACTTCGAGCACTCCGCGCACGGCCGCGCCGCGGCGGAAGGGCAGAAGGAGGCGCCGACCTGCATCAGTTGCCACAAGCAGGCGATCACCGCCGAGCGGAACGGCAGCGAAAACGCGCGGCACAAGATCGACCAGGAGAAGCTCTGCCTCCACTGCCACCTCGACGATCCCGCCGTGCGGGAGCGAGTCGGGCCGAACGCGGGATTCATCAGGTCGTACGAGACGAGCATTCACAGCGCCGAATTGAAGGTGGGGAACGCGAAGTCCGCCACCTGCATCGACTGCCACGGCGCGCACGAGATGGCGAAGGGCTACGAGGCGGACGCGAAGACGGAGAAGTTCCACATCCCCGAAACGTGTGGTCGCTGCCACGACAAGGTGGCGCACACGTTCGCCGGCAGCGTGCACGGGAAGGCGGTTGCCGAGGGAAATCCCGACTCGCCGGTCTGCACCGATTGCCACGGCGAGCACACGATCAAGAAGGCGGACGCTCCCGACTCCCCGGTGGCGCCGGGAAACGTCTCCACGGAAGTCTGCTCGCCCTGCCACTCCTCGGTGCGGCTCGCCGCCAAGTACGGGATCCGAAGCGACCGGTTCAAGACCTTCAACGACTCCTTCCACGGCCTCGCCATTCGCGGCGGGCAGGTCTCGGCCGCCAATTGCGCCTCCTGCCACGGATCGCACGAGATCCTTCCGTCGAGCGACACCCGAAGCCTGATCCATCCTGCGAATCTCGCGAAGACCTGCGGCGAGTGCCATCCCGGCGCGACCGCCGCCTTCGCGAGTGGAAAGGTCCATCTGGAATCGGAGAAGGCCGAGGAGCCGCTCCTCTACTGGATCGCCACGATCTACACGCTCCTGATCGTCGGGGTGGTCGGCGGCATGTTTCTCCACAACGCCGTCGACTTCTACCGGAAGGCCCGGCACAAGCTCCGCGTTCGCCGCGGACTGGAGCACGCGCACGAGCCGGAGAGCCACGCCCTCTACGTCCGGATGACGAAGGGGGAGCGGATCCAGCACGCGACGCTCGTCATCAGCTTCGTGGTCCTCGTGGTGACCGGGTTCATGCTCCGCTATCCCGAGGCGTGGTGGATCAACGTGCTACGGAAGGTCTGGGGAAATCTGTTCGAGGCGCGGAGCGTCATCCACCGGGTCGCCGGAGTCGTCATGGTGGTGGCGTCGTTCGCCCACATCTACTACCTGGCCTTCACGGCCCGGGGGCGCGAGTTCCTGCGCGACATGATGCCGCGGCCAGGCGATCTGGGAGACGTCGTGGCCGCTCTGCGCTACTATGCGGGTCTCCTGCGCGACAGGCCTCGTTTTGGGCGCTTCTCGTACATCGAGAAGGCGGAGTACTGGGCCCTGGTGTGGGGGACGGTGGTGATGGCGGGGACGGGCGTCGTGCTCTGGTTCCAGGATCCGGCGATCGCGCTCCTCAGCAAGCTCGGCTGGGACGCGGCCCGCTCGATCCACTACTACGAGGCGATTCTCGCGACGCTGGCGATCGTCGTGTGGCACCTCTACTTCGTGATCTTCAACCCGGACGTCTATCCGATGAACCTCGCGTGGCTCAAGGGAACGATCACCGAGGAGGAAATGGAAGACGAGCACCCGCTCGAGCTGGAGGCCATCCGCCGCCGGAAGCTCGAGGAAGCCGAAGCGCGCCGGGCCGCCGAGGCCAGGCGCCAGGAAGGAGACGCGTGAAGGACAAGGAAGGAACCGATCTCGAACGTCGTGGCGTCCTGATCTGGCTCTCGCGCGGGTTCCTCGCGCTCTGGGCTCCGGCGGCCGCGGGCGTCGCCACGTCGTTCCTCAAGGCGCCGTCGTCGGAGCACCGGCCGGGCGAGCGCGCGATTCGCGCGGGGGCGCTCTCCTCGCTCCCCGTCGGGGACGCGCGATTCGTCCACCACGGGAACGATCCGGTCTTCGTCGTGCGAGTGTCCGAGGCGCAGGTGCTGGCGGTCTCGGCCATCTGCACGCACATGCACTGCGTCCTCAAGTGGGACCGCGATACCAGCCCCTTCCAGTGCCCTTGCCACGACGGGTCGTTCGACCGGAAGGGAAACGTCCTCTCCGGGCCGCCCAAGAAGCCGCTGCCGCAATATCCGGCTGACGTGCGGGCGGACGAGATCGTCGTTCACACCTAAGCGGAGGCCCACCGTGGAAACGAATCCAGAAGGGAAACGGTCGCTCCTGGGTTGGCTCGAGGCGCGGGTCAACCTGACGGAGATCGTTTCCTTCCTGAGCGTCTTCGGGCTTCTGCCCGCGGAGCTCGACTCGCGGAAGCCGCTGCGCGAGGCCCTGCGCGAGGCGATGTCGCAGCCGCTGCCGTCCTACGCCCGCTGGCCGCGCGTGCTGGGAATCCTCTCGTTCCTTCTCTTCCTCTTCCTCGTCGCGACCGGGACGATGCTGGCGTTCTACTACCAGCCGACCGCGGAGCAGGCGTACCCCTCGGTCACCCTGATCGCGCGCGACGTCGCCTTCGGCACGCTGATCCACCAGGTTCATTACTGGTCCGCGGTGCTCTTCCTCCTGTTCCTCGGCATGCGCGTCGTCCGCTTCTTCTTCCAGGGGCTCTACGCCCGCGGGCGGGAGATCGTCTGGATGGTGGCGGTCCTCACGTTCGTCACCGCGGCCATCGCCGATCTGACGGGCCGGCTCCTACCGTACGACGCCTCGGGGTACTGGACGACGGTCCGCGCGCGCGAGGTCACCGACGCACTCCCCGTGCTCGGTCCCATCACTTCCTTCCTGGTGGGCGGAAGCGGGCTCGACTCCACGGTGCTGACGCGCTACTACGTGCTCCACATCGCGATCTTTCCGATCCTCCTTCTCGTGCTCTTCTACTTCCACTTCTCCAGCGTCCGCCGGGTCGGCATGTCCCGTCTGGACACGGCGCCGGCGCACCGTTCGCTGAGGGTCGCCATGTACGACCTCCTCCTCCTGGTCATCTTCATGGTCGGCGGGCTCATGACGCTGGCCGTTCTCTTCCCGCAGCCGTTCGACGCCATGGCGGATCCGTTCCAGACGCCGCCCGACGCGCGGCCGCCCTGGTACCTCCTGGCGCCGCTGGTGCTGATGGAGGCGCTCTCCTTCCTGCCGAAGTTCCTCCGCGGACTCATCCCGGAAGCAATTCTGGCGGCGGTGATCTTCCTGCCGTTCCTGGACCGGGAGTCGGGGTCGGGGGCCCGGCGGCGGCTCTTCCGCAATCTGGGAATCGCCCTGCTGGTGATCTGGGGCGTGCTCAGCTGGATCGGCTGGTTCCTGGAGGTGCGGCGATGAGCGGCGCGCGGCGCTGGATGATCGTCGTGGGGTTCGCCCTGATCGTGGTCGGGTTCGCCGGCGCGACGGACGTGGCCCTGGCGCAGGCCCCGGGAGCCCAATCCGAGGAATCGGTCCCTCCGTCCCGCGTCGTTCCGGCAGGGGCCAAGCCCGCCAAGGGATCGGCGATGTGCGGGGTCTGCCACTCCGACATCCGCGTGAAGTACGAGAAGGGCATTCACAGGAGCGAAGGCGTCCCCTGCACCTCGTGCCACGGGGGGAACGCCAACGCGCTCACCGTGGAAGGCGCCCACCGCGACGGATTTCGCGGCAAGCCGGCCCGGCGTTCGATTCCCGCCCTCTGCGCGTCGTGCCACGCCGACGTGGCGCGCATGCGCTTCTACAACCTGCCCTCGGATCAGTACGCGCTCTACCAGCTCTCGCATCACGGCATGAAGCTGGCGAAGGGCGACGAATCGGTCGCGGTCTGCATCGATTGCCATGGCGTGCACGAGATCCGGAAGCCGGAGGACCCCAAGAGTCACGTCTTCGGGCGGAACATCCCGGCCACCTGCGGCAAGTGCCACGGCGATCCGGCATTTCGGAAGCGGCACGGCATGAAGGAAGACCCCGTGAAGGACTACGAGGAGGGGGTGCATGGGAAGGCGTATCTCTCCGGCGAGGATCCCTCCGCCCCGGAGTGCACGCGGTGCCACGGCAGCCACGGCGCGACGCCGCCGGGCGTGGGAGACGTGGAACGGGTCTGCGGCCAGTGCCACCTCAAGACCCGCAATTACTTCATCGCGAGTCCTCACAAGGAGGCGATGGACGCGGCCGGACAGCCGGAATGCGCCGCCTGCCACAACAGCCACAAGACGCTTGCCCTTCCGCCGGAGAAGTTCGCGGAATCGTGCCTGGCGTGCCATGACAAGGGCGACAAGGAGTACCAGGTGGCCCTCACGCTCAGCCGGATGAAGAACGACGCGTCGTCGGAGATCGCGAAGGCGGAGAAGCTGGTCGCCGAAGCGGCCGCCATCCCGCTCTACGTGGACGACTATCGGTCGCGACTCCAGGACGCCCGGACGGCGCTCCTCGAGGCGGCGCCCGTGACGCACTCGCTCGACTCCACGCTGGTGGAGCCGCACACGCGGCGTGCGCGCTCCATCGCAGCCCGAGTGAGCCAGGAGGTCCACGAGAAGGTCTCGAGCCGCTGGTGGCACAAAGTGGGCCTGGGCCTCTTCTGGTTCTACCTCCTCCTGACCGCGACCATCATCACGCGCGCGCGGCGGCGCGCGGCGGGGCGCGCCCGGTGACACCCGAGCAGCCCCCGGGACCGCCGGCGCCTCCCGCGCCCCCGAGGGAGCGGAAGCCGAACCCCCTCGCCGGCCTGCTCGCCCGGCTCACGTCGGCGCCGCTTCGCGCGCTGGGGTTCCTCGGGTCGCTCCTCCTCGCCGTGGGGCTCGTCTTCACGTTCACCGCCGTGGAGGTGACCAGCAAGCCGACCTTCTGCGGCTCCTGCCACATCATGGCGCCCTACTACAAGTCGTGGAAGGATTCGTCGCACGGCAAGATCGCCTGCGTCGAATGCCACATTCCACCGGGCGTGACGGCCGAGATCCGCAAGAAGTACGAGGCGCTCTCGATGGTGGCTCGCTACTTCACCGGGACCTACGGCACCAAGCCCTGGACCGAGGTCGCCGACGCCGCGTGCCTGCGCTGCCACGAGCGGCGTCTGCTGGCGGGCAAGGAACTGCTCGGCGACGTCCTCTTTGACCACTCCGCTCACCTCTCCGAGATGCGCCGGGGAAAGACCCTTCGCTGCACTTCGTGCCATGGGCAGATGGTCCAAGGGAGCCACATCGCCGTCACGACGTCGACCTGCATCCTCTGCCATTTCAAGGGCGCGAAGGAGGGCGAGGGGACGACACGCTGCGTGCTTTGCCACCAGGTGCCCGAGAAGACCTACAAGTTGGGAGCCGTGTCGTTCAATCACGGCGACGTCGCGCGGTACGGGATGGAGTGCCGCTGGTGCCACGCCCAGCCGCAGGGGAGCAAGGGCGAGGTTCCGCGGGAGCGCTGCCAAACCTGCCACAACCAGGTGGATCGCCTGGAGGAGTACGAGAACGACGAGCTTCTTCATCGGAAGCACGTGACGGAGCACAAGGTCGATTGCATGGATTGCCACCTGCAACTCGAGCACGTGGCTCCGATCACGGCGCGGACGGCCAGGAAGGCGCAGGAGGCGGTTCGAACGGCCACCGCGACGATTCACCAGGCGGCCTCCGACTGCAAGGCGTGCCACGAGGCGGGTCATTCGCCGCAGCTCGCGCTCTACACCGGAACGGGCGGACGCGGCGTGAAGCCGATGCCGAGCCCGATGTTCGAAGCCGGAGTCCGCTGCGAGGGGTGCCACACGCAGCTCCCCGGGCACGAGACCGAGGTGAATCGCGCGACCGACGTCTCCTGCATGGCGTGCCATGGCGCGGAGTATCGGAAGATCTACCTCGGGTGGAAGGCGGGGACGGAGCAGCGCGCCGCGGCCGTGGGGCGCCAACTCGACGAGACCGCTCGGGCGATCGGCGGCGGTTCCACGCGCCTCGCCGACGCGCGCTTCAACCAAAGTCTGGTATCGCGCGGACACGGCCTCCACAATGTCTCGTACAGCTACGCGCTCCTCCGGCAGTCGCACGCCGACATGAACGCCGCGCGCCGGGAGAAGGGGCTGGCGCCGCTACCCACGCCCTGGCGGGAGCCGCCCTACCCCGCGACGTGCTTCGACTGCCACGACGGGATCCAGGATCGGCGCGGAGAAGCGTTCGGGAGGCCGTTCGCGCACGCCCGGCACGTGGTGGACGCCAGGGTGGAGTGCAAGGAGTGCCACCGCGCGCACGAGGAGAAGCCCGAGGGGGAACTCCTTCGTTTCGGTTCGGAGGGCTGCGTCTCCTGCCACCACAAGCCGCCGGCCGCGAATTGCCAGGCGTGTCACGGCGACGTGAAGAAGGGGGTTGTGAAGTCGTTCCGCGGCGAGTTCGATCACGCGCTCCACATCGACGAGGCGGAGAAGACCTGCGTCGACTGCCATGATCTGAAATCGGCGATGCCGGGAATCAAGAAGCAGGCTTGCGTCGAGTGTCACGATGCGTGAGCGCTGCGGACACCGAGCGGGTTTGCACGATCCATGCGTATTCATTTCAGGCGAACCCTGCACGGCGAGGGCTTTTGGGGGAGAGGTCCCTCGCGAGTGGTCTCAAAGTGACGATCAGGCAATCAGTTGTCTCCCTGGCCTAAGGTGTCGACGGAAGTTGTCCAGTTCCGGCAGATGACATACTGTCAGTCGGTCCTCTGCCAGGACGCGAAAGGAGCGAACTCATGAGTGCCCTAGGTGTCGCGGTGAAGTCGCCCACCAAATCGACCTCCGCGAAGGATTACATCCACGACGTCATTCAGGAAATCCGCACGAAGAATCCCGCCGAGCCGGAGTTTCACCAGGCCACGCAGGAAGTATTCGACTCGCTGGTGCCGGTGCTCGACCGTCATCCGGAATACCGCTCGGCGAAGCTGCTGGAGCGCGTCGCGGAGCCGGAGCGCGTCATCATGTTCCGCGTGCCGTGGATGGACGACCGCGGCGAGATCCAGGTGAACCGCGGTTTCCGGATCGAGATGAACAGCGCGATCGGCCCCTACAAGGGCGGCCTCCGCTTCCATCCCTCCGTGACGCTCGGCACCCTCAAGTTCCTCGCCTTCGAGCAGGTCTTCAAGAACTCGCTGACGACGCTCCCCATGGGCGGCGGCAAGGGCGGTTCGGACTTCGATCCGAAGGGGAAGAGCGACAACGAGGTCATGAAATTCTGCCAGAGCTTCATGACGGAGCTGTGGCGGCACATCGGCCCGAACACCGACATCCCCGCGGGCGACATCGGGGTCGGCGGCCGGGAGATCGGGTTCCTCTTCGGCCAGTACAAGCGCCTGGCGAACGAATTCACCGGCGTTCTCACGGGGAAGGGCCTCAACTGGGGCGGATCGCTCATTCGTCCCGAGGCGACCGGCTACGGCTGCGTCTACTTCGCCGACGAGATGCTGAAGGCCCACAAGAAGTCGCTGGCCGGGAAGACCTGCATCGTCTCCGGCAGCGGAAACGTATCGCAGTACACGGTCGAGAAGCTCCTCGATCTCGGCGCCAAGCCGGTCACGGTATCCGACTCCGACGGCATGATCTACGACGCCGAGGGGATCACGCGCGAGAAGCTGGCCTGGGTGATGGAGCTGAAAAACGTGCGCCGCGGCCGCATCGCCGAGTACACGAACCAGTTCAAGAGCGCCAAGTACGTGGCGCTCGATCACAAGCTCGGCTACAACCCGCTCTGGGATATCAAGGCCGACTGCGCCTTCCCGAGCGCGACGCAGAACGAGATCGGCGCCAAGGACGCCTCGAACATGATCAAGAACGGCGTGGCGCTGGTAGCCGAGGGGGCCAACATGCCGAGCACGCTCGAGGCAATTCAGATCTACCTCGATGCCGGCATCCTCTACGGACCCGCCAAGGCCGCGAACGCCGGCGGCGTGGCGACCTCCGGGCTGGAGATGTCGCAGAACAGCATGCGGCTCTCCTGGACGCGCCAGGAAGTCGACGAGCGCCTCCACCAGATCATGATCGCCATCCACAAGAATTGCTTCGAGACGGCCGAGCGGTACGGTACGCCGGGGAATTACCTGAACGGCGCGAACATCGGCGGCTTCGTCAAGATCGCGAACGCGATGCTCGATCAGGGCCTCGTCTGATCGACATCGTCAGCGGGAAATGGAGCGGCGGGTCCTCCGGGGCCCGCCGCCTCTATTTGCGCCCGCCGCCCGGTCGTGGCACCATGAGCCCATTGTGAGCCCGACCCCCGAGCCGACCTCCATCGCCGACGTCAGCAACCCCTTCCAGGCGTTCCAGGACCTGATGCCGTTCCGGGTCCAGGACATCCTCCTCGTGTCGAGCCTCTACGACTCGTTCACGCTGCAGGAGGACGGCCGCCTCAACGAGCTGATCGCCGGCGAGTTCCTGGAACTCTCCCTGCCGCACATGCCGGGGCTGACCCACGTCTCGAGCGGCGCCGAGGCGCTGGCGCTGGCCAAGACCGAGCGCCGCTTCAACCTCATCATCACCACGCTCCGCGCCGCCGACATGGACGCCACGGAACTCGCGCGCGAAGTAAACCGCGCGGGCCTCGACATTCCGGTGGTGGCCATGGCGTACGACAACGACGAACGGAAGGACTTCGAGGCGAGCCACGACCTGGGCGACCTCGACGGGCTCTTCCTCTGGCAGGGGAACGCCCGGGTCCTGGTGGCGATCGTGAAGTACGTGGAGGACCGCCGGAACGTCGCGCACGACACCGCGGCCATGGGCGTGCGCGTGGTCCTGGTGGTGGAGGACAACGTCCGCTATTA
>ERZ1292633.3368-Hain-H41-02um-R1-3368-length-15623-cov-10_pt1 | contig 15623 bp, 11 predicted proteins | sample MGYA00564406_ERZ1292633 | MGnify/ENA primary metagenome ERZ1292633 (study PRJEB36523, sample SAMEA6512639) | groundwater metagenome | collected 2019-01-08 | study: AquaDiva: Metagenomics assemblies of 32 groundwater samples | reverse complement strand
CGGGCGACAACGTCTCGATCACGGTCGCGCTGATCCAGCCGATCGCGATGGAAGATGGCTTGCGCTTCGCGATTCGCGAAGGTGGCCGGACCGTCGGCGCGGGTGTGGTAGCGAAAATTATTGAATAACGGTGAGGGGTAGCGCTGGGTTTTAGGGGTTTCCCTGACGCCCGACGCCTGACCCCTGACCCCTAAATTAGGCCAGTAGCTCAATTGGCAGAGTGTCGGTCTCCAAAACCGAAGGTTGGGGGTTCGAGGCCCTCCTGGCCTGCCAGACTTGCCACAATAATGCGGCTGCAGTAGATGGGCGGAACGTGCCCCAGATAAAGATAATTAAAGATAAATGGCGAACAAACTTAAATTGATGCTGGCGGGCCTGTTTATTGTGGCGGGTCTGGCTGGATTCTACTTGCTAGGCGACAAACCGCTAGTGGTGCGAATCTTGGTCGTGCTGGGCGGGGTGGTTGCGGCGGCTGTGATGGCTTGGTTTACGCCCTCTGGCCGCCAATTCGCAGGCTTCTCCAAAGAAGCGGTGGATGAAGCCAAGAAGGTCGTGTGGCCTACACGTAAAGAAGCGATGCAGACCACGGGGATCGTGTTTGTGTTCGTGGTGTTGATGGCGTTGTTTATATTCGGTGTGGATACCTTGTTGGCCACTATCGTGAAATCGTTAACGAGTCGGGGAGCGTAATGACCAAGCGCTGGTACGTTGTGCACACTTATTCCGGCTTCGAGAAAAGCGTGCAACGCACGCTGGATGAGCGCATCAAGCGCGAGCATCTGGAAGATAAATTCGGGCAGATTTTAGTGCCGGTGGAAGAAGTGGTCGAAATGAAGGCGGGCCAGAAGGCCATCAGCGAACGCAAATTTTTCCCCGGCTATGTGCTGGTCGAGATGGACATGAACGAGCAAACCTGGCACTTGGTGAAAGACGTGCCCAAGGTGACGGGTTTCATCGGTGGTTCGGCCGCGAAACCAACGCCGATTACCGAAAAAGAAGTGCAAGCCCTGATGCAGCAGATTCAAGAGGGCGTAGAAAAGCCGAAACCGAAGGTGTTGTACGAAGTGGGCGAGGCAGTGCGCGTGACTGAAGGCCCATTCACCGATTTCCATGGCAACGTGGAAGAGATCAACTACGACAAGAGCAAGCTGCGCGTGTCGGTACTGATTTTCGGGCGCTCCACGCCGGTCGAATTAGATTTCGGCCAGGTCGAGAAAGCTTAAGTTTTTAGGCGTGCCGGACGCCTTAAACCACCGGCAAGAGGAGCGCCAGTAGAAACCGTTAGGTAACGAAAGCGCGCTACCACTCAACTGAAATAGGAGCCATCATGGCAAAGAAAATCGTCGGCTTTGTAAAGCTGCAAGTACCCGCGGGTAAGGCTAATCCCAGCCCACCTATCGGCCCTGCGCTCGGTCAGCGCGGCCTCAACATCATGGAATTCTGTAAGGCCTTTAATGCCCAAACCCAGAGTTTGGAGCCGGGTCTGCCGATCCCTGTGGTGATCACCGCCTACGCGGACAAGAGCTTCACTTTTATCATGAAGACGCCGCCCACCACGGTGCTCATCAAAAAATCGATCAAGCTCGATAAAGGCAGCCCCAAGCCGCATATGGACAAAGTAGGCAAATTGACCCGCAAACAAGCGGAAGAAATTGCCACCATTAAAATGCCCGACCTCACCGCCGCCGATATGGATGCTGCGGTGCGCACCGTGGCCGGCACCGCCCGCAGCATGGGCGTGGAAATGGAAGGTTAATCATGGCGATCTCTAAACGTTTAAAAGCACTCCTCGCCAAAGTCGATCGCGCCCGGACTTATCCTCTGGATGATGCATTGAAGCTGGTGAAAGAAACCTCAAGCGCCAAATTCAACGAATCGGTGGATGTGGCCATCAACCTGGGTATTGATGCGCGTAAATCCGACCAGTTGGTTCGCGGCTCCATCGTGCTGCCGAAGGGCACCGGAAAATCGGTGCGCGTGGCGGTGTTCGCCCAGGGCGCAGCGGCCGAAGCAGCCAAAGAAGCGGGCGCTGAGATCGTTGGTTTTGACGACCTCGCCGCCTTGGTTAAAGAAGGCAAGATGGATTTCGACGTAGCAATCGCTACGCCGGACGCGATGAAAGTCGTCGGCCAATTGGGCCAAATTCTCGGCCCACGCGGTTTGATGCCAAACCCCAAGGTCGGCACCGTGACCCCGAACGTCGCGCAAGCGGTGAAAAACGCCAAAGCGGGCCAAGTGCAGTACCGCACTGACAAAGCCGGTATCGTGCAATGCACCATCGGCCGTGCTTCATTCGCGGTAGAAGATTTGAAAGTGAACATGCTCGCATTGGTAGAGGCGCTGAATAAAGCCAAGCCCTCCGCTTCCAAGGGCCTGTACCTGAAAAAGGTTTCCGTCTCCAGCACCATGGGCGTGGGAATCAGAATAGATCAAGGCTCGTTAACCGCGTAAGCGCAACGAGCAGCAAGAACTTTGGGCCTGGTCACTTGACGGGTCGCCACCTCTCCGCCGGTTACCGAGCGCAACTCCGGTAACCGGCGGGGAGGGGCGGCCACGTTGAGTGACGAGGGTTATCAAAGACCGTAGGGGCCCATCAGGGCTTAATACCGGTTGAGGATTTTAGGTTTGGGTTTTTTTGAAGCCCGACGCTTGAAGCCCGACGCCGGACCCAACGCAGATGGCGTACCCGAAATCAGGATGATTGCTTTAATAAAGCCGTTCTCCTGCCGACAGGTCGCCGATTTGCGGCTGATTTTTAGCCGTATTCGACGTAAAGGAGTATGACCGTGGGTCTCAATCTCGAGAAGAAGCAAGTGGTCGTGGCGGAAGTGAGCGCGCAATTGGCGAACGCCCAGTCCATTATCCTTGCGGAATACCGCGGCCTGGAAGCAGGTGACATGACGGCGCTGCGTGCGAAAGCGCGTGGGGCTGGCGTGTATTTCCGTGTGCTCAAAAACACCTTGGTCCGGCGCGCTGTCGCGGACACCCCATTCGCTCCGCTCGCGGAGAAAATGACGGGTCCGCTCGCGTTCGCAATTTCTGCCGACCCGGTTGCTGCTGCAAAAGTACTCAGTGATTTTGCCAAAGGCAATGAACATTTCGTGATCAAGGGCGGCGCCATGCCGAACCTGGTCATGGGGCCGAAGGAAGTGGGGAGCCTAGCTGCCCTACCTTCGCGCGATGAATTGCTCGCCAAACTCATGGGCACCATGCAAGCGCCGGTCACGAAGTTTGTGCAGACATTGAACGAAGTGCCGAGCCGTTTTGTGCGCACGCTTGCCGCTTATCGCGACAAGCAACAGGCTGCTTAATTTACATTTATTCGGAAATAACAGGAGAACAACATGGCTTTATCTAAAGCAGACGTACTGGACGCAATTGGTAGCATGAGCGTCCTCGAGCTCTCCGAGCTCATCAAGGAAATGGAAACAAAATTCGGCGTGTCCGCCGCGGCTGCTGTTGCCGTGGCTGCTGCTCCCGCTGCTGCCGCTGCCGCAGCTGAAGAGCAAACCGAATTCACCGTCATGTTGAACGCTGCCGGTGAGAAGAAGGTTGAAGTGATCAAGGTCGTGCGTGCGATTACCGGTCTGGGCTTGAAAGAAGCCAAAGACTTGGTGGACGGCGCACCGAAGGCGGTCAAAGAAGGCGTATCTAAAGCGGATGCCGCTGCGATCCTGAAGCAATTGACGGACGCCGGCGCGACTGCCGAAGTTAAGTAAGCCGAGCTGTAAAAGTAGGGCTGGCGGCCTAATCGGGCCGCCAGCCTTTACCGCTTTTAAGCGAAGCCAACTTTCTAAGGGTATGCAACAGTTTTGCGTATCTTTCGATGGTTGTCTTGAACCCTGATTCTTGACGCCGATTCCTGAAAACGGAGATGCCATGACCTACTCGTTCGCCGAGAAGAAAAGAATTCGCAAGAGCTTCGCTAAACGCGCCAGTGTGCTGCAAGTGCCGTATCTGCTGACGACGCAGATCGACTCTTATCGCGCTTTCCTGCAAGCCGATACCCCGCCCGCCACACGCAAGCCGGAAGGTTTGCAGGCGGCATTCTTGTCGATCTTCCCGATCTCGTCCCATTCCGGTAATGCACGTCTGGAATATGTGAGCTTCGTGCTCGGTGAGCCGCCGTTCGACGTGACGGAGTGCCAACAGCGCGGCCTGACTTTCGCCGCCCCGCTGCGCGTCAAAGTACGCTTGGTGATTATGGATCGCGAAGCATCCAAGCCCACGATCAAAGAAGCGAAAGAGCAAGAAGTGTATATGGGCGAGATTCCGCTCATGACCGACAACGGCTCGTTCGTGATTAACGGCACCGAACGTGTCATCGTGTCGCAGTTGCACCGCTCCCCCGGCGTGTTCTTCGAGCATGATCGCGGCAAGACACACTCTTCCGGCAAGCTGCTGTTTTCTGGCCGTATCATTCCTTACCGTGGTTCCTGGCTCGACTTTGAATTCGACCCGAAGGACTACCTGTATTTTCGTATCGATCGTCGGCGCAAAATGCCGGCGACGATTATGCTCAAGGCGCTGGGGTATACGTCGGAGCAAATTCTGGCCATGTTCTTCCACTTCGATACCTTCCATATCGGCAAGAAGGGGATTGAGTTCGACTTGGTGCCCGAGCGTTTGCGCGGTGAAGTAGCACGCTTCGACTTCGTGTCCAAGGGCAAGGTGATTGTGCCCAAAGACAAACGCATCACAGTTAAATACATTCGCGACATGGAAGCGGCAGGCTTGAAGAAGCTGGCCGTGCCGGAAGACTTCGTGTTGGGCCGCGTCGTGGCCACCAATATCGTTAACAAGGAAACCGGCGAGATCGTTGCCAACGCTAACGATGAGATCACGGAAGAGCTGCTGCAAAAATTGGCCGACGCAGGTGTCGGCGCGATCCAGACTTTGTACACCAATGATCTGAATCAAGGCGCCTACATGTCGCAAACCCTGCGCATCGACGAAACGCTCGACCAACTGCAAGCCAAAGTGGCTATCTACCGCATGATGCGCCCAGGTGAACCACCCACTGAAGACGCTGTGGTGGCGCTATTTAATCGCTTGTTCTTCGCGCCGGAGACCTACGACCTGTCTAAAGTGGGCCGCATGAAATTTAACCGCCGCATCGGCAACGATGCCTTGGTCGGTTCGCCCACCCTGTCGCCGGAAGATATCGTGCATGTGATGCAAATTCTGGTGGAATTGCGCAACGGCCGGGGCGAGATCGATGATATCGATCACCTCGGTAATCGCCGCGTGCGTTCCGTGGGTGAGTTGGCGGAAAACCAATTCCGCGCGGGCTTGGTGCGGGTTGAGCGTGCGGTAAAAGAGCGCTTGGGCCAAGCTGAATCTGACAATCTGATGCCGCATGATCTAATCAATGCCAAGCCGGTATCGGGCGCGATCAAAGAGTTCTTTGGATCGAGCCAGCTGTCGCAGTTCATGGATCAAACCAATCCGCTGTCCGAGATTACGCACAAGCGCCGCGTATCGGCTCTGGGCCCAGGTGGATTGACGCGCGAGCGCGCTGGCTTCGAAGTGCGTGACGTGCATCCGACCCACTACGGCCGGGTATGCCCGATCGAAACACCGGAAGGCCCGAACATCGGCCTGATTAACTCGCTCGCTTTATACGCGCGCACCAATGAGTATGGGTTCTTGGAAACGCCGTACCGCAAAGTAATCAACGGCAAAGTGTCGGATGAGATCGACTATCTGTCGGCGATCGAAGAAGGCAAATATGTGATCGCGCAGGCCAACGCTGAGTTGAATAAGGCTGGCACGTTCAAGGAAGAGTTTGTTTCCTGCCGTCAGCACAATGAATTTGCCCTCGCCCCGCGCGAGAAAGTGGAATACATGGACGTCGCACCGGCGCAGATCGTGTCGGTGGCGGCATCACTGATTCCCTTCCTTGAGCATGATGATGCGAACCGCGCACTGATGGGCTCCAACATGCAACGCCAGGCCGTGCCTTGCTTGCGCCCGGAAAAACCCGTGGTCGGTACCGGCATCGAACGCACCGCAGCCATTGACTCCGGCACGGTAGTGTTCGCACGTCGTGGCGGCATCGTGGATCACGTGGATGCATCGCGTGTCGTGGTGCGCGTGAATGATGATGAAACCGCGCAAGGCGAAGTGGGCGTGGACATCTATACGCTGACCAAATTCACACGCTCCAACCAAAACACCAATATCAATCAGCGCCCCATCGTCAAAGTGGGCGACGTGATTGCGCGCCGCGACATCATCGCGGATGGCGCATCCACCGATATGGGTGAGTTGGCCTTGGGGCAGAACATGATGGTCGCGTTCATGCCTTGGAACGGTTATAACTTCGAAGACTCAATCCTCATTTCCGAGCGCATGGTCGCGGATGATCGCTACACCTCGATTCATATCGAGGAGCTGTCGATTGTGGCGCGCGACACCAAGCTTGGGCCGGAAGAAATCACACGCGACATTCCCAATCTGTCTGAACGTATGGCAGGCCGCTTGGACGAATCCGGCATTGTGTACATCGGCGCAGAAGTCGAAGCGGGCGATGTGTTGGTGGGTAAAGTAACGCCGAAGGGCGAAACCCAGCTCACGCCGGAAGAAAAACTGCTACGCGCGATTTTTGGTGAGAAAGCATCGGATGTGAAAGACACCGGCTTGCGCGTGCCCTCCGGCATGGCGGGCACCGTGATCGATGTGCAAGTGTTCACGCGCGAAGGCATCGAGCGCGATAAGCGCGCGACACAGATCATCGACGATATGTTGGCAGAATATAAAAAAGACCTCGCCGATCGTATGCGTATCGTGGAAGAGGATTCCTTTGGCCGGATCGAACGCTTGCTGTTGAATAAAACGGCGAACGGCGGCCCAAAGAAATTAGCCAAAGGCACCAAGCTCACCAAGGCCTATCTCACCGAGACCAATCGTTACGACTGGTTCGACATCCGTTTGGCCAACGACGAAGCCGCGCAGCAGCTCGAAAACTTGAAAGACAGCCTAGAGCAAAAGCGACGCGAATTCGAGCAGATGTTTATCGAAAAGAAAAAGAAGCTCACCAGCGGTGATGAACTCGCGCCGGGCGTGCAGAAGATGGTGAAAGTGTATCTGGCGGTGAAGCGCCGCTTGCAGCCGGGCGACAAGATGGCCGGTCGTCACGGTAACAAGGGTGTGATCTCGAAAATCGTGCCGGTGGAAGATATGCCGTATATGGAAGATGGCCGGCCGGTGGATATCGTGCTCAATCCCTTGGGCGTGCCGTCACGGATGACCGTGGGCCAAATTCTGGAAACCCATCTGGGGTGGGCCGCCAAGGGTTTGGGCCAGCGCATCGCGGAAATGTTACAAGACGCGCAGCACTTGACGGTAGGCCAGCTACGCAAGTACCTGGAAAAAATCTACAACCGGAGCGGCAAAACCGAGCAGCTGGACACCCTGACCGACAAGGAAATCGTCGAATTGGCGGTGAACTTGACCAAGGGCGTGCCGTTCGCCTCGCCCGTGTTCGACGGCGCGACCGAAGAAGAGATCAAGGACATGCTGGAGTTGGCGGGGCTGCCGCGCTCCGGTCAGATTACCTTGTTCGATGGGCGCACCGGCGAAGCGTTTGAGCGCCAAGTCACCGTGGGTTATATGCATGTGATGAAGCTGCACCACTTGGTGGATGACAAGATGCACGCGCGTTCCACCGGGCCGTACAGCTTGGTGACCCAGCAGCCGCTGGGCGGTAAGGCGCAGTTCGGTGGTCAGCGCTTCGGTGAGATGGAGGTGTGGGCGCTCGAAGCGTATGGCGCGGCTTACACCTTGCAAGAAATGCTCACGGTGAAGTCGGACGATGTCACTGGTCGCACCAAGATGTACGAGAACATCGTTAAAGGCGATCACAAGATTGACGCCGGCATGCCGGAATCCTTCAATGTGTTGGTGAAGGAAATCCGCTCGCTCGCGATCGATATCGATCTAGAACGCAATTAAGACACGATGGGGGCGAGGCGATGAGCCTCGCCCATCTCGATTTAGACGCCCCTACCTTTAGGAGTCGCACATGAAAGCACTACTCGATTTATTTAAACAGGTCACGCAAGAAGAAGAGTTCGATGCCATTAAGATCGCACTCGCTTCGCCGGACAAAATCCGCTCTTGGTCTTTTGGCGAAGTTAAAAAGCCGGAAACCATCAACTATCGCACCTTCAAGCCGGAGCGCGATGGCCTGTTTTGCGCCAAAATTTTTGGCCCGGTCAAAGATTATGAATGCCTGTGCGGCAAGTACAAACGCCTGAAGCATCGCGGCGTCATCTGCGAAAAATGCGGTGTGGAAGTGACGCTGTCCAAAGTGCGGCGCGAGCGCATGGCGCACATCGACTTGGCGAGCCCGGTCGCGCATATTTGGTTCCTGAAGTCCTTACCTTCGCGTTTGGGCATGGTGTTGGACATTGCACTGCGCGACATCGAGCGCGTGTTGTACTTCGAAGCCTATGTGGTGGTTGAACCAGGCATGACCCCGCTGCTACGTGGCCAACTGTTGTCGGAAGATGACTACTTGGCCAAAGTTGAAGAATTCGGCGATGAATTTAAAGCGGTCATGGGCGCCGAAGGCGTGCGCGACTTGCTGCGCTCGATTGATATCAGCCACGAAATCGAAACGCTGCGTAAGGATCTGGGCGCGACCGGCTCCGAGACCAAGATCAAGAAAATCTCCAAGCGTTTGAAAGTGCTCGAGGCGTTCCAAAAATCCGGCATTCGCCCGGATTGGATGATTCTGGAAGTGTTGCCGGTGTTGCCGCCGGAATTGCGTCCCTTGGTGCCGTTGGATGGTGGCCGTTTTGCGACCTCCGATTTGAATGACTTGTATCGCCGCGTGATTAACCGCAACAACCGCTTGAAGCGGCTGTTGGAATTAAAGGCGCCAGAAATCATTGTGCGCAACGAAAAACGCATGCTGCAAGAATCCGTCGATTCCTTGCTGGATAACGGCCGGCGCGGCAAGGCCATGACCGGCGCTAACAAGCGCCCGCTGAAATCGCTGGCCGACATGATCAAAGGCAAAGGCGGCCGTTTCCGTCAAAACCTGCTGGGCAAGCGCGTCGATTACTCTGGTCGTTCCGTCATCGTGGTCGGCCCGCAGCTCAAACTGCATCAGTGCGGCCTGCCGAAGAAAATGGCGCTGGAACTGTTCAAGCCCTTTATTTTCCACAAACTGGAAGTGCTAGGCATTGCCACCACCATCAAAGCCGCCAAGCGCGCAGTGGAGCAAGAAACGCCTGAAGTATGGGACATTCTCGAAGACGTCATTCGTGAACATCCGGTGATGCTGAACCGCGCACCGACACTGCATCGTTTGGGCATTCAAGCGTTTGAGCCGGTATTGATCGAAGGCAAAGCAATTCAATTGCATCCGCTGGTGTGCGCGGCGTTCAACGCCGACTTCGACGGCGACCAAATGGCGGTGCACGTGCCGCTATCGCTCGAAGCGCAAATGGAAGCACGCACCTTGATGTTGTCGTCCAACAACGTATTGTCGCCTGCTAACGGCGACCCGATCATCGTGCCGTCGCAGGATATCGTGTTGGGCCTGTACTACATGACGCGCGATCGCATCAACGCCAAGGGCGAAGGCGCGCTGTTTGCCGATCTGTCCGAAGTGTCGCGTGCGTATGAATCGCGCAAAGTCGATTTGCACGCCAAGGTTCAAGTACGCATCAAAGAATACGATGTGGACGCCGATGGCGCCAAGAAAGAAAAATTTACCCGCTACAACACCACGGTGGGCCGCGCCCTGCTGTCCGAAATTTTACCGCCCGGCTTGTCATTCGATTATGTGAACAAGGCGCTGAAGAAGAAAGAAATCTCCAAGCTGATCAACGCCAGCTTCCGGCAATGCGGTCTGCGCGAGACCGTCATTCTCGCCGATAAGCTGATGTATACCGGCTTCACCTTTGCGGCACGTTCGGGCATGTCGTTCTGTGTGGACGACATGTTGATCCCGACTGAGAAGGTGGGTCTGCTCGCCAGCGCTGAAGAAGAAGTGAAAGAAATCGAACGCCAATACTCCTCCGGCCTCGTCACGCAAGGCGAGCGCTACAACAAGGTAGTGGATATTTGGTCGCGCGCCGGTGACGTAGTGGCCAAGGCCATGATGGATCAGCTCGGCACACAAGACACCGTGAACCGTGAAGGCAAGAAGGTTAAGCAGGAGTCGTTCAACTCGATTTACATGATGGCCGACTCCGGCGCGCGCGGTTCCGCCGCGCAGATTCGCCAACTGGCTGGGATGCGCGGCCTGATGGCGAAACCGGACGGCTCCATTATCGAGACCCCGATCACGGCGAACTTCCGCGAAGGCCTGAACGTGTTGCAGTACTTCATCTCGACCCACGGCGCGCGTAAAGGCTTGGCTGATACCGCATTGAAGACCGCGAACTCGGGTTACCTCACACGCCGCCTGGTGGACGTGACGCAAGATTTGGTGGTTACCGAGCATGATTGCGCCACCGAGCAAGGCGTGGTGATGAAGGCCTTGATCGAGGGCGGTGAAGTGATCGAAGCCTTGCGCGAGCGCATCCTCGGCCGTGTCGTGGCCTTGGATATCTACAACCCTGAGAACAGCCAGGTGATGTTCCCGGCCGGCACGCTGCTCAGCGAAGATGCAGTGGATGCGATCGAAGCCGCAGGCATCGATGAAGTGAAAGTGCGCACCCCGCTCACTTGTGAAACGCGCTTTGGTCTGTGCGCCCTGTGTTATGGGCGTGATTTGGCGCGCGGCGCGCTGGTGTGCGACGGCGAAGCGGTCGGCGTGATTGCGGCGCAATCGATTGGCGAACCGGGCACGCAGCTCACTATGCGCACCTTCCACATCGGCGGCGCGGCATCGCGCGCTGCGGTTGCCAGCCAAGTTGAGTTGAAATCCAGCGGCACCATGCGCTTTGGTCCGACCATGCGTTATGTGTCCAATATGCGCGGCGAACAAGTGGTCATCTCGCGTACCGGTGAAGTTTTGGTGCAAGACGATAGCGGTCGTGAGCGCGAGCGCCATAAGGTGCCCTACGGTGCGACGCTGCATGTGATGGACGGCAATCCGGTCAAGGCGGGCAAAGCCGTCGCGACTTGGGATCCGCATACCCGTCCAATCATTACCGAATACGCCGGCAAGGTGCGTTTCGAGAACGTGGAAGAAGGCGTCACGGTCGCCAAACAGATCGACGACGTGACTGGTCTCTCCACGCTGGTGGTGATCGACCCCAAACGTCGTGGCAGCGCGACCTCCAAGGGGCTGCGACCCCAGGTGAAATTGCTGGATGAGAAGGGTAAAGAAGTAAAGCTCGCCGGCTCCGATGCGCCCGTTAACATCAGCTTCCCGGTCGGCGCCATCATTACCGTGAAAGACGGCCAAGACGCAGGTGTGGGTGAAGTGCTGGCACGGATTCCGCAGGAATCCACCAAGACACGCGACATCACCGGCGGCTTGCCGCGGGTGGCGGAATTGTTCGAAGCGCGCTCGCCTAAAGATGCCGGCATGCTGGCGGAAATCACCGGCACCGTTTCCTTCGGTAAGGACACCAAGGGCAAACAGCGCCTGGTGTTGACCGACCTCGACGGCGTGGCGCACGAATATCTGATCTCGAAAGACAAGCACGTCACCGTGCATGACGGTCAAGTCGTCAACAAAGGCGAGACCATTGTTGACGGCCCAGCCGAACCGCACGATATCCTGCGTTTGCTTGGGGTAGAGGCGTTGGCACGCTACATCACCGACGAGGTGCAAGATGTGTACCGCTTACAAGGCGTGCGCATCAACGACAAGCACATCGAAGTCATCGTGCGTCAAATGTTGCGCCGCGTGCAGGTGACCGACGCCGGCGACACACGGTTCATTCTGGGCGAGCAAGTCGAGCGTGCCGAATTGCTGGATGAAAATGACCGCATCAAAGCAGACGGCAACAAGCGCCCAGCGAGTTACGAGCATGTGCTGCTCGGGATCACCAAGGCGTCCCTGTCTACCGATTCGTTCATCTCCGCAGCCTCGTTCCAAGAGACCACGCGTGTGCTGACCGAAGCGGCGATCATGGGCAAGCGCGACGAGCTGCGCGGGCTCAAAGAAAACGTCATCGTCGGCCGCCTCATCCCGGCGGGGACTGGCTTGGCCTATCACCGTGCGCGCAAGCGTCAGCGCTTGGGGCTGGACGTGGCTACCGGTTCGACCGATATCGAGTTGGTGGACGAAGGCACCGCTTCTGGAACGGAAGAAGTGGCTTAAGTAAAGCACTTGGCGAAAATGGCAGCGCAAGCTGCCTTTTTTGTTTTGAATTAATCGCTTGGATGTATTTGGCGGCGGCGTGGAGCAGGGCGAAGCGTAAATGAACTCATTCCGATCCCGCATAAGGGGTTGACAGAGTGCAGCTAAGCCCCTAAAATCGCCAGTCTTTTTACCCAGTCCGGAATAAAAACCGCTCAACAGCGGCTCGGACAATCGGTTTGAACTCGCGGTGGGACGGCGCTTATATAACGCGCCGTCCCATCGTTTTTAACTGAAGGAACGCTATGCCAACCATTAACCAACTGGTGCGCAAAGGCCGCTCGGTCGAAGTGACCAAGAGCAAAGTGCCCGCGTTGCAAAGCAGCCCGCAAAAGCGCGGCGTGTGCACCCGTGTGTACACCACGACGCCGAAAAAGCCGAACTCCGCCTTGCGCAAAGTCGCCAAGGTGCGTTTGACCAATGGCTTCGAGGTAATTAGCTACATCGGCGGTGAAGGCCATAACCTGCAAGAGCACTCGGTGGTGCTGATCCGCGGCGGCCGGGTAAAAGACTTGCCGGGTGTGCGTTACCACATCGTGCGCGGTAGCTTGGATACCACGGGCGTAAAAGATCGCAAGCAATCCCGTTCCAAGTACGGTTCCAAGCGCCCCAAAGCGGCGTAATTTAAGTCATAAACGATTAGACCGAGGTCACTATGCCCCGTCGTAGAGAAGTCCCCAAACGCGAAATTCTTCCCGATCCGAAATTCGGCAACGTGGAAGTATCGAAGTTCGTCAACGTGCTGATGACCGGCGGCAAGAAATCCGTAGCCGAGCGCATTCTGTATGGCGCGTTAACCCAGATCACGACTAAAACCGGCAAGGATGCGGTTGAGGTATTCAGTCAGGCGCTGTCCAATGTGCGCCCGATGGTGGAAGTAAAAAGCCGTCGCGTTGGTGGCGCCAACTACCAAGTGCCGGTAGAAGTGCGTGCAGTACGCCGCATGGCGTTGGCCATGCGCTGGCTGCGTGATGCAGCGCGCAAGCGTGGTGAAAAATCCATGGGGCAGCGTCTCGCGAATGAATTGATGGAAGCGGCCGAAGGCCGTGGCGGTGCGGTGAAAAAGCGCGAAGAAGTGCACCGTATGGCGGATGCCAACAAGGCGTTCTCGCATTACCGTTTCTAATTAATTAAATAATGTAGGGGCGAGGCATGCCTCGCCCGGCATACACGAAAGTTAGACAAAGTGGCACGTAAAACACCTATCGAGCGTTACCGCAATATTGGTATTTCAGCGCACATTGACGCTGGAAAAACCACGACCACTGAACGCGTGTTGTTCTATACCGGCGTGTCGCACAAGATTGGCGAAGTGCATGACGGCGCGGCCACCATGGACTGGATGGAGCAAGAGCAAGAGCGCGGCATCACGATTACCTCGGCTGCCACCACCTGCTTCTGGAAGGGCATGGACGGCAACTATCCGGAACACCGCATCAATATTATCGATACCCCGGGCCACGTGGACTTCACCATTGAGGTGGAGCGTTCCATGCGTGTGCTGGATGGTGCGTGCATGGTGTATTGCGCCGTGGGCGGCGTGCAGCCGCAGTCCGAAACCGTGTGGCGCCAGGCGAACAAATACAAAGTGCCGCGCTTGGCCTTCGTGAACAAGATGGACCGTTCCGGCGCGAATTTCTTCAAGGTCTATGACCAAATGAAGAGCCGCCTGAAGGCCAATCCAGTGCCGATCCAGATTCCGATCGGCGCGGAAGAAAAGTTTGAAGGCGTCGTTGACCTGATTCGCATGAAAGCGATTTATTGGGACGAAGCCAGCCAGGGCATGAAGTTTGATTTGCGTGATATCCCGGCCGAGCTCGCTGAATCGGCTAAAGAGTGGCGCGAAAAGATGCTGGAAAACGCAGCTGAAGCGTCCGAAGAATTGATGAACAAGTACCTTGAAGAAGGTGACTTGTCTGAAGCGGATATCAAGCAGGGCTTGCGTGCTCGTACCATTGCCAGCGAAATTGTACCGATGATGTGCGGTTCCGCATTCAAGAACAAAGGCGTGCAGGCGATGTTGGATGCCGTGATCGAATTCATGCCAGCGCCGACCGATGTGAAGCCGGTTGAGGGTGAGTTGGAAAATGGCGAGAAGGGCGTGCGCCGTGCGAGCGACGACGAGCCGTTTTCCGGGTTGGCGTTTAAAATCATGACCGACCCTTATGTCGGCCAGTTGATTTTCTTCCGGGTTTATTCCGGTACCGTGAAAACCGGCGACACCATCTACAACCCGGTGAAGGGTAAAAAAGAGCGTATTGGCCGCATTCTACAAATGCATGCCAATCAGCGCGAAGAAATTAAAGAAGTGTGTGCGGGCGACATCGCCGCTGCAGTGGGCTTAAAAGAAGCAACCACCGGCGATACCCTGTGCGACCTGAATAAAACCATTATTTTGGAACGCATGATTTTCCCCGAGCCGGTGATTCACGTCGCGGTGGAACCGAAGACCAAGGTCGACCAAGAAAAAATGGGCCTTGCCCTGAACCGCTTGGCGCAAGAAGACCCGTCGTTCCGTGTGCGTACCGACGAAGAAACCAACCAAACCATTATTTCCGGCATGGGCGAGCTGCATCTGGAAATTTTGGTGGACCGTATGCGCCGCGAATTTGGCGTCGAAGCCAATGTGGGCGCGCCGCAAGTGGCCTACCGTGAAGCGATTCGCAAGCCGGCCGAGGTGGAAGGTAAATTCATCAAACAGTCCGGTGGTCGCGGTCAGTATGGCCACGTCTGGATCAAGCTGGAGCCGAATGAAGCCGGTAAAGGTTTCGAGTTTATTGATGCGATTAAAGGTGGTACCGTTCCGCGCGAATTTATTCCCGCTGTAGAAAAGGGCTTGCGTGAAACCTTGCCCAACGGCGTGTTGGCCGGCTTTCCGGTGGTGGATGTGAAAGTCACGCTGTTCGACGGTTCTTACCATGACGTGGACTCGAACGAGAATGCGTTCAAGATGGCGGCGTCGATGGCGTTCAAGGACGGTATGCGTAAAGCCAGCCCGGTTCTGCTGGAGCCGATGATGGCGGTAGAAGTAGAGACGCCTGAAGACTATATGGGTGACGTGATGGGTGACTTGAACCGCCGCCGCGGCATCATTCAAGGCATGGAAGATATGCCCACGGGCAAGATCGTCAAAGTGGAAGTGCCGTTGGCAGAAATGTTTGGCTATTCCACTGACTTGCGTTCGATGTCGCAAGGCCGCGCCACTTACAGTATGGAATTCAAGCACTACTCCGAAGCCCCGCGAAATGTCGCGGAAGCAGTCATTAACAAGAAATAGTTTCTAACTTTATTTTTTAAAGGAACGCGATCATGGCAAAAGGCAAATTTGAGCGCACCAAGCCGCACGTCA